>OJLS01000107.1_pt1 | contig 20358 bp, 16 predicted proteins | sample 1597081 | NCBI WGS metagenome assembly OJLS01 (sample SAMEA3904663, study PRJEB24821) | metagenome | biome: Builtin; feature: hospital; material: surface | place: USA | collected 2013-05-22
CCACGACCCCATCCCCAAAGACACAACAAACGGGGACGGGGCCAAAAACCACGCCGGAAACCGGAAAGCGAGTGACAGCTGCCGGGGGGCGGGAGGCAACAACTAGAACCACACACGCCGCACGGCCGGGGGCAACGCATGCCTCACGGCCCCGCAGGCACGCCCGGAAACGCCTAGCGCATCAGGTCGCGGCCGTACTTGAGCGCGAAGGTGAGTGCCTGCGCCCACTTCTCGGGGGCAATACCGTCGGGGCCGGCAATCGGGACAAGTCGCTGCTCGGCGACAGTGCGGGACTCGGTGTACTTGAGCAGTCCGCCGTCGCCGTGGCGGCGGCCGACACCGGAGCGCTTCCAGCCGCCCATGGGTGCGCCGATCGAGGACCATCCGGCGCCGTACCCCTCGTTGATGTTCACAGTTCCCGCCTGGAGCTGTGAAGCGATCTTGTGCGCGGTCGACGGCTTGCCGAAGACGGAGGCGTTGAGTCCGTATTCGGTGTCGTTGGCCTTGGCGATGGCCTCCTCGTGCGAGTCGACGACTTCGATGTAGACGACCGGGCCGAAGACTTCATCGCGGTACAGGTTGGCGTCTTCGGGGACGTTGAGCAGCACGGTCGGGGCGTAGAAGGCGGGGCCGAGGTTGGCCAGGCGCTTGCCGCCGGTGGCGATGGTCGCGCCTTTGCTCACTGCGTCCTCGACGAATTCCGCGACGTTGTCTGCTTGGTCTTCGTTGATGAGGGAGCCCATGTCGATATTCCAGTCGTGGCCGCCGCCGATGCGCATCTTTTCCACACAGCGGACGAACGCCGGGATGAAACGGTCAGCGACATCGCGGTGGACGTACATGCGCTCGATGGAGATGCACAGCTGGCCGGTGTTGGAGAAGCAGGCGTGGCGGACACCGCTGACGATCTTTTCCACGTCAGCATCCGCGGTGACAATGAGCGGGTTTTTGCCGCCGAGTTCTCCGGAGAAGCCGATGAGCCGTTCGCCGGCTTGCGAGGCGAGCTTTGCTCCGGTGGCGGAGGATCCGGTGAACATCAGGTAGTCGGCCTCTTCGACGAGGAGCTGACCCACTTCGCGGCCGGATCCAGGAACGACGTTGAGCACGTCTTTTGGCAGGCCGGCTTCAGCGAAGAGCTCGGCGGCACGCAGCGCGGTGAGCGGGGTGGAGGAGTCGGGTTTGAGCACGACGGTGTTGCCGGCGAGGATGGCGGGGATGGCGTCGGAAAGCGCGAGCACGAGCGGGTAGTTCCAGGGCGCGATGATGCCTACGACGCCGACGGGGGCGTGCTCGACGTGAGTCTTGGTGGCGATCGGCAGGGCGACCTTGGCTCCGTCGTTCTTCAGCACTTTCCCCGCGCGGTAGGCGTAGTGGCGCGCAGTCAGGGCGCTGTCGAGGACTTCTTCGAAGGCGGAGCGGCGGTTCTTGCCGTTCTCGTCCTGGATGAGGTCGAGCAGCTCGGCTTGGTGTTTGAGCACGAGGTCGTGGTAGCGCAGCATGATCTTCTTGCGCTCTTTGACCGGTGTGGCGGCCCATTCGGGTTGCTTGGCGCGGGCGCGCTCGATGAACTGCCGGGCTGTGTCTGCGGAGTGGTAGTTGGTGGTGCCGACGATGCTGCCGTCAGCGGGGTTCTTGATGGATTTCGTGGATTTATCCTGGTTGAGCCGCGTCGTCATAGTCCCCAAACATAGTGCACGGCATAGCGCCGCACAGGTCCTTTGGTGACAAAAATCAAATACCCAGGAAACGGCGCACAAGGCTGCGGTACGCGCGGGCGGTGAGCTCGATATCTTCGACGTGGACGAATTCGTCGTGGGAGTGGAGTTGGTCGAGCACCTCGCCGAAGCTGCGCCCCGCGGCGTGGAGGGCGAAGCCGTAGCCGACTCCGCCGAGCCGTCGCCCGAAGCGGAGGTCGGAGCCGCCGGCTGCGATGGTGGGCACGATGTCGGCGTCGGGGAAGAACTCGCGGAGGGTGGCGGTGATGGCGTCGTATAGCGGCCCGGACGCAGGCGAGACGGTCGCGTCTTCGGTGATGAGGTGCTCGATGTCGACGCGTTCGGCCAAGTCGCCGAGAGCTTCAAGCAGCAGCTTATCGACGTCCCCCTGCCCCTGCCCCGGCAACGGCCTAATATCCAGCTCGATGTAGGCGGTGGACGGCAGCACATTGATGGCGCCGCCCGCCCGCAGCACCGTCGGCGCGACGGTGAGGTGGCTCATGGCGTGCGAATAGCGCGCGAGGGGGCCGAGCGCCTCGTAGTTCTCTCCCGCAATGAGTGCCGCCTCCGTTGCCGGGTCGAAGCGGAAGGAGCGGATGTAGCCCTGCCACAGGTCGTCGGAGACGACATCCGGTTCGATGGCGCTCAAGCGGCGCGCGACTTCCCCGATCAGTCCGACGGTGAGCTCCCGTCCGTAGGGCGCCGATCCGTGGCCGGCATCGCCGTGGATGGTGATGCGGCGCTGGGCTGCTCCTTTCTCACCGACGACTACGACGATCGCATCCTTCGCACCCGCGCCGTCCGTACTGCCTGTGCCACCTGCGCTGCCTGTGCCGTCCGCACTGCCTGTGCCGTCCGCACTGCCTGTGCCGTCCGTACTGCCTGTGCCGTCCGTACTGCCCGCGCCGTCCGTACTGCCTGTGCCACCTGCGCTGCCCACACCCTGCACGGGGATGTGGGAGCCGCCGGTTTCAGAGAGGCAATTGCGCCAGCTGAAGGCCTCGGGCTCGTTTTCGGCAATCCACCCGGCACCCAAACCACCGCGTGCTTCTTCGTCTGCGCAGGCGACGAAGGTGAGGGTGCCGCGGGGCGGGGTGCCGGACTCCTCGGCAGCCACGGCGACTTCCCGAGTGACTGCCGCCATCGCGGCGGTGATGAAGAGCATGTCGGTGGCGCCGCGACCGTAGATGCGGGCACCGTCAGCTGCCTCAACGGTCTCTGCGGCGAAGGGTTTCTGCGTCCACTTGTCTTCATCAACAGGAACGACGTCGGTGTGGCCGAGAAGCGTCAGCGGTTCTGCTGACGGATCGCTGCCCGGGACCGTGAAGGCTACGGAGACGCGGCCGGGGTGGGGCTCGAAACGCCTGATCTTCACGGAGGTGTCCGCGAAGAACTCCTCGAGCGTCTCCGCGTTGCGCACTTCCTGGCCGGAGTCCGCGGTGAGGTCGTTGACGCACGCGTTGCGGATCAGCTTCTTCAGCAGATCGACGGTGGTTTCTTCGAGACTTCCTTCATGCGCCATCGGTGGTGTCACTGCATCTCCTTTTCCGGGGTTTAGGTTCGGTTTGCCACTCATGGTGTGCGTTAGTGGGGGACCTGCGCCGGCGTCGGCCGTGACGTTGGCCTAAGCCTCAGTATCGGCAGCCTCAACGTTAGTAGCCTCTGCGTCAGCAGCCTCATCTTCGGCGGCCTCCGCATCATCAGCCTCAGGTTTGGTGTCCGTGGCGGGGCCATCGGTGGAGCCGGTGTCGCTTTCTTTGCCGTCGCTGCTCTCCGGATCCTGCTCCCCGGGAAGAACCGGATTGTTTTTCAGCCGAAGCTGGGGTGTGGAGCTGGCGAGGAGAGCGGCGAGTTCATCCAACGCGTCGTGACAGTCCTGCTCGGAGCCGAGCAGGGACCGGGCGGCGAGGGCGACGCCGAACGCCGTGCCCGCGTCCGAACCAGCACCAGCCTCCGCACCAGCACCAGCGTCTGAACTAGCACCAGCCTCCGCACCAGCACCGGAGCCGCCCAAAGTGAAGAATCCGAGCTGCCGGACGTGGAACGACCCGTCGGTGTCATCGGACCAGCCGCCTTTGAACGGCAGGTCGGCGATGGTGCCGAGGCCGTAGCTGTGATCCTCGTCAATCTTGTGCATTTCTTGGATGACGGGGTTGTCGGCGGGGATGGAGGCGAGGTGCTGGGCGTAGCGCGCCTGCGCAGGATTGGGCCAGGTTGTGGTGCCGAAGGCGGGCTCAACGTGCACGGACACTCCGGATCTGGCGATTTCCTCGCCGACTAACCGGCTGGCTTCGTCGTCGGATCCGATGCAGCGCCAGAGGGCGTAGGCGGAATCGTTGTCGGACCATTCGATTGCGGCGCTGGTCTGTTCGAGGACGAAGTCTTTGTCGTCGCAGTGTTCCCATGCGGTCAGAGCAATGGGGACTTTGATGGTGGACCATGCGGGGAGGGCGCCGCCGGAGCCGGAGTTGGTGGCGCGGGTGCCGTCGAAAAGCGAAAAGCTGAGTTGCGTGTGTGTTTTCTCTTCGAGCGCGGCGATTTTCTCATCCAACCCGTCGAGGTTCAGGTCCGCGGTCGCATCAGGCGCGGTGGTTGCGGCCGGCTCGTCGGATGGGGGTGAGGACGGGGAGCTTGGGCCGGAGCACGACACGAGCGCGAGCGGAAGCACGGCGAAAAGGGCAGCGATTCGACGCTTCATGTTCACGGGTGGAGTCACAGAATTGAACTCTAGCCCGTTACTTTCCGCGTTTTCAGTAGGGTTGGGCGCATGGGAGCGTTAGAGGTTGTGGGAAGCGTTGACGGGGCCGTCGATAAGCTGATCGAGCTGTATGCCGCTGCCTGCGATGTCGCGCGCGACGGTGGGGATTACTCGGAGGTCCTGTACCCGAAGATCGCGGTGGACATCAAGGAATGGAAGCCGATCGACCGCTCTGAGCCGTTCGGTTATGTCGACGAGGCGGGCGTGTACGCGGCGGCGGTGTCGCGGCCGGACCTCATGTCGGGGTACTTGCGGCAGCAGCTGCGATGCCTGGTGGACAATTACGACGCGGAGATTTCCGTCGGCTACTCCGATATCGGGATCGCGCCCGAGTACATCAAGGGTGCGACGCGCCGCGCCGACGCGAAGATTCCGCGCCCCACGCTTGACGACGTCCACGATGCCATCATCGACGGCGACTGGGACGCCTTTCACGGTGCGGAGAAGCCCCTGTTCCACTTCGGGCCGCAGCGTTTCGACATCGCCTGCGCCCGCATCGAGCACTACACCGGCATTGAGGTGGACTCGGTGCAGAAGTTCATTCTGTTCACCAACTACGAGATGCACACGCGCGAGTTTGTGAAGTTCGGGCTGAGCCAGCTTGCCGACGATTCCGCCCGCTACCACGCCCTTGTCCTCCCCAACGGCACCCGCATCGAGCGCGGCGACGTGAATGACATCGACGCCTTGGCCATGGATCTCGCGTCGAACTACCAGATGCCGCGCTTCGATCTTGTGGCCGACGACAACAACGGCGTGACCATGATCAACATCGGTGTGGGTCCGTCGAACGCGAAGACAATCACGGACTGCTTGGCGGTGCTGCGCCCGGAGTGCTGGATCATGATCGGGCACTGCGCTGGCCTGGACGCGCGCATGCGTATCGGCGACCTCATCCTTGGCAACGCGTACGAGCGCCGCGACCACGTCCTGCACAACCACATCGACCCGGAAACCCCCATCCCGGCGGTGCCGGAGATCCAGCGCACGCTGGAGAAATCCGTGAAGAAGATCTACGGCGACGAAGAGCAGTCGCTCATGCGCACCGGCACGGTGTTGTCCACCGACGACCGGAACTGGGAGTGGCAGGCGCCGCGCGACCTGTGGGAGTGGCTGCGCAATTCCACCGCTGCTGCTGTTGACATGGAGTCCTGCACCATCGCCGCCAACGGGTACCGCTACCGCGTGCCGTACGGGACGCTGCTCGCGGTGTCCGATCTGCCGCTGCACGCGGTGCCCAAGCTGCCGGCGGCGGCGCAGGCGTTCTACTCCAACTCGAAGGAAGCGCACGTCATGTGCGCGGTGCGCGCGATGGAGCGCCTGGCCAAGAACCCGGAGCGACTGCGCACCCGCAAACTGCGCCGCGCGCAGGGCGAGGTTCCGTTCAGGTGACGCGGCGGTGCTCGACCGGGCCCGCAGACGGATCCGCACCCGACGCCGCAGATGCAGCCGCAGATGCAGCCGCAGCCGCAGACGCAGCCGCAGCCGCAGCCAAGCCCGTTTTCCCGGAGCCCGAGTTCACGGACCCGGCGGTGGCACTCGCTCACCGCAGCGCGGTTCGCTCCATCGAGCGCGTGGTGCGCGAGACCGCGGACCCGACCCCGCCGCAAGAGTCGCTCGAGCAGGTCGCCGGGTTGCTGCGCGGAGGTCCCGCCCTGGTGGTCACGGGTGCAGGAGTGTCCACAGAGTCGGGCATCCCGGACTACCGGTCGCCGGGCGGCCGGCTTTCCAAGGGCCGTCCGATGACGTACCAGGAGTTCGCGCATTCGCCGGCGGCGGTGCAGCGCTACTGGGCGCGCGCGTTCGTGGGGATCCGGCAAATGCGCGCCAGCTCGCCGAACCGCGCGCATTTCGCTCTGGTGGAGCTGGAGCGCGCCGGGCTGATCAGCGGCGTCGTCACGCAGAACGTCGACGGCCTCCACACCAAGGCTGGCTCCCGCAACGTCATCGCGCTGCACGGAGACATGGAGCACGTCGTGTGCCTCGATTGCGGTTTCAGGGAGGAACGATCGCTTTTCGACGCCCGCCTCCACTCCGCCAACCCCACCTACCTGCAAAAAGTCCTGGTGACTGACTCCATGATCAACCCCGACGGCGACGTGGAATTGCCGGAGGAGGCTGTCCGTGATTTCACCATGGTGGAGTGCACCCGGTGCGGGGGCTGGCGCCTGAAACCGGATGTGGTGTATTTCGGGGAGAACGTGCCTAGGGAGCGTCGTCAAGCGGCTGGCGAATGGCTGGAAGCGTCGACGTCTCTGGTCGCGGTGGGCACCTCGCTTGCTGTGATGAGCGGGTACCGCCTGGTCCTCGACGCGCGCGCCTCCGGAAAACCGGTCGCCGTGATCAACGGTGGCCCCGGCCGCGCCGACCAGAAAGCGGCTGTCCTGTGGCGCACCGACGTGGGCGACGCGCTCGACGCGCTGCTCGATGCCCTCGACCTGTAGCCCAGCTGAGAATCCCCGTTTCACTCAGCGTGCTCTACTCCAGGACAAAGTGGCGCCAGGGTAGCGTTCAGGACGTGAAACAGCTGGCAGGACGTATGACTGTGATCGCAAGCCTAAGCGTGCTTGTGGTGCTCATCGCGCTGCGCTACGCCGCCAACTCCGCCACCTTGAACAGCGTGTTCAAGACAGACATACCGCTCGACCTGTGGATTTACATGCGTGGTGGTGAGCGCGTCACCGACGGCATCAACTTGTACGAAGGCCCGATTTTCAACGATCTTCCCTTCACATACCCGCCATTTGCCGGCATGGTCTTCGCGTGGGTGAGTGCGATCGAGGACACCACTGTCACCGCGATCTGGCACACGACCAGCGTCGCCTGCGTGATCGCGGTGGTCTGGCTGTGCCTGCGGCGGTTGAGGGTTGACGTGAGTTCCCCGTCATTCCTGCTCATCATCCCGCTGCTGGCCGTCTTCTTCCTGCTCGGGACGGAACCCCTGCACGCCACGTTGTTCTGGGGCCAGATCAATGTCGTGCTCATGCTCCTGGTGTGTCTGGATTTTCTGCCGCTGAAACACCGCTTGCCCGGTATCGGGGTGGGGCTGGCCGCGGGTATCAAGCTCACTCCAGCGTTCTTTGGCATCCTCTTTCTCATTCAGCGGCGTTGGTGGGCGGCGCTGGGCAGCTTTCTCACCTTCTTGGTGACAGTGGCGCTCGGTTTCCTCGTGGTGCCGGACGCGAAGATCTTCTGGACGGACGCTATCTTCAAATCCAGCCGCGTCGGCGACCATTTCAATCTCGGGGCGCAATCGTTGAAATCGGTATTGGTCCGCAACCTCGGCACCGATTCCGGCGCGGTGTGGCTGGTGGCCGTGGCGGCAGCAATCGTCCTTGTGGGCACAGCTGCATGGCTGGCTGTCGAGCGCGACAGTATCCCCGTCGCCGTCGGCGTGACTGGCATTGGCGCGTGCCTCGTTTCCCCGTTCACCTGGTACCACCACTGGGTTTGGATCGTGCCCTTGGGCATTGCCGTGTTCGTCGCCGCGAACCAGGCTGCAGCTAGCTTTTCCGGCGGAAACGCTGTCCGTTGGCAGGTCGCGGGGTTGCTGTCGGTGGGGGCGCTGGTGGTGGTCTGTCTGCCGTTCATCGCGGAGAATGTTGCCGCGGACTTGGTGTGGGAATGGGATAGTCAGCGCGGGTTCTCGTGGATGTACGTGCCAGCGGCGCTGGTGTTCCTGGTGACGTACATTCTCCACGGGTTCTTAGAGCGGCGGCGTGCCACAAGTCAGCTGCAGGGCAGCGTTGCGCAGCCGCTAGGGCAGGGTCACGGCCAGCGGCTCGCGAAGCACTAGGTCGAGAGCGACCGCGCGGGCGATGTCGCGCACCATCTCGCGGTGGGTCGGGATCATGCGCAGACGTGCTTCGGCACCGCCGGGCAGGGTCTGGCGGACGGAGCGGGCGAAGACGGCGGGTGCTTTCGAGTCCTCGATGAACGCGGAGCCGGCGACGACCAGGGTGGAGGCGCCGTGCGCATCCATGAGCCCAGCGGCGACGGCCCCCAGGTTTTCGGCGCGTTTGTCCAGGGCAGAACGGATGGAGGGGTCGGTTTGAGAGAGCTGGACGGCGTCGATAAGCGAATGCCCTGGTTTCTCGATGCTGTCGAGCAGTCCGTGCGTGGTGAGGTCCTCGCGGTCGACGGCGATGGGCAGGACGCGTTTGTTTTCGGTGACTGCCGCGCCGATGGAATCGTCGGCGAAAATCGCCATGATGGGTGCGTCGCCGATGATTTCGCCGGATTGGATTTCTGAGCCGATGATCGCGGCGACGGCAGACGAAACGGTGACGGGCACCGAGAACTGTTCGCCGAGCTGTGCGCCAATGTTGACGTCGTGCCACCCCAGGTTGGGTGCGTTGACGAGGCCGTCGGGGCTCACGGCCCCGGACGTGGTCACTCCGACATTGGCCAGCGGCCGGTCGAGGTCCGCCATGAGCCGGTTGAGGCCCGCCATGATGTGCTGGATGAAGTCGTCTTGGCTCACATCCGCAACGGGCAGGTCCACGTCCAGGTCGCGGATAGTGCGGCCTTTGATGTCGAAGAGCGCGATGTATGTCGTGGCCGTGCCGACGGAGATGCCGGCGAACACCGGGGTGAGTTCAGCGAGTTCCAGCGGGATGATCGGGCGGCCGCGCCCCTGCGATTTGGTGAGGTCCATCCGCTCGTTGACGTAGCCGGCGGACATGAGCGCGGCGATCGCGCGGGTCACCGTGGGCTGCGACAAGCCTGTCGCCACAACTAGCTCGCTTCTCGACGTCACCGTGTTCAACCTCACCAAGTGCAAGCACTTCGCGGCGGGGTTGTGGGGGCGCGAGAACGCAGACCACGAGGATTTCATGCATTTCATTGTAGAACGCCACTAGACCATGTTGTCCATTCGGTCCGTGAATCTCTGCACTAAGCGGACTATTCAAGCGGGGGGCAAGCGGGAGGTCGGTTCGGGTCGGCGTTTGCGGGCTGGGGCGTTTCGCTTCAGGTGCCCGTGGTGTGGCTGGTGCTCCAGGTGCTCGGAGTGCGCCTTGCGCTTCCCAAATGCCCAAACCGCTCCGACATGGTTAAACTCTGCACTCATGAGTGAACGCGCCCCATCGCTACTCGACGCTACCTGCGAGGATTTCGTCTACGACCTCGCCGAGCTCTCCCCGACGCTCGCTACCGAGCTCGGTATTTCCGGCTACGACGACCGGTTGCAGGATTTCAGCCCGGAGCACTGGAACGATATCGCCGACCGAATCCGCGACCTCATCGCTGACGTCGACGCGCTTCACGACGGCACCGACGCCTCCGACGACGAAGATGACTTCGACGAGGTCGACTATGTCACCGGCGCAATCTTGCGGGACCGCATGATGGTCGAGCTGGAGCTGCACCACCGCGGCGAGAACTTGCGCATGCTCAACAATGTCACGTCGCCGGTGCAGATCATCCGCAACGCTCTCACTGTGATGCCGAAGGACACGGAGGAGGACCTGCACAACCTTGCCGAGCGCATGTCGTGTGTGCGCCGGTCTCTTGCCGGCTACCGCGAGTCGTTGGCGGAGGCGGCGGGGCAGGGCGATGTGGCGTCGCAACGCCAGATCGACGCTGTGATCAGCCAGTGCGAAGCGCTCGCTGAAGACGGCTCCCTCCTGGAATCGATGGGGCTCGACTTCGACGCGGAGCCGGTCTCCCAGGCGAAATACGCGTTCGCGGAGATGGCCGACTGGCTGTCCACCGAGCTGTCCCCGCTGGCATCCCACGAGGATTCTGTCGGCCGCGACCGCTACGAACTGTTCTCCCAGTTCTTCCTTGGGCGCAAGATCGACCTCGATGAGGCGTACCAGTGGTCGCTCGACGCGCTCGCTCAGATCGTGGAACGGCAACAGGAAGTGGCGCGGGACCTTTTCGATGGGGAATGCACCGCACGTGGCGCTTACCGGCGTCTCGATGAAGATCCCTCCTACACCCTCACCGACAACGAGAAACTCGTCGACTGGATGCAGTCGGTGTCCGACCAGATGATCGGGCGTCTCGACGGGGAAATTTTCACTCTCCCGGAAGAGATCAAGCACCTCGACTGCCGCGTCGACGCCGCCGGAACCGGCGGGATGATGTACACCCCGCCGTCCGAGGACCTGATGCGTCCCGGCATCCTGTGGTGGTCCGTGCCGCAGGGGCAGGACGGTTTCCACGCCTGGCACGAACTCGCCCGCATCTGCCACGAAGGCGTTCCCGGCCACCACGTGCAGCAAGGCATTGCCATGACCCAGCGCGACACCCTCAACCTGTGGCGCCGCACCCTGAACTGGAACGCTGCCCACGGTGAAGGCTGGGCCGTCTACGCCGAGACCCTGATGGAGGACTTGGGCTACTTCGACGACCCCGGGTACCGCATGGGCCTGCTGGATTCCCTGCGCATGCGTCTTGCCCGCGTCGCCGTCGACATCGGTGTCCACCTGCACAAGAAGACGCCCGACGGCACCGGCCACTGGGACGCGTCCTACGCCAAAGCGTTCCTGCGCGACAACACAGCGATGAACGAGCAGAACCTGGGGTTCGAGCTTGACCGTTACATGGGTTGGCCCGGCCAAGCCACGTCTTATGCGCTCGGCTACAGGGACTGGATGGATCTGCGCGAGAAAGCCCGCGACAAAGGCATGACGCTGCGTGAGTTCCACGACAAGGCGCTGCGCTTGGGCTCCATGCCGATGGACATACTGGCCCGCGAGGTGCTCTGCCGCTAGCCGCGGTCCGTGTCGCTTGGGGCGCCCGCATCGTTTGCGCTGTCCCCGTCGTCCCGGTCGTCCCCGTCGCCGTGGCCTGTGCGCCGGTCCATTGCGCGCAGAATCTTCGGCAGCGAACCGGCGAAGACGAGGATGCAGATGAGGCGGATGAGCTGCAGCGCGACAACGGCTGGTCCGCCGCCGCCTTCCGACGAGAGCGCGAGCACTGTCTCGATCGCGCCGGGGCTGGTGGCCAGGTAGCCCTCGAAGAAGGTGATGCCGAGCCAGTGCGCGACGACGTAGCCCATTGCCGCGCACGCCACCATGACCACCACGATGAATGTGATCGTGGCGGGCAACAGGCGAGCGAAGCGCTTCAGGGCGGGGACGCTCAGCCCGCCGCCGCAGGCCCAGCCGATGGACATGAAAGCGATGATCGCCAGCGTCTCTGGCGGGGCGATGGGTACCGGCAGCACCGCAGCAAGGATGGCGGTGAGGATGAGCGGCCCGAACACCGCCGGCGCTGGCAGGTGGAGTTTGCGGCCGAGCGGACCGCCGATAATCGCGACGGCGACGACCAGCAGCGGCATCCACCACGTCACCTCCATCCCGTCGGAGTGGTTGCCGCCGGGGTGGGTGAGAAACGATGCGACGAGCGGCAGCGTCATCGACACGGCGAGCAGGCGCAGGTACTGGGTGAGTGCGACGTAGCGCATGTCGGCGCCGAGTTCACTGGCGAGCGACATCATGACGGACGCGCCACCGGACAGCATGGACAGCACGCCGGTTTCGCGGCTGACTGCCAGCGCGTCGTCGTTTTTATTGCCGGCGTACCGCGCGAGCGAGAGGCCACCGACGAAGCCGATGCCGATGATCACGGCTGCGGAGACGAGTCCCGGGAGCAGGTAGTGCAGCAGCTCCGCCGGTGGCACTCCGGCGAGCGGGACGGCGGCGAGCACACCGATGATTCCGCGGCAGAAGTTGTAGAAGGTCGCGTTGACCTTCAGTTCGCGACCGGTGCCGAGCGCGGAGAAACCGGACACCACGATCGCGCCGAGGATCCACGCGGCGGGAACTTGCAGGCGGGTGAGCAGGTACCCGAGGAGCACCGAGAGAGGCGCGACTATCATCCATCGGCTGCGTTGTTCCACGTCTCGTCATAGTAGCGTGGAGGCCTATGTTCGCCATCGTGGTCGCTGCGGCAGCTCTCGCAGGCTGGGTTGATGCGGTCATCGGGGGCGGCGGCTTGATTCTCATTCCTGTGCTCATGGCGGGGACGTCGATGCCGCCGGCGGCGATCCTGGCTACGAATAAGCTCGCGGCTGTTTCGGGCACGGCGTCGGCGGCGGTCACGCTCGTGCGCCGCGTGGGTGTGCCCCGCCACACGTGGGCTTACGCGCTCATCGCAGGGGCACTGTCGGCAGCGGGTGCGCTCGCAGCATCGCTTATCGACGCTTCCCTTCTCCGCCCCACCATCCTCGTCCTCCTCATCGCCGTGGGTGTGTTCGTGGCGGTGAAGCCGGAGTTCGGCACATCGGAGGCGGACCTCCCTCCACAATTGACGCGTGGCCGCGTGCTCACTGCTGCCGGGTTGGTGGCGGTCATCGGGTTTTACGACGGCACCTTCGGTCCCGGCACCGGCATGTTCCTCATCATGGGGTTCACGGCACTGTTCGCCCAGAATTTCGTGCGGTCGGCGGCGATAGCGAAGGTGGTGAACACGGCGACTAACGTCGGTGCGCTGGTGGTGTTCATCTCCGCCGGCCTGGTGGATTGGCCGCTGGCGCTGGCGCTGGCCGCGGCGAATGTCGCCGGTGCCCAGATCGGTGCCCGAACGGTCCTCGGCGGCGGCGCGAAACTGGTGCGGTACGCCCTGCTCACCCTCGTGGTGGTGTTGTCTACCTACCTTGCCTTTCAGCTCTAAGCGGAATTTTCAGGCGGGGCCGATAGCTCGGCACAGTGATTCATCAGGGGGCGGTCTTAGGGTTAGTCCCCATGATTCAAACGAAGACGGCCATGGCTGTCACTGTCGGCCATTTCGATGGGGAGCCTGTGGATACGCAACAGGCTGAGGACATCGTGGATGCCGTGCTGAGGTTCGTTTCCGGTACCACCATCGAGCAGCTGCACATCGTGGCTGACTCGGAATCGCTCCCTGCGCTGGCCGTAGCTCTCGCGACGAGGGAGGAATTGCCGGACAACCTCACGCTCGTGGAGGCGGGTCATGAGCTAGACAACGAATTCGTGGTGGTGTCCTCCGACTTCATCCTGGCCATGACTGGGTGATCCGGGGCGCATGAATGGAGGGCTCGGTAGCCCCGGTATGGGAGACTGGGTGGCCGGTGGCCGGGTGGCCGGCGGTCGGTGGTCGGTTGCCGGTGGTTGTGGAGCGTCGGCTAGTCCAGAACGAGGGAACCGTTGACGAGGCCGACAATAGCGACGATCGCGCCGACGATGACGAGAGCGACGACCACCCACTCGAACCTGTTGAAGGCGTTCTCGTTGTTGGCGCGTCGTGTCCACAGGTAGGGGATCAACCCCGGCAGGACGGCGAGGGCGCCGAAGAGGACGTAGACGGGGTCGGCTGCGTAGATCAGCCACAGTGAGTAGATGAAGCCGATGATGCCGATGACAAGGTGGCGGCGGTTGTCGGAGGAGGAGATGGTGGGGCCGGAGTCGTCGAAACGCGAACCTGCGTGGGGGTGCGTCAGGCCTTTACCGCGAACCGTGAGGAGCACAAGGTACAGCGCGGAGAAAATGTACGGCAGCAGGTACATGATGGTCGCGAGCTGCACCATTGCGTTATAAGAGGTCTCGTTGGCAAAGAACAGAATGACGAAGAACTGGACCACAGTGGTGGAGACCAGCTGCGCCATCCACGGCGCGCCGGCATCATTGGTGCTGGCCAGGCGCTTGGGCAGAAGGCCATCGCTGGCCATCATCACAATGGGTTCCGCGCAGAGCATCTGCCAGGAAATATAAGCGCCGAGCACCGACAGGCAGAGACCGACAGAGATCAGCGCGCCACCCCACGGTCCGACAGCTGCCTCAAGCACGGCGCCCATGGAGTTGTCCGGCAGCGCCGCCAGCTCTTCGCGGGTGAGCACGCCGTAGGACAGCGTCGATACGGCGACGAGGAGTCCCAGCACCGACAGGAAGCCGATGACTGTCGCGCGGCCGACATCCTGGCGGGACCGTGCCTGCTTGGAGTAGACCGAGGCACCCTCGATACCGATGAAGACCCACACGGTGAACAGCATGATGCCCTGGATCTGCTCGGAGAGCGAGATACCCGAGTTCTCGCCCCAGAAGTCGAGGGTGAACTTATCCCAGCTGAACCCCACGAAGGCGATGAGCACGATGAACGCCAGAATGGGGACGAGTTTCGCGATAGTGGTGACCAGATTCATGAGCGCCGCCTGCTTCACACCGCGGGTGAGCGCGAAGAAAATGCCCCAGGTGAGCACGGAGACCGTGAGTGCCATGACCCAGGGGTTGTCCTGGTCGAAGAAGGGCAGGTAGTGGCCGAGAGTGCCGAAGAACAGCGTGGCGTAGCCGACCTGCGCCATCACCGAGCCGAGCCAGTAGCCCCAGCCGGAGGTGAAGCCGATGAAGTCGCCGAGACCCGCGCGCACGTAGGAGTACACCCCGGAGTCCAAGTGCGGCTTGCGCCGCGCGAGGATTTGGAAAACGAAGGCGATGGACAGCATGCCCACGCCCGCGATCGCCCAGCCGATGAGCATCGCGCCGGGGCTTGCCACAGAGGCGATGTTCTGCGGCAGGGCGAAGATGCCTGATCCGACGGTGGACCCGATGATGAGGGACACCAGCGTCCAGATGGTCACCGAATGGGTGCGTTGGCTTTGGGCTGTGCTCATAGGGGATTAACTTACTGGGAGTTTCCCAGCTTTTGTTAAATATGGGTTCACATCCGGTTCTTCGTTTTCGCGGTGGCTTGCGCGCTCCACGGGTCTTCGGGCCAGGGATGTTTGGGGTAGCGGCCGCGCATTTCTTTGCGCACATCGTTGTAGGGGCCGTCCCAGAAACTGGCCAGGTCGTCGGTGACGGCGAGTTCACGCCCAGCGGGGGAGAGCAGGTGGAAGAGCACGCGCACGCCGCTGACCTCCGGGGACGCGGCAAGCCCGAAGCATTCCTGCAGCTTCACGCGGACGACGGGCCGGCCTGTGGAGTAGTCGATCCGCGGGTGGGAGCCGCTGGGCACGCTGAGGCGCTCGGGCGCGAGGGTGTCCATGTCGGCGGCTTCGGGCCAGGGCAGTTGCCGCATGAATGCGGAGTACATGTCGAGCTTGCTTATCGACGCCCCGTTTGCCAGTTCCCCCACCTCCAGCGAAAAGTCGCCGGCGCGGATGTCGGGCCATGGTTCACCGTGGCGCCCGCTCAGGAAATCGAGCCTGTCTTTGAGGCGCAGTGCTTTCTCGTCGAGGGGCATGGCATCGAGATCGAAGCGGAAATCTGCGAGGACTTCCTGCGCCTCGGCGGGGGAGAGCGCGATGGGGGTGGAGGTCAGTTCGATGGCGCCGACGGAGGTGAGGCGGCGGGAGCGGAGGCGGCCGTCGATAAGCGATGCCGTGGTCGATTCTTGGACGCGGTCGGCGGGGAATGACGTGGCGGCCGCCGCGCGGATGACGGCACCTTTTCCGGTGAGCTGGATTTCGGCGGCGGCGATCCATTCGCTGGGCGGAATCGTGGTGTCGAGCGTGGCGCGCGTGCCGCTGGCCAGCAGGTATTCGCGGTCCCCGAGGTGCTTGCCCACCCACTCCGGGTAGGCGGCGGCAATGACATCGCCGGGCGGGACCGCGGCGCTGGCGGGCACCATTCGTGCGAAGCGCTCTACCTGCCGTTGCGGGGCGTGCGCGCGGGCGAGATCGCCGCCGGCCCCTTCAGCAAGCGCGGCGACAGTAGGTGCCGCACCGGATCCGTACTCGAGCAGGGCGGCGCCGAGGCGTGGGTCGAGCGGCATCGCGGCCAACCGAGTGCCCAGCTTCGTGATGGCACCGTCCGCATCGAGAGCGCGCAGGGAGCGAAGGGTCTGCTCGGCATCGGCGAGCGCTGCATCGGGAGGAGGAGTGAGAAGCGGCAGGTCGGGTGAGCCCCACGCAGCGATGGCGAGCGCGGCGGAGGTCAGGTCCGCGGTGGTGATCTCGGGTGCGATGTCGGCGCTGAAGTGCTGGTAATCGGACTGCGAGTAGGCGCGCAGGACCTCTCCCGGGCCGAGACGACCTGCACGTCCCGCGCGCTGGTCGGCGCTGGTTTTCGCGGCGGACACTGTGACTAGGCCCGTCATAGCGCGGGCGGCGTCGCGGCGGGGCACGCGGGACAGCCCCGCATCGACGACGCGGTTGACACCAGGCACCGTGATCGAGCTCTCGGCGATGGAGGTAGCTACGACGACCTGTGCCTTCCCGTTCAGAGCCTCGTCTTGCTCCTTGCTGCTCAAGCGGCCGTGCAATGGTGCGGCGCTGGGGAGCTGCGCGCATACCGCGTCCACTTCGCGCGCGCCGGGAACGAAGACGAGGGTCCGGCCGTCGTGGACGGGCGGGGCTGCAGCCGTCGCGGACGTCCCAGATGTAGTGGACGCCCCAGCGGCGAGCTCGGCGATGTGGCGGTAGAACTCCCTCGAACCCTCGGCTCGGCCGGGGTGCGGGTGGTAGCTCACGTGCAGGGGGTGGGTGACGGATTCGGTGGACAGGATCTGCGCACCCATGTGGGAGGCCAGTGCCTCCGCGTCGAGAGTCGCCGACATGGCAGTCAAGTAGAGGTCGTCGCGCAGAAACGCCACTTCCATCGCCATGGCCAGCACCAAGTCGGTGTCCAGCTGGCGTTCGTGAACTTCGTCGATGACCACGGCGCCGACACCGGTCAGCTCCGGATCCTTCAGCAGGCGGTTCAGCAGGACCCCTGGGGTGACAAATTCCACTAGGGCACCGTCCTTGTGCTCTCCGCGGATGGAATAGCCGACGCGGTGGCCTAAGGGGGAGCCGTCGAGAAGCGCGAGCCTGCGCGCTGCCGCACGGACGGCGACACGTCTCGGCGCGGTGACCAGTGTGACGCCGTTGTCGGCGGTCAGGTTGCTGATCGCCGGCGGCAGCAGCGTCGTCTTGCCTGTGCCCGGCGGCGCTTCAACCACCAGCGGGCCTTGCGCGGGGAGATCCCCGATGACATCCGCGACGGGGAGGCCTTTGCCGATGGTGGTGAGGTCGAACATGGTGCCACTAATCTACCGCGCGCTAACCGAGGGCTGAACGTGCGCCATTCGTGCGCCATTCGTGTGCCGAGCCTGCGTCAATCTGCGCACTGAAGTGCACATTCTCCCCTTCTTTCCGCGGCGAAACCCAGTTAATGTCACCGGCAAGGGGGGAAACACAATGACAATCCACAGTTTCACAATCACGTACCGACCAGACACTGAAGACGACTACACCTACCCGGCCGGCATCATGGCGATCTGCGGAGAAACCGGGGAGATAGTGTGCGCGGCGCTGCCCGCGGATCACGCGGCGGCACCGGTGGAGCACAGCCAGACAGCGGTCGATGAGATCATGGCGTTCTACGCGGAGATGGAGCAGTGGTTCGATGCCATGGGCCACGATGCAGAGTCGGCTTTCATGGAATCGCCCCTTACCCGCTATGAGTGCATTTGGATGGAAGACAATCCTGTCATCGAGGCAGACGACCTCGATACCGGTGTGATCACCTTGTTGGGCCGGCATGTGCTTGAGGGGCTGGGGCACACGGAGGCGGTCTACCAGACCTTTTCCATCGTCTACCGCGTGAGCACTGACGAGAATTACCCGCTGGCCGTTTTCGCCTACGATCCTGTCCAGGGGCGTTTCACCATTGAGGTGCTCGGCAAAGAAAACGCGTACCTGCCGCGGCTGTCGCGGCAGCAGCGCCGCGCGATCGATCGCGAAATGGCGAAATTCGTCCGCAAAATGGAGCGTGGCGACGTCCAGGGAGCTCTCGACGGGTTAGACCGCCCGCGCTTCGGAGTGTTCACCATCGACGACTACCAGGCGGTTTCGCCGTGGCATGCGCTGGAACAGGCGATGGCGGACTTGGACGAGATCCACTTGGACACCGGCGGCGGGGCGGGCCTGGCGAGTTAACCAAGCGAGCGGATCAGCTTCGCCGGCACACCGCCGACGAGTGAATCGTCCGGCACGTCCTCGGTCACGACTGCCCCGGCGGCGATGACGCACCGGTCGCCGACGGTCACGCCGGGCATGACCATTGCGCCCGCGCCGAACCAGCAGTTGTCGCCGATGGTGATGGGACGGCCGCGCTCCCAGCCGGCGGCGCGCGCTTCGGCGTCGTCGACCGGGTGCTCGACGGTAATGAGCTGGCAGCCGGGACCTAACAGTGTGTGCTCGCCCACCTTCACCTCCGCCACATCGAGAATGACGCAGTTGTAGTTGAGGAAGCAGTTCTCGCCGAAGCTGGTGTTCACGCCGTACTCAACGTGGAGCGGTGCGAAGACGCCGGGGACCGCCGAGCCGGGGGCGAAAATTTCGGACAGGAGGTCGTGGGCGCGCGCCTGGTCGGTGTTTCCGAGGGCGTTGAATTCCCGGATGCGTTTCCACGCAGCCTGGTGGGCTGCGTCGATGTCCTCGGAGCCGGGCGTGTACCAGCGGGAAGCGCGAAGGTCGTCGAGCGTGGCGTTGGTGGTGGAGTCGTCGTGTGTGCTCATGCGCGCCAGGCTACATGTGTCCCCTAAGCTAAACGCGTGTCACAAATTCGCGTCCGCGCATGCTTCACACTGGGCGCATTATTGTGCGCTGCGCTGTCGGGGTGCGCGGGGCGGGCGGCGCCGGCACAGGATGAGTTGATGTTCAGTGACGTGCGTTCGCAGACTAGCCCGTTGTCGGATGACAAACGCGCGGCCTACTACGTGCGCGCCGAGAGCGGGGAAGAGCCGTCTGAGCCGCAGTGCGACGGCCGTGGCATTCTGATTCTCAGCACGGTCCGTATGTGGTCGGAACATGTTCCGGAAAGGCTGGCTACGGCTTTACAGCAATCCCCGCGCGCTGAATTCACCTATCCGGGACAGTGTGCGTCGTTGCGCGAGCGCGAGTTCGAAGGCGATGACCCGTTGTATCCCGTTTATATCGACTTCGACCACGACTATGAGGCGCTGTGCGCTGAAGTGCCGAAGCACCCGGACGCGGTTCCGCGGCTGCTGACCAACGAGGAAGAATATGTCTGGCCCTGCACTGCATAGGACTCATCTCTCGCGTACAGATGCTGTTACGGCCGATAGCAAAGGCACCGATAGCGAAGGCGCCGCGAGCAGCGCAACCGCCGCGCGAATCGTTTCCGAGCTCGAGGACGCCGGGTACGACGTCGAGCGCGTTGTGGGCCGCGGTGGGATGGGCACGGTGTACCTCGCACGGCACCGTAAACTCGGCCGCGAGGTGGCGGTGAAAGCGTTGTCGCCGGTACTTAGTCAGGATCCGGTCGCGATGGCGCGCTTCGACAACGAGATGGTCACCATGGCCGGGCTCGACTGCCCGTCAATCGCCCGGATCCACGACGGTTCCGTCACACCGTCAGGGGTCCCGTATTTCGTCATGGACTTCATCGACGGGCCGTCCCTCGCCGAGACCATCGAGGCGGCAGAGGGTCCGTTCACGGTTGCCGAGACCGCCGGTATCCTGCGCCCCATCGCGGAGGCGCTCGATTATCTGCACGATTCGACTGTCCGTGACCCGATTGTTCACCGCGACGTCAAGCCGGAGAGTATTCTGCTCGCGGAGACAGGTGCGGTGCTCTCGGATTTCGGCATTTCTTATATCGCGCAGGACAGCCGCCTCACCGTAGAGGGCATCGTCGTTGGCACAGGCATGTACATGGCACCCGAGCTCTACGAGCCCGGCACGACCGCCGCTACGCCGGCGACGGACAACTACGCGCTCGCGCTCATCGCTTACGAGATGCTCTCCGGCACGCCGTTCTACCGGACGATGAGCCCCGAAGCATGGCGCGGTCCACGCCCGACCGCACAGCTCGAAGGCACTGTTTTTGCGAACGCGCTGGCAAACGACCCGGTGGACCGCTACCCGAACGCGCGATCGTTCATCGACGCCCTTTCGCTTATCGACGCCACCCCAGATCCCCACCCCTGTCTCTTATACACATCTGACGCTGCCGACGATATGCAGTGTGT
>OJLS01000110.1_pt1 | contig 20229 bp, 17 predicted proteins | sample 1597081 | NCBI WGS metagenome assembly OJLS01 (sample SAMEA3904663, study PRJEB24821) | metagenome | biome: Builtin; feature: hospital; material: surface | place: USA | collected 2013-05-22
AGGGCCGGTTCAATATCGTGGGCAACAAAGTGGAGATCTGGGGGACAGTCCGGGCGTTGCGACCTGAGGTGATGTCCGACGTCAACGAGCGGATCGAGCGCTACGTCACCCACACCGCCGCAGCTCACGGTTGCACAGGCGAGGTTGAATTCCTCGACCAGATCCCCGCCGTCGCCCACACACAGGAATGGATCGACGCGATCATGCCTACTTACCGGCGCGTCGCCGGGGACAAGCCCGTCATCGAGGTCCCGCCGGCCATGGGGTACGACGACGTCTCCGAGTTCACCTCCCGCTTCGGCGGGGTCTACGGGCTGCTCGGCGGGCAGAACATCGCGTTCACCGAGGACGGCGGCATCACGCCCACAAACGGCGACGACCGCGGTTTCGCCGCAAACCACTCCCCGCAGTTCTACGTCAACGACGACGCCCTCACCTACGGTGTCCGCCTTCACGCACACGTCGCGGTCAATCACCTGCTCGGCGAACTCGATGACGGGGACGGCCAGCCGCGCTCCTAAGCTAGGGTGCATGCCGCCGCTGCACGTCATCTTCGACAACCCCGTCATCCCGCCGAACACCGGCAACGCGATCCGCATGTGCGCGGGCACCGGCGCCACGCTGCACCTCGTGCGCCCGCTGGGTTTCTCCCTCGACGACAAGCACCTGCGCCGCTCGGGCCTCGACTACCACGACCTCGCCCACGTCGAGGTCCACGACGACATCGACGCATGCTTCGCATCGCTTATCGACGCCCGCATCTTCGCCTTCACCACCCAAGCCACCCGTCACTTCACCGACGTGGCTTTTCAGCCGGGCGACGCTCTGCTGTTCGGGACCGAGCCGACCGGCCTTCCCCGGGAGCATTCCCACCATGAGCGCGTGACCGACCAGCTCCGCATCCCGATGCTGCCCGGACGACGGTCAATGAACCTCTCCAATTCCGCCGCCGTGGCCACGTACGAAGCATGGCGGCAGCTGGGCTTCCCCGGAGGGGTGTGAATCGGAGGGGTGTGAATCCGTTCAGCCCCGGTCCCGAGGATCGGCGAGAGGCGGCAGCTCGCGGGCGCTCAACTCACCGACCACAGCCCACGCATCCGCGGTGTCCAGGTCGCGGGCTTTCATCTTCACCGGCCCGGGCACCAGATTGAAACGGACGTGCGCCAAGTTCAGCATGCGCTGCACGGGCCCCTGCCGGTAGGTGACCTCCTGGATGTGGGAGATGTCGATGAATTCGAACCGGCGGCTGAGCAGACCGTGACTAGTTGTCGCCCAGACGGTGTCGGTCTGATCTGTGCGGCGGAGCGGCTCGGATAGGCGGAGCGGCTCGGATAGGCGGAGCGGTTCGGAGGGTAGGGGTGAGAGGGAAAGGGCTTGGCGGGAGGCGTCGATAGGCGACGGGATGCGAGCGCGCTTCGGTGAGCGGACATCCCACGCGGGGGACGTGACCTGGTGTGCGCCTAGCGGGCTGATCGCCGTGATGAGGTCGACAGCTTGCTCGCGCGTGCCGACGGGCAGCAACCGCGACGTGCCGGACTGCTTGTTGGACTCCCGACCGTACCCGGCCACGTTGACGGTGACCGTCCACCATCCGAACGGCCGCCACAACATGGGTTGGGACAGCCCGATGGCGTGGATGCGGTCGAGGGGCACTGCTTGCCTGCGCCGATTGGCTAACCCGTACGACAGGTTCAGTACGTCGTCGTCGAGTGTGGACGTGTACCGCCACGACTGGTCGATCTGCCGCCAAATCTGCGGGATGAAACCGACCAGCACCGGGACGACCACCGCGAACGTCACCTCCGTCAGCGCCGGAAGCAGAGAAAACCCGACGGTGAAAAGCGTGGAAAGGCGCAGCGCGGCACCGGCCAGGGACCGACCAACGGGGATCGGGGGGATCAAGACGGACCCGGATCTAGGGCCGCGGGCGGATCGTGCGCCGAGCCCGGTTCGAGACCGGGCGACAGTCCCGGTGCCAGGTCCGGCGCCAGCACTGATCGCGGCGTCCGCCTCCTCGGCTGACATCTCGGCATCCGGGCCTTGGGCGGCGATGCGGCGAAGAAGATCGCGGCGTAGTTCCTCCGCTTCGGAACGGGGGACGTAGCCGATCTCGATGGCGGAATCGGATCCGCCGGCGGCCTCGATACGCACGGCAGCGAGGCGGAACAACCGCGGGGCGAACGGCTCGACGACGTCGACGGCCTGGATCCGCCCATAACGCGCGGACCGGACCTTCGTGGAGATCAGCCCGCTGCGCAGCTCCACCTCGTCCTCCCCGAGGCGAAAGCCGACGCGGGACCACCACAACTGGGACACAACGAATGCCAGGCCGATCACCACCGCGAGTCCGCCCACGACCTGAACGATGTCCGTCACGGACCATTCGCCGCCTTCACGCTGCACCCCTTCCACCCCCTCCACCAGCGCGGTGGTGAAGTTGAACACGAGGACGGTGAGCAGTGCCGCGGCCACCGCCCAGGCGCGGAGGAGGGGGGTGAGGCGGTGGACGCGTCGATAAGCGGGGGCGTTGGGGAACGTCACAGGCCGCTCATTCGCTCGCGCGCGTTGACGGCGAGACGCTCGCGCAATGCGTCGGCGACTGCTGCCTCGAGTCCGGGAATCGTGGCGTCCGTCGATGCGGATGCCGTGTGGAGGCTAATGCTCTTCAGACCGAGCGGACGCGTGAACGGCCCCGTTGTCACATCCACAAACTGGATGCGCCCGTACGGCACCACCGTGAAGGTCTGGTTGATCTTCCCCTTGGAAATCAGCAGCTCATCGCACGTTTCCAACCACCCCAGGTTGCGCACGCGCAGCGGGATCATGACGGCCTGGAACACGAACCACACCCCTGTCACCGCCGCGCCGATCCACCACCAGCCGCCCAGTGCGAACTGAGCCGCCAGGAAGCTACCCGCAATTACGAGCGCCCAGATCGTCTGCGAGATGTAGCGGGCGACGACGAGCTTCCGCGAAACCGGGTTCATCTCCTCCGGGGAGGTGGGCAGCTGCGGCGCGGGATCGTCGTCACGTGCGTGCCTCCCCCGGGCGTGGGTGTGAGCCGGCATGTGCGACTCGGGAACAGGCTGCATAGGCGCCACCCTACCGTGCGGTCACCTCGCCGAAACGGCGCGCGACGGGAGCCAGCACCGCCGGCTTCGTAGCCACCCACGCGCCCGCGATCACCGCAAGCGACACCAAGAAAATAATGAAGCCCAGCCAGTTATTCGCGTACACGTCCGGGTCGACATCGCCGCGCGCCGCGTACATGTTGTTCAGATTGCGCAAAACACCCGTGGCCAGCACCAACAGCACGTGAACCACCACGAACACCAAGAAGTAGATCATCACCGGGAAGTGGATTTTGCGAGCAACCGACGCCGGGAACAGCTTGTTCGCCGCCCTCCACTCGTTCTTCCACCACATACTCATGCGCACACCCGACGCGATCGCCAACGGTGCCACGATGAACACCGTGACAAAATAAGCCAGCTGCTGCAACGCGTTGTAATTCACCCACGCGTTCTCCGTCGGCCAATCCAACGTCAGGTACTGCAGACCCGCCGACAGCGCATTCGGGAACACCTCCCAACTCGTCGGCACCACACGCAACCACTGGCCCGTCGTGAACAGCAAAACCACGAAGATCGCACCATTGACCACCCACAGCACATCCAGCGCCAAGTGGATCCACAACGTCAGACTGATCTTCTTCCCGCCGCCCTTCGGCCGCCAGTACGCATCCGGCTTCCTCTGGGTGCGCACCTGCCACCCCGTCTTCACGATCAACGCCATCAAGAACATATTGAAAAAGTGCGACCACCCCAGCCACGTCGGCAACCCCACCGGCGCAGTATCCGGCAGCGGATTGGCACCCGGGTAGCGCGCCAAGAAGTCCTGCCCCGCGCCGCTATTCAGAAACGCGCGCGCCGCAAACACAGCCACCAGCAACAGCACCGCCAGGCCAAGCACACCGAGCACAGCGACACGACGCCATCCGCCTATCGACGCCTCCCCCTTCCCAGCCCCTTTCACTTTCCCCGGCCCGGTTGCGCTCCCGGACTCGGCTGCTTTCCCTGACGCGGTTGCGCTCCCGGGCATGGTTGCTTTCCCTGCCCCAGCACGAGCTTCCGGTTTCGAACTCGAAGACGCCACCGGCTGCGTATCGGATGCACGTTCTTCGCTCGCTGCGGGCTTCGCCGTTCCAGGCACAGCAGCGCCCGGTACAGCGGCACCCGGTGCAGCCCCGCCCGGCGACACCGCAGGTTTCACCGCCCCGCCCGGCGTCACCGCGGTAGGCGGTTTCGGAGCAGCAGGTGCTCCGGGCACAGCCACACCCGTTGCCGCCGGAGGTTTCGGTGCCGTGTTCCCAGGTTCCACGACTGTAGGCGGTTTCGGAGCAGCCGCAGCGGGCGCAGCCGGTGGCTTGGGGGCCGCCGGTGCTACCGGCGGTGTCGGTGGCTTCGGGGCAGCCGCAGCGGGCGCAGCCGGCGGCTTCGGGGCCTCCGGTGTCGCGGGGGCTTCCGGCACGGAGGGCGGCTTCGGCGCGGAGGGGACGTCGTTGGACGCGGCTGCCTTGGGAATGTTGTTGCTAGTCATCGCTGCTTAGATTATCCAAGCGTTCGGGACGGGTGGAACCTAGCTTCTCTGGAACAGGGGTTTACATTCGCAGCGCCGGGTGAGCTGTTTGCGACCAGTCGGTTGACCGCTTTCGTACATACATAATGAGGCCAGTGAGGGGACAACTTTTCATTGGCCCCGGCTGACGGCCTATTGATCATCAGTGGACGTTGATCATCGGTGGGCGAATTAGTTGGTCTGTCCCAACGGGTGAAAAATTTGACATCTTCGACCACACAGCCATTTCACAGTATCGCTCTTACCAGTATTTATAAACGCTTTCCGATATGTTCAATGTCAAATCTTTCACCGGTGGGGCCAGACCAACCTTTTTGTATCGAGAAATCTCCGGAAAAGACCCCCGGAATTTAGTTTGAAAAGCGAGCTGGAGGAGTTCACCGGAAATCGCGGGAACCGCGGGTGAGCCACTCCCCCATCTCGAGGGGCTCGAGCTTGTCGGCGAGGACGCTGACGGCGCCGGAGGCATTCTCGACGATTCCACGCACTATCAGGGCCTTGGCGGTGCGGGCGAGGATCTTCTGCCGGTTCCACAGGCCTTTGGGGATGATGATGTTGGTCAGGCCGGTCTCGTCCTCCATGCCCAAGAAGGTGACGCCGCCGGCGGTGCGGGGGGCTTGGCGGTGGGTGACTACCCCGGCGACGCGGATGCGGGTGCCGTCGGGGACGCGTTTCAGGTCGGTGCAGGTCAGCACGTTGGCAGCGCGAAGAGCGCCGCGCAGCATGTCCATGGGCATCAGGCCCGGGGTGACACCGGTGGCGGCGATGTCGGCAGCCATGAGTTCGAAGGAGTTCATGCCGGGGAGGGCGGGGGCGTGGATAGCTGAAAGGCCGGGGAGCATGCCGTCGCGTTCGGTCGCGGAGACGCCGGCTTGCCAGAGAGCTTGTCGACGGTCCACCCCAAAACAGTCCAACGCCCCAGCGCGGGCGAGCGCTTCGACGTGCTCGACGGTGAGATCGGCGCGGCGGGACAGGTCGGGGATGCCGGTGAAGGGGCATGAAGCCTGGGCGGCCTCGATCCGCTCGGCAGCTTTCGCGCCCAGCCCCTTGATCAGGTTCAACCCGACACGGATGGTGCCGGAATCGATGCAGCGGGCCTGGACACCCGAGGCATTGACATCGACGGGCAGGACAGTGATGCCGTGGCGGCGGGCATCCTGGATGAGGGACTGCGGGGAATAAAAGCCCATGGGCTGGGCACGGAGCAGGCCGACGCAGAACTGCGCCGGGTAATAGTGCTTGAACCAGGCGGAGAAGTACACGAGGGACGCAAAGGACTGGGAGTGGGATTCGGGGAACCCGTAGGCGGCGAAGGCGACGACCTTCTGCCACAACCGGTCTGCCACGTCAGCGCTGATCTGGTTCTCTGCCCAGCAGCCGTCGAAGAACCGCTGGCGCAGAGCAGCCATCTTGGCGGGTGAGCGCTTGGAGCCCATGGCGCGGCGCAGGGAATCAGCCTCCGCGCCGGTGAAGCCGGCGGCGTCGACGGCGATCTGCATGAGCTGCTCCTGGAACAGCGGGATGCCGAGGGTCTTGCCCAGGGAGCGTTCCAGCACGGGATGCTCGTATTCGACGGGCTCGAGACCATCACGCCGGCGCAGGTAGGGGTGCACGGAGCCGCCCTGGATAGGACCAGGCCTAATCAGTGCGACCTCCACCACCAAGTCGAAGAACCGCCGCGGTTTCAACCGCGGCAGAGTGTTCATCTGGGCGCGGGATTCCACCTGGAAGACTCCGACGGAGTCGGCGCGGCAGAGCATGTCGTACACGCTGGCGTCGTCAAGCGGAAGCTCCCACAGGCGAACCTCGCGGCCGGTGGTCTCGCGCACGAGGTCGATCATGTGGTGCAGCGCTTCGAGCATGCCGAGTCCGAGCAGGTCGAATTTGACCAGGCCGGCGGCGGCGCAGTCGTCTTTGTCCCACTGCACGACGGAGCGGCCTTCCATGCGCGCCCATTCCACCGGCACGACGTCGGCAATGGGGCGGTCGCAGATCACCATGCCGCCGGAGTGGATGCCCAGGTGGCGGGGTTGACCTTTCAACTGGGCGGCCAGCGAGGAGACACGGTCGGGGGGCGACGCAAGACCTTTGGACCACGCATCGGCGGCGCCCTGCGGGTACCCGAGAGCCCGGGCGGCGTCGCGGATCGCGCCTTTTGTGCGGTACGTGATCACGTTGGCCACCTGCGCGGCGTTGTCGCGGCCGTAGGTGGAGTAGGCGTACTGGATGACTTCCTCGCGGCGGCCGGATTCAATGTCGATGTCGATGTCGGGCGGGCCGTCGCGGTCCGGCGACAGGAAACGCTCGAAGAGCAGGCCGGCGGAGACCGGTTCGACGTTGGTGATGCCGAGCGCGAAGCACACCGCGGAATTCGCCGCCGACCCGCGCCCTTGGCAGAGGATATTGGCCTCGCGGCAAAAGGTCACCAGGTCGTCGACGATGAGAAAATACCCGGGAAAGCCGAGTTGCTCGATGACGCGGAGTTCGTGCTCGATCTGGGCGCGGGCGCGTTCGCGCACGTCAGCAGACCTGGGTGCGTAACGTTCCCGCCCCCGCTCCTCCACGAGGTGCCGCAGCCAGCTCATCTCGTCGTGCCCGTCGGGCGTGGGGAACCGCGGCAGCTGCGGCGCGACGAGGTCGAGGGTGAACGCGCATTGCTCGGCCAGCTCGACGGTGAACGCGAGAGCATCGGCGCAGCCGGGGGCCATGGCCAGCAGTTGCTCGCCGGAGCGCAGCCAGTTCGCACCCATCGGATGCACGTCGCGGTACGCGGACGCAATCGCTTCTCGACGCCCCAATGCCCTCTTCGCCCCCGCCAACCTCGCCCGGTCCCGGGTGGCTGCCCCGGGAGCAGCAGTGACGATCGCGGGCACCTGGGAGTACGTCCGCAGAGAAGCGTGCCTGTCCGCGTCCTCCGGGAGCATGGACACCTCGAATTCCCTGACCACTCGGTCTAGTCCGAAGCATTCGATCAGATCGTCGATGCGGTCGGCCCACCGCCACCCCGCCAGGGCAATGCAGGTGCCGTCCAGTGCGGCGGCGATGTCGGGCAGCGGCGGGTAATACAGCACGCCCTTCACCCCTCCTGCCATGTGCGCCCGGGCCATGAGGTGGGACAGGCGGCGGTACCCCTCGGGGCCGCGGGCGATGAGGGGGAGAGGCGGGGCGTCGATAAGCGAAAGCTCGGCGCCGAATACTGTGGCCACATCGGCATCGGCGGCTGCTTCGGCGAATTTCACGGCTCCGTAGAAACCATCTCTGTCCAGCAGTCCGAGCGCAGATAGGCCGAGTTCGCGGGCGCGGGCCACGAGCTCTTCCGGCTCACTCGCGCCACCGGCATCGGAGAGGAAGCTGTACGTGGACACGGCGTGCAGCTCCGCGAAAGGAACAGCCGGCACACCGCGGGGAATGCGCTCCCGAACAGGCTCGCGGGTGTGGTCGACAGGGATGGGCACAGGGCCCGGGCGGCCGGAGAGCACGCGCTCCAGCCGCGACCACGTCAAACCTTCTCCGCCACGGAAATCCACACCCGAAGAATAGCGTGAATCGAAACTGTGTTCCAATCTTGAATTACTTGGTACGGCCTCAAACTAGACTAAGCGGTACGCACGGTGCTACATTTTCCTCACGTTCATTTCCCGACGACAAAGAAAGAGCAGGAAGCGACATGCGCCTCAACCGTGTAATCGCAACCGCAGCAGCCTCCATCCTGGCTGCGACCGGGCTGGTTGCGTGCTCCTCTGATTCCGCCGATAACGCCGCGAACGAAGGCGGCGCCAAGGACGGCGACCAGGTCGTCCGCATCGGCACGACCGACTCCGACCAGAAGGCATGGTCTGTCTTCATGGATAAGGCCAAGGAAGAGGGCATCAACCTCGAGCTCGTCCCCTTCACCGAGTACACCCCGGTGAACCCGGCTCTGGCCGAGAACCAGATCGACGTGAACAAGTTCCAGCACATCCTGTACCTCGCCCAGTACGAGGCATCTTCCGGTGAGGACCTGCGCATCGTCGGCTCCGCCGAGATCAACACCCTCGGCCTGTTCTGGAAAGACCACGACAGCCTCGACGGCATCGAGGGCCAGAAGATCGCCATCCCGAACGACCCGTCCAACCAGGGCCGCGCCATCAACGTCCTCGTCCAGGCTGGCCTGGTCAAGGTCAAGGAGGGCGCAGACAAGCTGAACCCGACCCCGGCCGACATCGACAAGGACGGCTCCAAGGTCGAGGTCACCCCGGTCGACGCATCCCAGACCCCGACCGCCTACAACCAGGGCGACCCGGCGATCATCAACAACAACTGGCTCTCCCGCGCCGGTATCGACGCGTCCACCGCTGTCGCTTCCGACGACCCGAACTCCGAGCTGGCTGAGCCGTACATCAACATCTTCGCCGTCCGCGCCGAGGACATCGACAACCCGACCTACGAGAAGCTCGTGGAGATCTGGCAGACCCCCGAGGTCACCGAGGCTTTGAACGAGGACTCCAACGGCACCGCCGTCCAGGTCCAGAAGTCCAAGGAGGACCTGAACAAGATCCTCGACCGCCTCGTGGAGGAAGCGAAGTAATGGCCGCAACCGGCACCCGGATCGAATTCCGGGACGTGAACAAAGTGTTCCGGTCCGGGAAGAAAGGCGCCGACGTCGTCGCGTTGGACAACGTCAATCTCACCGTCGAACCGGGCGAGATCTTGGGCGTGATCGGATACTCGGGTGCCGGCAAGTCCACGCTCGTGCGCATGATCAACGGGCTGGACACCCCCACCTCGGGACAGATCCTGCTGGACGGCACCGACATCGTCGGCATGCCGGCCAAGCAGCTGCGCGAGGTGCGCCGCAACATCGGCATGATCTTCCAGCAGTTCAACCTGTTTTCGTCGCTGAACGCCGCGGGCAACGTGGAATATCCGCTGAAGATGACCGAGATGAGCTCCGCGGACCGCAAGGCCCGCGTGGACGAACTGCTCGATTTCGTCGGCCTCGCCGAACGCGGCAAGAACTACCCGGAGCAGCTCTCCGGCGGCCAGAAGCAGAGGGTGGGCATCGCACGTGCGCTTGCCACCAGTCCGTCGCTTTTGCTTGCCGACGAAGCCACCTCCGCCCTCGACCCCGAGACCACCCAGGAAGTCCTGGCACTGCTCAAGGAAGTCAATGAGCGCACCGGCATCACCATCGTGGTGATCACCCACGAGATGGATGTCATCCGCGCCATCGCCGACAAGGTGGCGGTGATGGAGAACGGCCGCGTCGTCGAGCACGGCTCCGTCTACGAAGTCTTCTCCAACCCGCAGACACAGGTGGCGCAGCGCTTCGTGTCCACGAGCCTGCGAAACACCCCGTCCGCCGCTGAGGAACGCGAGCTCATGCACTCCGGCGGCCGCTTGTTCACAGTCGATCTGACTGCCGAGTCCGGCTTCTTCTCCGCCGCCGCGAATTTGCAGGAACGCGGGGTGGACCTCGATGTCGTCCATGGCAGCGTGACCACGCTGCAGGACCACTCCTTCGGCAAAATGACCGTTCGTCTGACCGGCAACCAGGAAGCCATCGAGGACTTCTACTCCACCCTGCGCCGCACGACCACGATCAACGAGATCACCACGAACGGGGAGGCTAACTAATGAGCGCGACGAACGAATTGATTCTCGCCGCCGGCAGCGTCGACTGGGACCGCCTCGGCCCCACCTACGTCGACGCGATCGGCGACACCCTGTTCATGGTGATCATCACCATGCTCGTGGGCGGTTTCTTCGGCCTGATCATCGGCCTGTTCCTGTACACCACCCGCCAGGGCGGAGTGCTGCAGAACAAGGTGGTCTACTGGGTGCTCAACATCCTGGTGAACTTCTTCAGGCCCATCCCCTTCATCATCATGATCGCCATGCTCTACGCCGTGACGCTTGCGGTGGTGGGCACCACGATCGGCCGCGAAGCCGCCACCTTCGTCATGTGCGTGACCGCCACATTCACCGTCGCGCGCATCGTGGAGCAGAACCTCGTGGCCATCGACCCTGGCGTGATCGAGGCGGCCCGCGCAATGGGCGCCGGCCCGTGGCGCATCATCCGCACCGTGATCATTCCGGAGGCGCTCGGCCCGCTGATCTTGGGCTTCACGTTCATCTTCATCGCCGTGATCGACATGTCCGCCATGGCCGGCTACATCGGCGGCGGCGGTCTGGGTGACTTCGCCATTGTCTACGGCTACCGCGCGTACCAGCCGGAAGTCACCTGGCTCGCCGTGATCACCATCGTGGTCATCGTTCAGCTGGCGCAGCTTCTGGGCAACTACTTGTCCCGCAAGGTCATGCGCCGCTAAGCCCGCAGCGCTGGCTCAGGCTGGCTCAGGAGAGAGTCACAGACTCAACCGCCCAGTACGAACCGGTCTTCGGTTCATCGCCGCAGGAGGACACTACTCCTGCGGCTTCTTTCTTGCGCAGGGAGGCGGTGAAGGTGCGGTCAGTGGGAGCGTCGATAAGCGAAATGCTCGCTGTGCCTCCGTCGATGTCGGACGCGCTCACCTGCAGTTGCCCGTAAGCCACGTCCTGCCCCTCGCGCTGAAGGTGCGCGGCGACGGCGATCTCCGCCGCTTGTTCCGGCGGGGTGAGGGTGCCGCGGCCGCGGTTACCGGGGACGAAATACTGGGCACGCATCGCGGCGGCCAGCATCGCTTCAGTGGCCTCGAGGTTCATGCGGCCGAAACTGTACCCCCACGGCATGAGCAGCATCGCCGGAGCAAAACGGTGCCCCTTGACGTGCGAGGTCTCCCACACCACGTCGCCCGTCTTCTTGAACGGGTAGCGGCGTTCCAGCTCGCCGACGAGCGGGCGCCCCTTCACCGCACAGCACTTGTCACGCTTCGCGTGCGTGCATACGAGAAGCAGCGGCGCGATGCGCGTCTGACCGCCGTTTCGCCCGGGCCCCGACAGGTCGAGATCCAGAATCTCCTCTGGCCCGTCGACGTGGAGGACTTCGGTGACCCCAATGTCGGAGAACACAATGTAGAGGTGATGGTCGTTGATCTCGCGGCCCTCACGCGTAGGGTGGCGGATCAACTGTAACGACGCACCGGTTTCCTTCATCCGGGCTTTCAGCTTCGCGGTCAGCTCCTCACCGAAGGTGTCGCCGTCGAGGATGTCGTGGCTCCACGGCCCCGGGTACTCGAAAAGCACATAGATGCCCGCTTGTTTCGCAGTGCCGGGCAGAGGCTCCACCTCCACGTCGGAGCACAGTGTTCGGCGGTCGTCAGACATGCTTCTAAGGGTAGCCTATCTTTCGCAAACGCCTCAAAGCAGCGTATCGACGCCCCACGCTCCCACCCCACCGCGTTTGTTCAGCTGTACATCGCTTCCACCCTCCACGCTTGCTTCGACCACAACAGCAACCACGCCAGCGGGGCACCGCCATCTTCCCGCGTGCCCACGACTTGCAGCCGCGCCACTTTCTGCGGGTGGTCGCCCCACCACCCTTCATCCACCGGCCATGGCCCCGCCCACCCCGTGATCAGGTAATGGCTGCCACCCCAGCTCAGCGCGTACGGGGTGGTGCTGAGCAACGCTTCAGCGGTGACACCGACAGGCCGGGCTGCCTCATCGATCATGGTGATCCGGGACGCCGGGTGGTCCACGCCGCCGCCGATCCGTGCAGGCAGCGGCGGGGGAATCGCCCCCGGCCAGGAAGCGCTAGCCGGGTCGTGCCCGTCGACTGTCTCCGGGTCGCGCTCCCCGAACGGGATGAGCGCGATGCGTTCGGCCACTCCTCGCCCACCGACGAACCGGGGCTGCAGCACCGCGTCGATCCCGAGGGCGGACTGCACGCGCTCCGCCACTCGGCGGGCCTCTCTCGTAGAGTCGCCACTGCCTGAGCCCCACAACTGTCCCACGGGATCCGGCTGGGCAAGCTCCAGTGGCTCAAGCAGCAGCGACGTGATCATCCCCGCTCCCCCGCTGGTCAGCCACCCGTCCAGCTGCCACCTCACGCGGTCGGCCGTGGCCTGCTCCGTCAACGCCTCGCGGGTGCGCCAGATCCGTTCGACGACAGTCCCATCGGCGAGCTCGGCTTTCACTTTCAGCCGCACGCAGTTCTGCCCCGCCTCCGCCAGCCGCTCGTGCAAACTAGCGGCCAGCGAGCGGGCAGCGAAGGCGGCGGCGTCCACCCGGTCGATCGGGTCCTCCGGAGTGACCGCCACGCTCAGATCCGCGGAGGGAAGTTCAGGGGCGACACGGCGGTCCGGTGCCGCACGCGCAATCCGGTGGCAGGCCATCCCCGCATTCCCGAACCGGGTAGACACGGCCGTTGACGGCAGCCGGGCGAGATCCCCCAGCGTTGCCACCCCAAGCTGCCCCAGCGCCTTCACAGTCTCCGTGTCCGCGCCCAAGCTGGTCTCCGCCAACAACACATTCAACGGCTGGCAGGCGAGGAATTCCGCCGATCCGCCCGCCGGGACCACCACCGAGGACCGTGCCGCGATCAGCGCTGTGGCGATCTCATCGGCCACCCCGGCGAACGCGTCAATGCCGCGGCGCGCTGCAGCGTCCAAAAGCATCTCCGTCGCTTTCTCCTCGCTGCCGTGGAACGAGCCTGCGGCGGCGGCATCGACGATGACAAGGCCCGGGCGCAGCACCTCGACCGAAGCCGCGACATCGTCGAACCCCGCCGCGAGCGCGGCGAACATGCGCCCGTCCCGCTCCATGTTCTCGTCGATGACAGTGAGCTCCGGGCACACCGACTGCGCGTGGCGGACCTTCATACCTCGGTGCACACCCAGCGCCCGGGCGCGGTGCGACACGACCTTGATTCGGTGCCGCACCCCGATAGCCAGGGGTTCTTCCAGTTCATCATCCGCTTCCAGCCGTGCGGCCTGCACCGGCCAATCCGGAAACCACACCGCCGCGACGCGCATCTACCGCACCACCCTCAGCGTTGGCGGTGCAGACAAAGCAGCCTGCGCGCCAGGAACAGTCGCTTCAACGGCGGATTGCCCCACCGTGACGGTCGCCGATGCGGGATGGGCGCTCTTCGACTGCGCCCGCACGCGGATATCCACACCCGTGATGCGTCCGGTGCCGCGGCCGATGCCGCGGAACGCCTCCACGTCTCCGGTCACCGTGAGCGCCGGCGACGGCACGGTCGCACCCACCATCATCAGCGCGGCTCGGCCCCGGCGGAGTTTTCCCAGCAGCGGGCGGCAGCGCACCGGGGACAAGGCGAGCTGAACCGGCGAGTGGTAGATGACCAGATCCAGCCCTTCCGTGAGCACAGCCGTGATGCCCAATGGATCCACGCCCGGGTCCGGCACAGCGATAATACGGCCCAGGTAACGGTTGTCTATCCCGGCGTACGACAACTCCGGCCACCCCACAACCCCGGCGTACCCGCCTGCTTCCACGACATTCAGGAGCATCTCCGCGACAAGAGCAGGCGTATCGCTCATGTGTGTGACTGCGCAGCGCGGGAGGCCGCCGCCGGGAAGCAGAAAGCGGAACTGCTCCCCCAGCCCCACGACATCCTCGCCGGAAACGACTCCCCCGGAGAAACCGGCCACATCACCGTCACTGCCAGGAACATCTCCACCGATTTGAGCCATCTTCGAGCGGAGCTCAGCAATCTGTTCGGCGCGCGCGTGACCGGCGGACCCCGCCAGCGCTGCCGGCTGGGCCACCTCCGGGACCGTCTTGCGAACACTTGTTCCACTCACGGAAGTTGATTATGCTCCGCAACCGAACCAAGGTCAATCGAAAATATCGAACATATTTTCGGCATCGGGTCATGTGGTAGCGTCCACCCCATGTACGCCTACGATGTCCGCAACCGCGTCACCCCGATCCCCACACCACTGATCGTGCGGACAGCGGGCAGCGCAGGTGTCGCTGGCTCCGTCGCAGTGATGGTCTCCCAGCTCGCTACAGGCCCGAAGGCGCTCATCGCCCTCGGCTGCGCGGCGCTCGCCATCGCGGTCACCCTGCTCCACCCCTACCGGGGACAGATGCGGGCGTTTGCGGAGGAGAAGAAGGTGGACACGGCGCCGTCGATAAGCATGCTCGTGCCCTTGATGCTCTGGTGGCTGGCGCTGATGCTCGCTCCGCTCGCACAGTGGCCCACATGGGGAGCCGTGCTCGTATTCGTCATTGTCACGGCTGCGGCATGGGTGCTGTACCCGCATGTCGACGGCTCGCGCCGCCTCGCTTACGCAGATTAGCGACTCACGCGGTGTTGCACGAAACCTGAATTCGCAGCCCCTAAATAAGCGGAACCGGGGTCTTATGTACGCGTGTAGGCACACAAATGATGCCAGTGTTCAGGTTTGAGGAAGAAACCTGAATCGCAGCGGGGGAAAAATTGAAACACGGACTGGAATCGGAAATGAGAAACTTCACCGACCAGGGACTTCAGGAAACCTGCGGCACAACCTATGCAAGCGAGTTCAGGTTTTATGCGAGGCCCCCTCGGCTCTACCTCCACACCCGGACCATGTAGCGATGTGACCGGGGAGGGCAGCGCGGGATTCATCGAGTTCTGCGGTGGCCCGGACTACTCCCACTCGATGGTGGCGGGCGGCTTGGACGTGATGTCCAGAACCACACGGTTGACGTCCTCCACCTCGTTGGTGATGCGGGTGGAGATGGTCTCCAGCACCTCGTAGGGGACGCGGACCCAGTCGGCCGTCATGGCGTCCTCAGAGGCGACAGGGCGCAGGACGATCGGGTGGCCGTAGGTGCGGCCGTCGCCCTGGACGCCGACGGAGCGAACGTCGGCGAGCAGGACGACCGGGCACTGCCAGATCTGGTCGTCGAGACCGGCCTTGGTCAGCTCCTCGCGCGCGATCGCGTCGGCGGCGCGCAGGGTTTCCAGACGCTCCTCGGTGACCTCGCCGATGATGCGGATGCCCAGGCCGGGACCCGGGAAAGGCTGACGGTTGACAATCACCTCGGGCAGGCCGAGCTCCCGGCCCACCGCGCGCACCTCGTCCTTGAACAGCAGGCGCAGCGGTTCAACGAGCTCGAACTCCACGTCGTCGGGCAGGCCGCCGACGTTGTGGTGGCTCTTAATGTTGGCGGTGCCGGAGCCTCCGCCGGATTCCACCACATCCGGGTACAAGGTGCCCTGCACCAGGAAGTCGACAGGGGCATCGTCACCGGACTCGCTGAGGACACCGGCGACTGCGCGCTCGAAAGAGCGGATGAACTCAGCACCGATCGCCTTGCGTTTCGCCTCCGGCTCGGTCACCCCGGCAAGCTTGCCCAGGAAGGCTTCACGCTCGTCGACGGTGACCAGCTTGGCGCCGGTGGCGGCGACGAAATCAGTCTCCACCTGCTCGCGCTCGCCTTGGCGCAGCAGACCGTGGTCGACAAAGACGCAAGTGAGGCGGTCGCCGATCGCGCGCTGCACGAGGGCTGCGGCGACAGCGGAGTCCACGCCGCCGGACAGACCGCAAATTGCGCGGCCATCGGGGCCGACCTGCTCCGCGATTGCGTCGATAAGCTGGTCCGCAATATTCGACGCGGTCCAGGTCTGCTCGAGGCCGGCGATCTCGGTGAGGAAGCGCGTGAGCACCTCCTGGCCGTGCGGCGAGTGCATGACCTCCGGGTGGTACTGGACGCCCGCCATGCACTTCCCGGTGTTCTCGAAGGCGGCGACCGGCGCGCCCTCCGACGATGCCGTGACCTCGAAGCCCTCCGGGGCCTCGGTCACGGAATCGCCGTGGCTCATCCACACCGGGTGGTTGGCCTGCAGACCGTTGTGGAGCACGCCGCCGCGGACATTCATGTTGGTGCGGCCGTACTCGCGGGAGCCGGTCTTGGCCACGGTGCCACCGAGCGCCTGCGTCATCACCTGGAAGCCGTAGCAAATGCCGAAGGTCGGTAGCCCCAGTTTGAAGATCTCCGGGTCGAGCTGGGGTGCGCCGTCCTCGTAAACGGAGGACGGACCGCCAGAAAGAACCAGCGCGACCGGGTCTTTCGCCTTCAGCTCTTCAGCGGAGATCGTGTGCGGAACAACCTCGGAGTAGATCCGCGCCTCGCGCACGCGGCGGGCAATGAGCTGCGCGTATTGCGCACCGAAGTCTACGACCAAGACGGGTCGGGGGTGCGCGTTCGCGGGGGCGGAATTTGCCGGGTTTGCAAGTGATGTCGACTCTGTCACGCCTACAGAGTTTATCTCATGGCCTTGGGAGCCGGAGCTCGCGCTCGGGCTTTGCGCCGCGTGGGCAGGCGCGTGAAGTCCTACCGTTTGACGCTCCGTGTAATTCGCTGCAGAAGACGATAGGCTCAGGTTCATGTCAGAGCCCCAATCCGTCGATGATCTGTCTACCTCCACGCAGAATTACCTGAAGGCGATCTGGAGCCTGACGGAGTGGTCAGCTGACCCGGTGACGGCCTCGTCTGTGGCAAAGGTGACCGGCCTGCGCATGTCCTCCGTTTCAGACGCGGTGCGCAAGTTGGCGTCCCAGGGTCTGCTCACCCACGCTCCGTACGGCTCGGTAGAGCTGACAAAGCAGGGTCGAGTCTTTGCCATCGAGATGATCAGACGCCACCGCCTCATCGAGACGTTCCTGGTAGAAAGCCTTGGCTACAGGTGGGATCAGGTGCACGACGAGGCGGAGCACCTAGAGCACGCCGTCTCTGACTTCATGGTTGAACGCCTCGACGAGTTCCTTGGCTACCCCACCCGCGACCCGCACGGTGACCCAATTCCTTCAGCTGACGGTGCGGTGCGCAATTTGGACGCGCGATCCCTCACCGAGGTCGGCGCTGGGCACCGCGTGGTCATTGAACGAATCTCTGACTCGGACCCCGAGTTGCTGAAGTACTTCGACAAAAACGGACTCGTCGTTGGTGCCTCGCTCGATGTTGCGGAGGGCGCGCCATTCTCCGAAGCGCTGGATATCCGCCTCGTAGGCGCTACCCAACCTGTATCGCTGGGCCGGTCTGCGACGGACGCTCTGTTTGTGTCTCCTGCCGACGCTGCGCCGACCTCCAGCGAGTAGCCACGATGCCCTCCAACGGGCTGAACAGGTAAACGAGCATGAACACCGTCCCTTGCGCCACGACTACCAACCCGCCCGGGGAGGCGTCGAGGTAGTAGCTGGCATAGAGTCCGACGACTGCGCACAGCGCCGCGATCGACGGGGCGATGATGAGCATGTGCCAGAAGCGATTGGTCAGCAGGTACGCGGTGGCACCGGGGATGATCAGCATCGCCACCACCAAAATCACGCCGACAGCCTGCAACCCCACCACGCACGTGAGAGCGAGCAACGCAAGCAGCCCCGCCCCAATGAGCTTCGGGTTCATCCCGATGGCGTGCGCGTGGACCGGGTCGAAGGCGAAGAGGACAAAATCTTTGCGCTTGAGCACGAGCACGGCGAATACCAGCACACCGAGAACCACAATCTGCAATAGCTCTGCCTTGGATACCCCGAGCAGGTTGCCGAAAATGATGTGGTTCAGGTCAGTCTGCGACGGCGTGACGGAGACAAGCACCAGCCCAATGGCAAATAATGTGGTGAAGACGATGCCGATCGCCGCGTCTTCTTTCACCCTTGATGTGTCACGCACAAGCCCGATCAGCCCGACCGCAATGAAGCCAAAGATGACGGCACCCACGGCGAACGGCACTCCCGCGATGTAGGCGAGCACAACGCCAGGAAACACCGCGTGCGAGACGGCATCGCCCATGAGAGACCAGCCCACGAGCACGAGCCAGCACGACAGCAGCGCGCACACGATCGAAGAAATCAGCGTCGTCGCCAGCGCACGGACCATGAAGTCGTAGGCGAACGGATCAGTCAGCCAAGAAATCATCGGTTCATCACATCCATTCCAAAAGCTTTCGCGAGGTTATTCGGTTGCAGCACCTCGTGGGGGTCTCCATGCATGAGCACGGACCGCATGAGCAGCATTGCTTCATCGGCGAGCCCCGGCAGAGCCTGCAGGTCGTGGGTAGAAACGAAGACGGTGGTCCCGGCATCAGCGAGTTCTCGGAGCAACCGGGTGATCGTTGCCTCAGTTCGCTTATCGACGCCCGCGAACGGCTCGTCGAGAAGCATGATCCGCGCTTCTTGCGCGATTGCCCTGGCGACGAAGGCCCGCTTGCGCTGTCCTCCCGAGAGTTGGCCAATCTGGCGGTGCGCGTACTCCGTGAGCTCAACGCGTTCGAGCGCGTGGGCGACAGCGTCGTGGTCGGCGGTGCTTGGCCGCCGCGTCCACCCCATTTTTCCGTACCGGCCCATCATGACCACTTCCCCAACCGTGACAGGGAAGTCGAAGTCGATCGCTTCGCGTTGTGGGACATACCCGAGCGCGCCGTCAATACGTGCGACCGACGGATCGTCTCCTTCGACGCGCACGGTGCCAGAATCTGGGCGGATTTGGCCCATAATAACTTTGAACAGCGTTGATTTGCCGGAGCCGTTCATGCCCACGAGCCCGCAAACGCGCCCTGCGTACAGCTCAAGCGATGCGTCGTCGAGGGCGAGCACGTCACCGTACCGCACGGTGACGTTGTGCACTGAAATGGCGGGCTGCATTATTTCCTCCCGGTCAGGGCGTTCGTGATCACGTCCGCGTCGTGCTCAATCAGCTCGAGGTAGGTCGGCACCGGCCCATCGTGTTCAGACAGGGAGTCGACGTAGAGAATGCCGCCGAACCGTGCGTCAGTGGCGTCGACAACCTGCATCATCGGGTTCTTGCTCACGGTGGACTCGCAGAACACTGCGGGCACTTCGTTCTCTTTGACGAATTCGATGGCCCGCGATATCTGCTGCGGTGTTGCCTGGTTCTCGGAGTTGACCGCCCAGATGAAGCGCTCCTCCAGGCCCGCGTCGCGGGCCATGTAGGAGAAAGCCCCTTCACAGGTCACCAGCGCCCGGTGCTGTTCTGGCAGGTCGGAGAGCTCTTCGACCATGCCGTTCTGCACCTTGTCCAGCTCCTCCTTGTAGGCCTCGCCGTTGGCCTTGAAGTCTTCGGCATGATCCGGATCGAGGTCGCTGAAGGCTTTGACCATATTGTCCACGTAGGTCTTCACCACTACCGGACTCATCCACGCATGCGGATTGGGCTTGCCAGCTGCTTCGTCCTCGGTGATGTCGATCGGGTCGACACCGTCGGAGACAGTCGCATGCGGGGCATCGACATCCTGAACGAACTGATCGAACCAGCTTTCAAGATTCAGTCCGTTGTCGAGGATGAGGTCGGCGTCTGAGGCGCGCTGGATGTCGCCAGGCGTTGGTTCATACCCGTGGATCTCCGCACCGGGCTTAGTCAGCGACTCGACGGTGAGATGGTCCCCCGCGACATTCTGGGCAATGTCCTGAATGACAGTGAAGGTTGTCAGTACAACCGGTTTTTCGTCGGTGGCGCCAGTGTCTGTGGTGGAGCAAGCTGCCAGCAATGCGGAGAGACCCAACGTAGCCGCCCGTATGGAGATACGCGTAAGCCGTGCCATGATTCTTCCTTTCGGATCTTATATTGACGTTAGGCTAACCATAGTTCGTCGTGCCGAAGATTAACAATACGCTGTGTAGAAATGTGATTTTCACATCACCGTTTCAGGGGTACGCACAATAAAAACCGCCCAGCACCGAAACGAGCAGTGCTGGG
>OJLS01000116.1_pt1 | contig 19817 bp, 21 predicted proteins | sample 1597081 | NCBI WGS metagenome assembly OJLS01 (sample SAMEA3904663, study PRJEB24821) | metagenome | biome: Builtin; feature: hospital; material: surface | place: USA | collected 2013-05-22
CGAGATAGGAGTCCGTCTCGTGGGCTCGGAGATGTGTATAAGAGACAGCCCCTTTCCCCCCGCGCCATCGGCGAAGTCGCTTCCACCCCCACCAAAGCCGGGATGACTAAGCAACTGACCCAGCCCCTGACCGGGTTCGAGAACCACCTCGGCGGAACCGTTCTCGGCTCCGACGCGTCTCCCCTTGGCGCCGTGACCGCAGGAGAAGGTAACGGAGGCGGCGAAAAGGCCGGCTCGAAGAGTTACGAAGGAGCCGTGCAAGGCAGCGTCATCGCCACCTACATGCACGGCCCTGCCTTGGCCCGCAACCCTGAGTTGGCGGACCTGATTCTCGCCCAAGCTATGGGCGTTGCTCTGTCCGACCTAGAGCCGTTGGAGCTTCCCGAGGTCGACCGCCTGCGACTCGAACGGATGGGCCGCTAGAGCTGCAGGCGCCCCGTCAACGCACGGGAGAGCGTGAGCTCGTCGACGAATTCCAAATCGCCTCCCAGCGGCATGCCCGATGCGAGACGCGAAATGGTCAAGTCCGGGAAGTCCTTGAGCAGCCGCGCCAAGTAGGAAGCAGTCGCCTCGCCCTCGGTGTCCGGATCCGTCGCCAAGATGACCTCGTGAATATCGGGGGCATCGTCGCCGTCCCGGTCGGGCAGAACGCCGCCGATGCGCTGCAGAAGGGTCGAAATAGCCAGGTCCTTCGGCCCCACATTCGCCAGCGGGTCCAACGCGCCGCCGAGAACGTGGTAGCGCCCCGAGTACTCCCCGGTGCGCTCGATAACCTGGATGTCTTTGGCATCCTCGACCACGCATATCAGGCCTGCGTCGCGTCCGCTGTCCGCGCACACGCGACAGACCTCCTCACGCGACACGTTGTTGCAAATCCGGCAGAACGTGACACCGTCACGCACCGCGCCGAGCGCGCTGCGCAGACGGTCGATATCGTCCGGGTCCGTCTTCAACAGGTGGAACGCAATGCGCTGAGCGCTTTTCGGTCCCACTCCGGGGAGGCGGGAGAACTCGTCGATGAGGTCCTGGAGAGGGCCTTCAAACATAAAGCGGGATTAGTTTCCGCCGAACATCTGGGTGAAGTCGTTGCCCTCACCCGGAGCCTGCTGGGTCAGCGGGCCGATCTTCTCCTGCGCCAGCTGGCCAGCCTTCGTGTGGGCATCACGGTACGCGGCGAGGATGAGGTCCTGAAGAGTCTCAACGTCGTTCGGATCCACAGCCTCCGGTCTGATGGACAGGTCGGTGATCTCCGCGCCACCAGTCATGGTGATGTTCACCAGACCGCCTCCCGCGGACCCCTGCACGGACGCCGCCAGGATTTCCTCCTGCGCACGCTGGATCTGAGCCTGAACCTCAGCCGCCTGGCGGATGAGTTCCTGCATGTCGGGCATACCGTTCTGATCGGGCTGAGTCATTGGTCGTTGACCTTTCTTGAACGCTTGAATAATGATTTTCACGCGGCCGGCATTGTCGGCCGCGTCCGCTGACTAGTGTACCGAGCGCTTACAAAGGCCGTGCGCCCAACTCTTCCGCGAGCAGATCCATCGCCACCTCGGTGGGGTTGCGCCGGTCGAGGGTTCCTTCTTCCTGCGACTGGTCGACCATGTCGCGCTCTTCGTCCTCGCGAGTGTACGGTGCCGGTTCATCTCCGGCCGGCGGCTCTTCCTCCGGCTCCGGCGGCAGTGGAACGCCGCTGCTGAAGCTCGTGCCCCCGCCGAATCCGGTGTTCGGCCCGACCCCGGGCTGGCGTTCCTCGGCCGCTGCCGCCGCAGTATCGGCCCCGGGGACAGATACATCGTTTCGGGGCCCCGTCCCTGACCGGGAATCACCTGGTTCCCCGTTGCTCCGAGCCACCCCAGCATCCGGGGCATCATCATCTGTGGTCGCCTTCGCGGGCGTTGTCCCCCACGGGTCGTACTGCACTGGGGCCGGAGCCGGTTCAGGTGTCACGGGTTCGGTGTCGCCCGATACCGAACCGTCACTCGTCGGGGTCGGTTCGTCCGGTTCAGCGCCGTCGGCAGCGTACGGCTCATCACCAGTGTCTTCGCTGGATGTAGGGGCATCTCCCGGGGAATCCGAACTGCCTACGGCAGCGTTGGCTTCCTCCCGCGGTGCTTCAGCCCCCGAGGTCGCGGCTGGTTCTCCGGGATCCGGCTCAGGATGAGTCCGAGGCGGGCTCCACGCGCGCGGCTCACGCACGGGGGCGTCAAAGCCCGCGGCTTTTGGGTCAGTGCCCACCACACAGCGCACCGCGATCTCGGTGCCGAGCTTCTCGGTCAGGACCGCGGCAATATCGTCGTTGTTGTGTTGTGAGTTGATGCTGTTCGCGAGCGCGCCGGTGTTGTGGCCGACAACGAGTGTCGTCCCCTCCATTCCCAGCGGCTGGGCCTCGGTCAACATGATTTCCGCGACCTTGTTTCGCTCTCCGACTGACTGCCGCAGAGTGATCCATTCCTGCCGGATGCGTTCCATGAGCGCCGTGGGATCGACATCGGCACCGGCTTCGCCCTCTGCACCAGCGGCGGAATTTGTGTCCTCGGCCGTCTCCACTGCAGTAACCGGCTCGGAGGCCTTCTGCTCCGGTTCCTCCTGCTGCTCTGACCGCTGGAACGGCGCAGGCTGCTTCCGTTCCGCAGGCACTTTTGCCTCCGCGGGGGACGATAGCTCAGGTCGGGAAGTCTCCTCCGGAGCCTCGGGTCGGCGTCTCGGCTGCGGGGCAGGTTCCTGCTGTGTCTGCGGCTGCTGGTGCGACTGCGTCTGCGGCCGCTCTGGCTTGTTCTTCGGTGCCTCTCGTGGAGCGGGTGTCGACTGAGAGGTCACATTAGCGGTGGCCTGGACGGCGGCAGCTGCCGCGAGCGCCGCTGCCGCTCCACGGGGCTGGTCGCCCATGCCGGTTGCTTCGGAGGCCGCATCCTGAATCTCGGTGAGACCCGCAACCGCGGCGGGGGCCTGGGTGCCGGTGGCCACGCCGAGGAGATGGGCCATCATGATCTCCAGAAGCAAGCGAGGAGACGTCGCGCCGCGCAGGGAGGTGATGCGTTCGTTGACCTCGGTGGCCAGCGCGGCGAGCTGGTTGCCCGGGAATTTATCGGCCTCAGCCGCGAGGATCTCGGCGCGGTCCGTGGGGGCATCGACGAGCCCTTGGCCGAAAGCATCCGGCACCGCGTGAATGATCATCAAATCACGCAGACGGTCGAGCAGGTCGATGGCGAAGCGACGGGGCTCGTGGCCCGCCTCAATGACATCGTCGACAGCCTGGAACAAGGCAGCGGCATCGCGGGCGGCGAGGGCGTCCACCGTGGCGTCGATAAGCGAGAGGTCGGTGGCACCTAGCAACGGCAACGCGAGCTCGTACGTCAACCCCTCGGGGCCGGCCCCTGCAAGCAGCTGGTCGAGGATCGACAGGGTGTCGCGCGGAGAACCACCGCCGGCCCGGATGACCAGCGGGTAGACGTTCTCGTCGACGGTGACGCCCTCCGCGGCGACCGTGCGCTCCACCAGTTGGCGCATGGCCTGCGGCGTGAGCAGGCGGAACGGATAGTGGTGGGTGCGCGAGCGGATCGTGCCGATGATCTTCTCCGGCTCCGTCGTCGCAAAAATGAACACCAGGTGTTCCGGCGGCTCCTCCACGATCTTCAGCAGCGCATTCGCGCCCGCGCCCGTGATCATGTGCGCCTCATCGATGATGAAGACACGGTACCGCGACTCCGCCGGGGCGAAATACGCGCGTTCCCGCAGCTCACGCATCTCTTCGACACCGCCGTTCGAGGCCGCGTCCATTTCCGTCACGTCGAGGTTGCCCGGTCCGCCCGGCGCGAGCGCCACGCACGACGGGCACACCCCGCAAGGAGTCGAGGTCGGGCCTTCAACGCAGTTCAGCGAGCGCGCCAAAATGCGTGCCGACGACGTCTTGCCCGTCCCCCTCGGCCCCGAGAACAGATAAGCGTGGTTGACCCGCCCGTTATCCAACGCCGTGGACAGCGGGCGCGTCACCTGCTCCTGCCCAATCATCTCGGCGAACGAGCCTGGGCGATACTTCCGGTACAAAGCCACGATTTCACCCTACTAGGCGCCCGCGACACCTACCGTGGGTCAGCCTGCAAGTGGGCATTGCCAGCGCAGACATTTTCGTTATACAGTATTGACATGCCTGTGAACGCCAGCCAAGAACAGCTCGACGCTTGGGTTGCCGAAGCCGAGATTGGCTACGACCCAGAGCTCCTGAAGAAGCGCGGCCGCGGGCGCCCGGGACGGGGATCAACTCCCGCACAGGTCGTCGCTGTCCGCCTCACCGACGACGAACTGAAAGCACTCGACGATCTCGCCACCGAGAAGAACATGACCCGGTCCGAGATCATCCGCCAAGCGATCGGCGCCTTCACCGCGGCATGAGATACGCGAAGTCCGCCACCAAACATGGCATCACCACAGCTGATGGCATTCAGGCGGCTTCCAACCCCTTATGGGTCGAACCACTCGACGATGAGACGACCCAGTGGAGAGAGTTGCGACTCGGTTTCGACACACATGCCAGACTCCTTGAGACGGTCGTTGTAGTCGCAGAAGATGGGGACGAGCTGCTCATCCACTCTATGAAAGCCCGTCCACAGTATTCGCGTCTCCTCGAATAGGAATACTCGCCCGACTCTTGGCTCAAGGCCAAAGCACTCTTGTCAACAACCTCTCGACGGAATCGTTCAGCGCGACATTGAATTAGAGCCCTACACGCGGTAACTAGGATGCCAAAGACACGGAACTGGAAAAGGGACGGTACCGATGAACACGTTCACAGTGACCGCCGAGCAGGGCACCAGTCGGGGCTCGCACCGTCCGAGTTCGACGTCGAGGTAGTTCCGATGCTTCCCGGCTAGATCGAGACGCTTAGGGACCACACGGAGCGGACGAACGAGAGGCTGCAGCCTCTACCCGCAAAGTCACGGCGCAGGATCATACGGTGATTGCGCTATGAATCCCTCTGCATGGACTCCCCACCATGGACTAACCTGCATCAACCGTGTAGTCGAGCAGTTTCTTTCAATTCCGCCGAAGGTTCACTCGGTTCATGCGGGTTAGTTCATGTGCTGCAGCGAGGCACTAGTCGTTGAGGCGGCCGGTCTCTGCAAGCACACGCTCGCGGAGTTTGCCGGTGGCGGCGACGGCGGCAATGCAGCCGGCGAGAACAAGCGCGATCAAGGCGGCAAAGAGGGTGAGCTGAGGCAGCGCATCGACCGGAATGACGACCAGTAGGAAGCCCAGCAGGTTGCCCATACCGAAGCCCAACAGAGTGACCAGGGCCATTGGCACACCAACCTCCCGGATAGCCACGGAGGTGTGGTACCTCGCGGGCGCACCAACGAAGTAAAGGGACTTGGTCAACTGCTTCTGCTCTACCACGGCCAACGCCTGGGTGAGCAGTGTGGAGGCGACGAGGAGGATCGCGCCGAAGACCGCAGTGAGGGCCACTCCTGTGGGAATATCGCCGGTGATCATATTTAGAGCCGGGTCTGCGTCGATTTCTGGGATGGCAGAGATCCAGCTACTGATACCAGCAGTGAATGCAAGGAAATACAGCGCTGCGACACGCTTCCACGTCGTCCTTGCGCCGCGGCCGACGCGGCGGGTGGCCACGTAGTTGGCGGAACCAGGAAGCAGGTAGCTGAATCGGGCGATCAGCTGGATCACGCCAACTGCGATGAGCGCATTGACCGTCAGCACGCCGGCGACGACAACGAGCATCACGAAGAACTCGGTGGCATCGGCTTCCGGCGCGATGGACAGCGTGTTCAGGTAGCGGTACAGGGCGACAGCGGCCACAAGCGAGATGATCAATGTGATCACGCTTTGTCCCCTCGGCGGAACCTTCTTGGTCACTCCGAGCGGGGTGACGGCGACCCGTCGCAGAGCCAACCACACGGATGCGGCAGCGAGGGCGAGGACAACAACCCAAGCGACGGGCACGACCCACCAGGTGAGCATTTCCCAGGTGCCGATACGCTTTTCCTGGAAGGTCAGCAGCGACCATGCTGGCACGCTGACCAGGTACAGCACGGTGCCGATGCCGAGGCCGACGAGGGCCTGGCGCAGGGCGTCGAGAATCATCATCCCGCGCACCTGGCCGGAGGTGGCGCCGATCAGGCGCAGGATGGCCAGCTGCTCCTCGCGGCCGCCGAGATTCGCACGCGCTGCTTGGGTGAGCAGGCCGAGCAGGGTAGGAACCACAAGCAGAGACGCAAAGAGGGCGAGGAAAATATAGGGCATGGACAGCGGTACACCCGCGCTCTCCTGCACCTCGACGAGGCGCTCGTGCGGGTGCCAATGGCGGCTCGCGAACATCCACGTGCCGGCGGCCAGCGTGCACAGTATCCACGTGGACACGGCGAACGCCACTAGAGACAGGGCGCGGACCCAGCGCTCGCCGGTCTGGCGTTGCGCGAGACCTTCTCTCGAGGAGGACTGCGTGGCAGTCATCAATGTCATCGCGCTCATGCCGGGACTCCCTTCGCGGTGCCCTCCGAGTGGATGAGGCCGTCGCGGATCTCGATCCTGCGGTCGCACCACTGCGCGATCTTCGGGTCGTGGGTGACCAGAACGAGCGTCACACCGAATTTCTTCGTCACCGCCGTGATCTGTTGCATCACCTCATGCCCGGTGGCCTGGTCGAGTGCGGCGGTGGGCTCGTCGGCGAAGACCACCGACGGAGGACCAGCCAGGGCTCGGGCGATAGCGACGCGCTGGCCTTGCCCGCCGGAAAGCTGGCCCGGGAAGCGATCCACGAACGCGCCCAGTCCCAGCCGCGTGAGCATGTCTGTGGCCTCCGCGTGGGCTTTCGAGCGTGATTCGCCGCGCATGATCTGCGGCAGCGCCACATTCTCCTTCGCGGTCAGCTCGGGCATGAGCTGGCCGTCCTGGAAGATGAAGCCGAAGTGGTCGAGGCGGAGTTGGGAGCGGGTGGCGTCGTCAAGCGATGCGATGTCGCGCCCGTTGAAGCGGACCTCGCCGTGGTCGGGCACGAGCACACCCGACATGCAGTGGAGCAGCGTCGACTTTCCGGAGCCGGATGGCCCCATGATCGCGACGGACTCGCCGGGGCCGATGTCCAGGCTGATTCCTTCGAGGACCCGTTGCTGGGTGAATGATTTCGTGATGTCGTTCAGTTCGAGCATGGTTCCTATTTCACCGTGTGCCGCGCGCGGGCACCATGGCGCAGGCTCCCGAATACGGGTAGTGCCAGCACTACCCCGCTACCCTCAACATCATGTGGCGGAAGAAGAACCACGAGGCCGAGGCGGCGCGCGCGATCCACGAGCTGACGGCATCAAGGCGGAAGATCGCCGAAGCGTACGAGGTCGAACGGCTCCGCATCGAGCGCGACCTGCACGACGGCGCGCAGCAGTATTTCGTGGCAGCCGCGATGAAGCTCGGCGAGGCGCAGCTTGATACAGACTCGCCGCTTCTCGACGCCGCCGCCCGCGACCTCAAAAACGGCCTCGACGTCCTGCGCCGCACCGTGCGCGGCATCCACCCGCGAGAACTGACCGACCGCGGGCTCGTCGAGGCCATCGAGACAGCCGCCGCGCAGTACGGCCCGCACGTCACCGTCCGCGCACCGCACGCTTTACCGCTTATCGACGACTCCGTCCTCGCCGCCGCCTATTTCTTCACCTCTGAAGCCCTGACCAATGCCGCGAAGCACGCGCCCGGTGCCCCCGTCAGCGTGCTCATCACCTCCGATGCGACCCTCAACGTCGCTGTCACCGACTCCGGAGACGGCGGCGCCCGCATTGTGCCTGGTGGTGGGCTCGACGGGATGCGCGAGCGTATCGCCGCGTTTGGTGGGTCGATCGAGCTCAATTCACCCCACGGCGGCCCCACCACCATCACCGCGCGGATACCGTTACTGCTGTACCGAGGAGAAAGTGGGTTAGCGCAATGAAGATCGTGATCGCCGATGATTCGGCACTGCTGCGCGAAGGTGTCGCAGGACTGCTCACCCGACGCGGCCACGATGTGGTGGAGCAGGTGGGGGATGCGGACGCGCTGCCGGGCGCCGTCGATAAGCATGCCCCCGACCTGGTGATCACCGATGTCCGCATGCCGCCCAAAATGCGCGATGATGGGCTCCAAGCAGCCCTCGCGCTGCGCGAGCAGGGCCCGGTGAACGTGCTCGTCCTATCCCAATATGTGGCGCCTGCCTATGCCCGCGAACTGTTCTCCGGCGGCGACGGCGGCACCGGCTATCTGCTCAAAGACCGCGTCGCTGAGGTGAAAGACTTCGTCCAAGCATGTGAGACTGTAGCTAGCGGTGGCGTGGTCATCGACCCGGACGTTGCCAGCGAACTCATGGCCGCCAGCTCACGTTGGCTGACCACCCTCACCCCACGCGAACGGGAGGTCCTCGAGCTCATGGCCGAAGGCCTATCCAATGCTGAGATCGCTGAAAAGCTCTATTTCTCCGGCGCCGCTGTGGCTAAGCATGTGTCCAGCATCTTCGCCAAACTCGGACTCACACCGGATGAGGAGAACCGTCGCGTCCGTGCGATCTTGATGTACCTGTCAGAGCGCGGAATCAGCTAGCAGCACCGGCGGCCTATTCCCGGCCCCAATCACCGATATTTGCTTGCCTACGGTGCAGGCGTCGCTCCAACACATCGATCCCCTGCTCAGAGGCGATCTCGTATTCATCATCGGTGAGCAACACCAGCTCTAGCAGCAGCGTCATGCGTGCCGGGGCATCGTCGGCGGCGGGCTCGTTGACCAGCGGCGTGCCGCGGTCGAAGATCTGCGGTTCGCGCAGCAGGCCGTGGTGGACGGTCAACGCCGGGTCGTTCACCAGTCCGGGCAGAGCGGTGCTGGGTTGGCCGGGGATGTCGGCGCTGACCAAGGTGTTCCACGCTCCAGCGACCGCCATGACGCGCTGCTCCGGCGATGCTCCTTCGGCGGCGCAGATGATCTCGCAGCGCACGTCAGTCGCACCGGCGCCATCTGCGTCCGGGTCATCGACGACGAGCCCACTGTCGATTTCACTGAACCCGATACTGACAGCGCGGGGGACGACCGTGGCCACGCCGATCGTCATGCCGTTGACGTCCAGCAGGTCTATGGGCCCGAGGACGTCGGTAAGCCAGGCGTGTGTTTCCTGCGGTGTCACTAGGCGTCGAGCTTCTCCAGCGCAGCGAGCAGCACGCAGGTGGCGACACCGTCCATGGCGGTGCGGACTTCGTCGATAGGCGGAAGCGACGGCGCGAGACGGATATTGCGGTCGTTCGGGTCCTCGCCCTTCGGGAACGCGGAACCGGCTTTGGTCAGGGTAATGCCGGCGTCACGGGCGAGCTCCCAGACGCGGGTGGCGGTGCCGTCGACAACGTCGAGGGAGATGAAGTAGCCGCCAGCCGGGGTGGTCCAGCGCGCCACGTCGTACTCGCCGAGGCGGTTTTCCAGGATCTCCAGGACGGCCTCGAACTTCGGGGCGAGAATCTGCGCGTGCTTCTGCATCAGTGCACGAACGCCGTCGGCATCGCCGAAGAATTTCGCGTGCGCCAGCTGGTTGATCTTGTTCGGGCCGATGCCCCGGATCCCCGCGATGGACGCGTACCAGTCCAGGTTCTCCTTCGACGACGCGAAGAATGCCACACCGGCACCTGCGTGCGTGATCTTGGAGGTGGAGCTCATCACCCAGAAGCGGTTCGGGTTGCCGGCTTCTTCGGCGACACCGAGGACGTCGATGATTTGCGGAGTGTCTTCGGTGAAGACGTGTACGGCGTACGCGTTGTCCCACACGATGCGGAAGTCGGGTGCCGCGGTCTCCATGGAGGCGAGCTTTTGGACGACCTCGTCCGACACGGTCACGCCGGTCGGGTTGGCGAACATCGGCACGACCCACATGCCCTTCACCGCCGGGTCCTTGGCAAGCTCGGCGACGGCATCCGCATCCGGGCCGTCGTCGAGCATGGGCACGGTGATCATCTCGAACCCGAGCTTCTCCGTGATAGCGAAGTGACGGTCGTACCCCGGCACCGGGCAGATCCACTTCACGGTCTCTTCTTCGCGCCACGGGCGCTCGGAATCGTTGTTGCCGAAGAGGTAGGACCACGTGATCAGGTCGAACATGATGTTCAGGGACGAGGAGTCCTCCGCGTACAGGTTGTCCACCGGCACGCCGATGAGCTCGCTCCAGATCTCGCGGATGTCCGTGATGCCCTTGAGGTTGCCGTAGTTGCGCACATCCGTGCCGGATGCGTCCACGTAATTTCCCTTGCCGGGCAGCTCGAGCAGGTCGTTACTCAGATCCAGCTGCTCCGACGACGGTTTACCGCGCGTGAGGTCCAGGTCGAGGTTGCGGGCTTTGAGCGTCTCGTATTCCTCGCGCACTTTCGCCGCGAGCTCCTCGCGGGCGGCAGCGTCCAAATCGAGCAGGGACATGGTGGGATCACTTCCTTTAAGGAGTGGAGTCATTTACGCCGCCCAGAGTACATGCGCCCACGTGAAGCGGTCCCCACCGCATGCGGGCAAATTAAAGGGACCCCACGCACCTGCCAGAGCTCGCTGACCCTTGCTGCGTTCCCGCCCTGGGGGAGTTCACAAGATAAGCACCGCGTGGGATCCTGCGCTCAACCCTAGTAGCTTGCGGCAACCAGTTCAAAAAGCACGCATCCCGCTTATCGACGCCCCACCCCACCACCAATTTTGTCCCCACCCCAGTATCCGCTAAAGTAGTGGCTCGACGCGCTGAGCAGGTCATGCTTGCGAGGCGGTAAACGTCGCTGGAGGATTCGACTAGCGGCCTATGTCACACGCCTGGAACGCGTGCGGGTTTCACGACCCTCGTGGGTTCAAATCCCACATCCTCCGCCATCTTCTGCCCCGCTCCCCTCAAGGGATGCGGGGCATTTGTTGATCCAGGACACGGACTCACAGGCCGACTTCCCACACCCACGGTTCCTGAGGAAGCGATAACGGCTCGAACCGGTCGAGCAGCTCATCCAGCGATGATGCCTCCGGATTCCCCAGCGACGCCGCGAGCTGCTCCACCACCCGTTGCACGCCCGCGCCTTCTGCCATCTCCCGCAACGTCACTGCCCCATCGCGTTTGGCCAACCTGCGCCCCTCCTCGTTGAGCACCAGCGGCACGTGGACGTACTCGGGTTCTGTGTATCCCAGCTCATGCGCCACATACGCCTGCGCAGGAGCAGAACCGAGAAGGTCGTCCCCGCGAACCACTTGGTCGACTTTCTGGGAACCGTCATCGACGACCACGGCCAGGTTGTACGCCCAGTCTCCCGCCTGCGCCTGGTTCACGTTGCCGCCGCGTTTGAGAATCACGTCGTCGACCGGGCCCGTGAACTGGTCTTTATAGAAATCGGTCACAGTCCACTGGTCCGCATGCGCGCGGAGGCGGATGGCGGGGAGGCGGCCTTGGGCGGCCAGCTGGGAACGTCGATAAGCGCGCTGCTCTTCCGTGAGGTCGCGGCACGTGCCCGGGTACATTCCCGGCTGGGCGTGGGGTGCGGACGCGGCCTCGCGGATGTCGCGGCGGGAGCAATAACATTCATACGTGTCCAGCTTGGCGAGCGCCTCCGCGTACGCCTCCCCGCGATCATGTTGGTACACGACCGGCTCGTCCCATTCGATGCCGATCGCCGTGAGGTCCTCCAGCTGGCGCCGCGCCGACTCCATGCTCGAACGCTCCGAGTCGATGTCCTCCACACGCATGTAGAACCTGCGGCCCGACTGGCGCGCGAACAGCCACGCCAAAACCGCCGTGCGCAAGTTGCCGAAGTGGAGATCCCCGCTCGGACTCGGAGCGTACCGGCCAGCATGGTCTGCAAAATCAGGCATGTATGCAATGATATTGCGCATGTCGCACCCCGTTTCCCACCCCCACCCCGTCTCCCGCTCGCCGTACCCGTACCTACTCGCGGTGTTCTGCGCGGTCTTCCTCATCTCCAACATCACCGCCCAAAAAGGTGTCGAGCTCGGACCGCTGATCACCGACGGCGCTTTCTTCCTCTTCCCCGTCTCCTACGTGATCGGGGATGTCATCGCCGAGGTCTACGGCTTCAAAGCCGCACGCCGCGCCGTGTTCACCGGCTTCGGTGTCGCCGTCATCGCGGTGCTGTCCTTCTACATCGCCATCTGGCTACCCGCCGCGAGCTTCTACGACATGCAGGACACTTTCGCCGCAGTCCTGGGCCTGCTGCCGCGCATCATCCTGGCATCTCTGACCGGTTACGTCGTGGGGCAGCTGCTCAACGCGTGGGTGCTGCAGAAGATGAAGGACCGCTTCGGCACCGACCGCCTGTGGGCGCGCCTGATCGGCTCCACCATCGTCGGCGAATTCGCCGATACCCTGCTGTTCTGCTCCATCGCCGCCGGTGTCATCGGCATCGACTCCGCCGGGGCGTTCATCAACTACGTCATCGTCGGTTTCCTGTGGAAGACAATCATGGAGATCGTCCTCCTGCCCGTCACCTACCCGACCATTGCGGCCGTGCGCCGCGCGGAGGAGCGCGTCAGTTCGACGACTGCTTAGCCCAAGGGTTGATGCATGGCACGCCGAAAGAGGAGAAATCGCGTTGGTTCCTCGTCACCACGGCGAGGCCATGCATCTGCGCTGTGGCCGCAATGAAGGAATCAGCCAACGGCCGGGGATTCTCCACATGCAGCGAAGCCGCAAACGCGGCCACAGCGCCATCAAAGGCCAGAATTCTCCCTTCGAACGCTGGCTTCACCTGATCCTCTAACCAACTACGCAGCTTCGCGCCCTGCCCTGGATCCTTCCGCTCCTTGAGCGAAACTCCTAGTTCCAGTTCAAACACAGTGACAGCGGAAAGAAACTGTTCCGCGAGCGTGTGCTTCCCCGACCACGCCAATACTCCTGGATCAACCTTGGTGGCGGGTTTGCGCAATTCGCTCACCACATTGGTGTCCAGCAGGAAGCTCATAGCTCAGGCACCCGGGGTTCAAAATCCAACCGCGGCGGATCGAATTCGATGTCCTCGTCCATGTGAAGTTTGCTAGCCCACGTGGCCGTGTCCCCCACCAACTCCTGGTACCGTTCTACTGATAGCAGCACGTGGGAAGCTCGGCCACGGTCCGTAATGACGACCGGCCCATCTAAGGCAGCGCGCTTGGCGGCGCTTACATCCCGGTTGAACTCGCGAGCGCTCAGCGTAGTCATCATTCACCTCCGGTAGGTACGTACCTACACCCTAGCGCTGTTCACCGCCCCGCGTAATACCGTCCGAGGAACTCGTCGCGGTAGGCCTCATAGTCGCCGGCCTCGATGGCGGCGCGAATGTTGTCCACAAGCCGCACCATGAACTCGAGGTTGTGCATGGTGCACAGGGTTCCGGCGAGGTACTCCTTCGCGCGCAGCAGGTGGTGGATGTAAGCGCGGGAGTAGTTCTCGGAGACGTAGCCGCCGAATTCCTCATCCACACCCGCGAAGTCGCGCTTGAAGCGGGCGGCCATGAGGTTCGTTCGACCGTCCAGGGTGTACACGCCGCCGCGGCGGCCGAGACGGGTGGGGGCAACGCAGTCGAAGGTGTCGGCGCCGGCCTCGATGGAGGTGAACAGGTCGTCGGGCTCGGAGATGCCCAGCAGGTGGCGGGGCTTGTCCTCGGGGAGCTCATCGGTGACCCAGCCAACGATGGTGCCCAAGTTCTCTTTCTCCAGGGCGCCGCCGATGCCGAAGCCGCCGAAGCCGCGCCGCCCCTCCGCGCGGGCTTGCTCGTCGAGGGCAATCAACCCACGGGTTGCTTGTCGACGCAGGTCCTCGTACTGAGCGCCCTGCACCACACCCCAAAGGGACTGGAGAGGTTTGCCCGGCCGGGCGTGGGTGAGGCGGTCGTGCTCGACAAGGCACCGGTGTGCCCACTGCCGGGTGCGCTCCACGGAGTGCTCCTGGTAGGCGCGGGTGTCCACGAGGGTGGTCAGCTCGTCGAAAGCGAAGATGATGTCTGCACCCAGCTGGTGCTGGATCTGCATGGACACCTCGGGGGTGAAGCGGTGGGAGGAACCGTCGATGACGGATTTGAAGTCGACACCGTCGTCGTCGACACGCGCCATGCGGTCCTTGTTGGCGGCGCGGATGTCCGCGTCGGTCAGGCCCGCGACATCCATGGCGAGGATCTTCTTGAAGCCGACACCGAGGCTCATTACTTGGAAGCCGCCGGAGTCGGTGAAGGTGGGCCCGTGCCAGTTCTCGAAGGCGGCCACTCCCCCGGCTTCGTCCACGATGTCGGCACCGGGTTGAAGGTAGAGATGGTACGCGTTCGACAGGATAGCCTGCGCGCCGGTGGTCCGGATCTGCTCCGGAGTCAACGTTTTCACCGTGGCCTTCGTGGCTACCGGGATGAACGCGGGGGTTGCGATGTCGCCGTGGGGGGTGTGAATCACCCCGGTACGGCCGTGGCGTCCCGGGGCTGGCTCTAGGCGTGTGCCGACCTCGAAAGAGAGGTCAGGGGTGCTTACGGTCATGAGGCGGCGTGCTCCTTTCCACACTGGCGCGAGACTCCACACTGGCACTCGAGTTCTCAAACTGCCGCTCGAGCTCCTCGCCTTCGATGTCGAGGTTAGGCAGGATCCGGTCGAGCCATTTCGGCATCCACCAGGTGGTGGTGCCCAAGATGAACATGGTGGCGGGGACGAGGGCCATGCGGACGAAGAAGGCGTCGAAAAGCACGGCTGCCCCGAGCGCGAAGCCGAAGATCTTGATGAACGGCAGCGGCTGGTCGATGAAGGCGACGAAGACGGCGATCATGATGATGGCGGCGGCGGTGACGACGCGGGCGCCGCGGACAAAGCCCTCAATGGTGGATTCCTCGACGGCGTGCAGGACAGCTTCCGGGTCATCGCCCGGGCTGCGCATGCGTGTGTACTGCTCGCGCATGCGGGTGACCAGGAAGACTTGATAATCCATGGCCAGGCCGAAGGTGACGCCGATGAGCAGGATCGGTAGGAACGACAGGATCGGTCCGGGGGTGTTCACCAGGCCGGTTGCGCCTTTTTGGAAGACCTCGACGGTCGCGCCGAAGGCGGCGCCGACGGAGAGCAGGAAGCCCAGGCCGGCGACAAGCGGCACGAGGATCGAGCGGAAGACGATGATGAGCAGGAGGATCGCCAATCCCACCACGATTCCCAAGTACAGCGGCATCGCCTTGGCCAGTTCCTCGGTGATGTCCATCTGCACAGCGGTGAAGCCGGTCAGTCCGACATCAGCGCCGGTGGCATCCTCGATCTCCGCATCCGTCTCACGGAGCGCGTGCGCGGTGTCCACGGTGTATTGGTTGTCCGGCCCGGTTTCCGGGGTGGCCAGGATCTGCGCCGCGGTCATATCGTCGTTGACGCCGACGAGCTGCGCGTGACGGATCCCGGAGACGCTCCCCGCGCGTTCCATCGCGTACAGGAAGGAGGACAAAGCAGCTTTTTGCTTATCGACGTCCCCCTCACCGCCTTCCACCGCATCATCCGGGATCAGGCTCACGTAGGGGCTGAGCGCCTCCGAATCCGGGTCGACGTTGTGGGCGTCGACAACGAGCAGGAATGGCGCGTTCACGCCTTCTCCGAACCCCTCGGCCATGAGATCGGCGGATTTACGCTGCGTGGTGTCGGTGTCGCCGTTGGAGTCCGAGGGCAGGGACATTTCCATGTCGAGGACGGGCAGCGAGCACACCCCGAGGAGAATGACCACGCCCGCCATGACCACGGCCGGTGCTCGACGCACGGTGTTGACCCAGGTGCGACCGAGTGAACGGGTGTCCAAGTCTTTGGCGGGACGGTTTCCGGGCCCGGGGTTGCCAGCGACACCGGGGATCTGACCAGCAAAGACCTTATCGCCGAGCAACCCCAGCAAAGCGGGCAGAAGTGTGATGGCCACGAGAACTGCGATGGCCACCGTGGCGGCAGCGGACAGACCCATCCAGGAGAGGAACTCGATGCGTGCCAGCACGAGCGCCACTAGCGCGGTGAAGACCGTCGTGCCTGCGAAGAGCACGGAGGATCCTGCTGTTCCGACAGCGAGGCCCGCGGCCTCCGGCCCCGGCAAGCGGCGCCTTTCCTGTTTGAAGCGCGAGAGGATGAACAGGGCATAGTCGATGCCCACCGCCAGACCGATCATCACGGCCATGATCGGGGTGACCTCGTTGAGTTCCGCCAAGCGGGTGGCCATGAGGATGAGGAATGTGCCGAGCCCCACTCCAATGACGGCTGTGATCACTGGCATACCGGCGGAGATCAAGGAACCGAAAGTGACAAGCATGACCACGAACGCGACACCGATACCGATGATCTCACTCGTCGTCTTGATCTCGATCGGGTCACCGAACCCCGGGCCGCCTGCCTCGACCTGCAAGCCCTTGGACCGGCCGAGCTCTAGCGCTTCGTTGACCACTGAACGTTCAGCGTCAGTGACCTGCATGGAGGTTTCCGCACCGAACTGGAAAGTGGTGTAACCGATCCGGGCGTCGTCGGAAAGCAGTCGCACGTTGTGCGCGTCCGCTGTGGCGCGCTCCTCGGGCAGCCCCATCTCCGTCATCATGGAGACAATCTGCTCTGTCTGCGCTTTGGACACACTGACCGGGTTACCGAAGCGCTCTGTTCCCTTTATTCCGGGGAGGTTGTCCTCCACATACGCGACTGTCTCATCGATGGCCGCCATGTTCCTGTCCTCGTCGAGGCGCTGCCCGTCGGGTGCTTTGAAGACGAGATTCACCGACGGAGCTTGAACTGGGTCGCTTTGGTCCGGGAAATTCTCGCCGAGCGATTCCAGCGCGTCAATGGAAGGAGTTCCGCTGATCTGGAAATCGGACGCGAGCGGCTTCGACAGAGTCGCGGCGCCTGCGGCCCCGGCGGCGAAGAGAAGCAGCCACGCGATAATGACCTTCCACTTGTTCAGGAAGGACCACTTGCCTAGCCGGTAGAGGAACGTCGCCACGGGGATCCTTTCGCAAAAACAAGAAGTTCGTGGTCGGGTGCGTTGATCGGCGATATTTCGCCGAATCTTACCCAAACCACGAACTTCTTGAAAATGGCGGTAGCGGCGGGATTTGAACCCGCGGAGGTTTTACCCTCACTCGCTTTCGAGGCGAGTACCTTCGGCCGCTCGGACACGCTACCGCAGAACAGAGTAGCGGTAGCGTGTCCCGGGAACCAAATTCTTAGGTATCCGCCGGAAGCGACGGACTAGTTCTCGTCGCGGGCATCCTGGATCTTGCCAGCGACCTCGTTGGCCTTGTCCTTGATCGCGTCGCCAGCCTCGCTCAGCTTCTCCTTGATGTCGCCGCCGAGCTGGTCAGCCTTGCCCTCGTTCTCCAGGGACTTGTTGTCGGTGACGTCGCCGAGAGCTTCCTTCGCGTCGCCCTTGACCTGGTCCAGCTTGCCATCGAGATCAGCCATGATGCTTCTCCTTCTAAATCGTTTTCGTTTACCTAGACCATCGTAGAGAAGTCGGACTGACCATTCCGTAACAATTCAGTGTCAATCGCCCCGCGAGTGCCGCGAGTGCACGGTGCCGTGCGGCCGCAGACGGGCAGTCAGCGGAGGCGTTCGAAGAAGCCCGTCATCAGCTGGGCTGTCTCGGACTCGAGCACCCCGCCGCGGACTTCGACGGTGTGGAGGTGGGCGGGGTCGCGGAGGACGTCGATAAGCGAGCCCACAGCTCCCGTTTTGGATTCGTACGCGCCGAAGACGAGGCTTCTCATACGCGAACCGAGGATGATGCCTGCGCACATTGTGCAGGGTTCGAGGGTGACCACGATCTCGCAGCCGTCCATACGCCAGGTACCCAAGGCGCGCGCCGCATTCCGCGTTGCGACGACCTCCGCATGCCCCGCCGGATCCTGGTCCGTTTCCCGCCTATTCGTCCCAGTGGCGATCTCTGTCCCGTCGGGCCCGTAGATGACGGCACCGACAGGAATGTCCGCCGCTGGCGTGGTGCGGGCCACCTCGATGGCGCGGCGCATCCGCTCTTCAGCGCGTCGCTCCAACTGGCTCGCCGAGTGGCTCATCGGGCCTGGCACCGACTCTAAATCCCTAACGAAGCGCCCGGTCCAGTTCGTCGATGAACCCCAACTCTTCTGCAATAGCATCGATGATGTCGGAGGGGTCGGCCTCGGTGTCGTCGATAAGCACGCTCATGACCTCCTCGCTCATGCCCACGTCTTCGAAAATGCCGAAATCGCCGTCGGCCCACCCGTCGATATTGTCCAGCTCGTCCGGATCGATGTCGGGAATGTCGATGCCGGCGGTGTCGAGAACCTCCGCGGCGAAATCGTCGTCGACTGCCATCGTCGCGTCGGAAACGAGCACGCGCGTGTTCGACGGACCGGGACGGACGATGACCAGATACTCCTCCTCGACGTTGAGCAACGCGAAGGCCGCTCCTTCGCTGCGGAGCGCACGGACAGCGTTGATGGAGGTGTCTAGGTCCTCGAAATCGTCGTCGAATTCCGCAACGTCCCACCCACCGTCGCGCCTGGCCACCGTGACAGCGAAGCCGTCCTCGGGCGCGCCACCGTATCCGTCGCCCTGACCAGCCTGCTCTCGTCCGTCACTCATGCCTAGTCAGACTACTCCCGTTGTGGAAAACTTGTCAGGGTGAACGAGCAACACCGTACGACAGGAAACCCGGGGTCCAACGCACGCGTCGGGGAGCGACGCACGCTGCCCACCACCTGCATCATCGGGCTGGGGCTCATCGGCGGGTCCATCATGCGCGATCTCGTCGCGGCGGGCCTACCCGTGTACGGCTACAACCATTCGCGTTCCGGTACCCGCACCGCCAGCCGCGAAGGATTCGATGTCTCCGACGACCTCTCACGCGTGCTCGCCCGAGCCTCCGCGGATCGGGCCCTCATCGTCATCGCTGTTCCGATGCACGCGGTCGAGGATGTCCTCGACTCCATTGCCATGTACGCGCCGAACTGCGGTGTCACCGATGTGGTCAGCGTGAAAAAGCCCGTCGACGAGCTGATCAAAGCCCGCGGCATGCAACTCCGCTACGTCGGCGGCCACCCCATGTCCGGCACCGAAGACTCCGGCTGGGGCGCGTCCCGCGAGGGACTGTTCACCCGCGCCGCCTGGGCCATCACCTACGATTACGCGATCGAGTGCGACGAGGCCGGTCGCCGAGTCCCCAACGATTGGGTGGACTTGTTCGGCCAAGTCTGCGAGCTTGCCCGCGTGTGCGGGGCGGAAGCTGTGCCCGTGTCGGTGGACAAGCACGACGAGGCCGTTGCGCGTGTGTCCCACCTGCCGCATGTGCTGGCGGAAGCGCTAGCGATAGTCGGCGACCGCGGCGGCACCCTCGCCCAGTCCCTCGCCGCCGGGTCCTTCCGCGGCGCGACACGGGTCGCCGGCACCGAGCCCGAATTGGTCCGAGCCATGTGCGAGACCAACGCCGACGCCGTGGTGAAGACCCTGGACGAGATCATTCCTCTGCTGCAGGAAGCCCGGGAATCCTTGGCCGCGCCCGAACCCGATATCGAGCAGCTTGCCGGCGCCGGCTACCGCGCCGTCACCCGCATGGGCGCGCGCAAGGGAGCCCGCGCAGAGTCCGTGTCCCCCGTCAAGATCTCCTCGCGCCCCGTCATGCGCATCCAGCTCGGCGCCGACGGGTGGGTGAAAGCTCTCCGCCAGACAGAATCGCTCGGCGGACGCATCGACGTTTTCTGACATCTCGACGACGGGCCGTGCGGCAAAGGCGGCCCCATCAGAAAAACCCGCGATCTGGCCTGGCTGGCAGGTCCTGGATCACGGGTTTTTGTTCGTGCGCCCGGAGGTGTCTGAAGTCATGACATAGTTGACACGGCGTGCCTGGG
>OJLS01000117.1_pt1 | contig 19779 bp, 21 predicted proteins | sample 1597081 | NCBI WGS metagenome assembly OJLS01 (sample SAMEA3904663, study PRJEB24821) | metagenome | biome: Builtin; feature: hospital; material: surface | place: USA | collected 2013-05-22
TGGTGTCGCCAACGGTTTTGAGCCAGCGGGAAATGGTGCCCTCGGTGACCGACTCGCCCAGAGCGGGGAGAGTCACCTCGGTACCGTTGGCCGTTCCAGCAGGGTCCGTCGAGGCCTGCTGGGCGGACGGGTCAGGACCAGGATCGCTGGCCGCAGCAGGTTCCGGCTCGGCGGGGGAGTCGGAACCCGACACCTCGGACTGCTCGCCGATGATGGCGAGGACGGAGCCGACTTCGGCGTCCTCGTCTTCCTGGACGCGGATTTCCAGCAGGGTGCCGGTGGCGGGGGAGGGGACTTCGGTGTCGACCTTGTCGGTCGAGACCTCGACCAGTGGTTCGTCTGCCTCGATGGTGTCGCCAACGGTTTTGAGCCAGCGGGAAATGGTGCCCTCGGTGACCGACTCACCGAGGGCAGGAAGAGTTACTTCGGTCGACATGAGTGTGGAGCTCCTTCGCAAGCCGCGCTATGTATGAACTCAGCCTAGCTTCCCGACCGAAAATGTGCAGTATCTCTCACGAGGCCAGGTTCGCCGCAAGGTGAACAAGCGTCCGAACCCCGAATCCGGTGCCGCCCAAGGGGATGTAGTCGTGTGCCTTGGACTCATTGAATGCTGGCCCGGCGATGTCCAGATGGGCCCAGTCGGCCTGCGGGCTCACGAATCCCTGCAGGAAGGCCGCGGCACCCATGGCACCACCGGCACGGCTCCCGGACGACTTGGTGTCTGCGATGTCGGAGTGCAGCCCCTCGCGCACCTCGTCGGTGATGGGCAGCTCCCAGAAGTTCTCGCCGGCAGCCTCCGAGGCGTCCAGCAGGGTGTCGGCAGCCTCGGTGGAGGAGGTCATGAGACCGGCCCAGCTGGTGCCCAAGGCAACCATGCAGGCTCCGGTGAGGGTGGCGATGTCGACGACCATGTCGGGGTTGTCCTCGGTGCTGCGGGCCAGGCCGTCGGCCATGACGATGCGTCCCTCGGCGTCGGAGTTGGAGTTCTCCACCGTACGACCGCCATGGATGGTGACGACGTCGGAAGGACGCCATGCCTTGCCGGATGGCATGTTCTCGGCCATGCAGCCGTAGCCGATGACGTGGATCGGCAGTTCGAGGCGAGCGATCGCCTTGATCGCAGCGAGCACGGCAGCGGCTCCACCCATGTCGCACTTCATGGTGTACATGCCATCGGCGGTCTTGATGTTGAGGCCACCGGAGTCGAAGGTGATGCCCTTGCCGACGAGCGCCAGGGTGGTTGACGCGCCTTCGGGGTGGTAGTCGGCACGAACCAGACGGGGCTTGCGGTTGGACCCCTTGCCCACGGCCAACAGGCCGCCGTAGCCGCCACTGGCCAGTGCCTTCTCGTCGAGCACGTCGACAGAGAGGTTGGCGATGTCGCCCAGCTCTTCGGTCGCGGAGGTGGCGAATGACTCGGGGTAGAGCAGATTGGCCGGAGTGTTGATCCAGTCGCGGGCCAGGAAGACGGCGTCTGCCATGATCTCGGCCTTGCGCAGCTCGGGCTTGGCACCACGGGCCTGGGAGACGATCGTCACCTCGGCGATGGGGTCGACGCACTCGGACTCGGTGATCCGGGAAATGTGGTACGCGCCCAGGAGTGCACCCTCGGCGGCGATGCGCACGCCCTCGGCAGATCCAATACCCATGTCGATAGCGACCTTGACGCCCTTGTCCCCAGCCAACTCGGCTGCGGCTCGCACGCCCCAGCCGGCGGCCTGGCGCAGATCCTCATCGGCGGGGGCAGTCTCACCGGCACCGACGAGGATCAGGGAGCCGGATTTCCAAGGCAGGACGGCGGTGCTTCCCGGCCTGGGGGAGCCACCCATCCGGATGGCCAGAGACGCCAAGTCAGTGCCCAGGGACGTCTCGGCCTCCTTGACGGCTCGTGGAGTCAGTCCCACGATCTTCGCAGTCGCTGACCCCTCGGCACCGATCAGGGCAGCGACGACGACGTCGGCCCCCGATGCGGATCGAGACACACGTAGTGCGGGACGGGCAGTGACGGGAAGGTGGACGGAAGTGGGCACTGGATGAATCCTTTCAGATGACACATGATCGCACTCGAGCGCTGCGAGCAGTCGCGACGTCCCCGTGCGGTGATCCTCGCCAAACGAGGCATTGGTGAGCGCTCACCGATGCGGGGTGATCGACGCCAGCCTAGTGGACTGGAGTGAATGTGGATACGATCCACATACCTCGTGACTGCTGATTGTGAAAAATTGCACAAGTAAGTGAGCTGTCAGCTGGTGCCCGGCAGCACGGCCAGCCGCGATGCCAAGGTCCCTTGGTCACTGGATGCTTCGCTGGGACAGTGCTCGCGCACGTCCCGGTTGGAGACGGCCCTCATCCCTGTGACAGAGGCATCGGACCGTACACGGTCTCGTCGTTCGACAGCAGGGTGACGGCCTCCACCCCGACCTCCTCAAGTTCCGGCCACGCCTGGCCCAGCCATTCCTCGGCCTCCTCACGGGTCTCGAAGGACTGGTTGGCACCGATTTGGGCCAGATCCTCGGCAGAATGCACGGAGGGGTGGGGTTGGGACAGCAACCACGAGAAACTCATGGATTCACCCAATCAGAGCCATGCTGTCCAGGCAAGCAGATGGCGGGTCTTGACGCCCCGTCGATCGCGGAAATCGGCCAGCGGTGAACCACCATGGCCACGCACCAGTGCCGGACCGGCCATGCTGCACCGAGGTGTTCCAAGGATTGTTGTTCCATGAATTTCTGGGCGGAGTCTCACGCCCTCCGGTGTGACCCACGCTCCACCCGAGGAACGGGGTTGCGCCACCGTCGTGGGGTCATGGCACGGTTGTTGAGGTAGCTCAGCAGACCCTTGCGCGAGACTCCGGGGTACTTGACGTTGAGTTGCTTCTTCACGCCGGCCCACAGCCGCCAGGAATCGATGATCCAGCCCAGCATCGCCACGAGCATGGCCAGGGAGAGCAGGTTGACCGCTGCAATGGCCCGGGGGGCGAAGATGAGGATGGCCAACCACACCGCCATGACAATGAGGAAGACCGGCATGAGGAACTCGCTGAACGTCCACCGACTGTCGACGTAGTCGCGGATGAGACCACGTTCGGGGCGTCGTTCTGCAGCCTGCATGGCCTCCAGACGCTTCTCCTGACGTACGCGACGGTCGCGGCGACGCTGCTCCTTGGGCGACAGGGAGGGATTGAGCCGTTCCCGGCGCGCGGCCTCGGCCTCGGCCCTGGTGGGGGTTGGCGCGCCCTTGGGCTGGTGAGCCTTGGAGGCGGCACTGCCCTGTCCCGCTGACGTGTCTCGTCTCGTCGACTGGTTTGAGGAGGTGCCACTCGTCTCGGCATGCTCATCCTGCGAGGAGGCAGGTTCTGGGGCCGCTGCCTCCTTGGGGGCGGACCTGTCGGTCTCGGTCTTGGTCTGGCCCTGTTCATAGGGGCGGAACAGTCCCACGGTCGTCCTCGATGTCGGTGTGTTGGGTCGATGTGCAGTGTTGGTTGGCTCGTGCCGGGTCTGGCGCATCGGCCCTGCCAATGTCTGGACGTGTCCGATGGTTGCCGTCGTACGTCGACGAGAGCTGGCCGTGCACGGGCCGAGTTGCCATTGTACGGCGTGGGGACGGGCGCCGTCGAGACGCGTCCCACGGCAACGATTCCGATGTTGGGCCCAGTGTGTGTGGAGCACAGTGTGTGGAGCCCAGGGCGCGTCGTGCCACAATTGCCCTGACGACACGCCACTGCCTTGGTGGGTTTGTTCGTCCCGTAGGCTTGACGTGTCGTCGTCTCGACGTCGTGTGACGTTGGCGCCGCGACATGCATCGAAGGGGAAGGATCCGACACCACTCATGGCAGGTATTTTTGAGCGGCTGTCCACGGTTTTCCGGTCGAAGGCCAACAAGGCTCTCGACAAGGTCGAGGACCCGCGTGACACCTTGGACTACTCCTACCAGAAGCAGCTCGAGTTGCTGCAGAAGGTCCGTCGCGGCATTGCCGACGTGGCCACCAGCCGCAAGCGTCTGGAGCTGCGGATGCGCCAGCTCGCCCAGGAATCCGATCGACTCGAGAACCAGGCGAAACGCGCACTGGAACAGGGACGTGAGGATCTGGCACGCGAGGCGCTGCGGCGCAAGGGTGAGGTCACCACGCAGCTTCAGGAGATGCAGAATCAGTACGCCTCCCTGCAGGAGCAGGAGGAGAAACTCATTGCCGGCCAACAGCGCCTGCAGGCGAAGGTCGACGCCTTCCGCACCAAGAAGGAGACCCTCAAGGCCACCTACTCTGCGGCTGAGGCCCAGAACCGCATCAATGACGCCTTCAGCGGTCTGGGCGAGGAGATGGGTGACGTCGGCATGGCCATCCAGCGTGCCGAGGACAAGACGATGCAGCTCCAGGCCCGGGCCGGTGCCGTCGATGAACTCATGGCCACCGGCGCCATCGATGATGTCACCGGTCTGGGCGGCGATGACATCGACCGAGAACTCAACCAGTTCGCGAGCTCCTCGGCCGTCGAGAATGACCTTGCCGAGCTCAAGAAGAAAATTGCGATCGAGAATGGCAGCCAGCCCGAACAGCTGGAGGCTGGCCCATCCGGCTCGAGCGCTGGGAACCGATCGCAGACCTCAGGAGGGGATCACTGATGATCGTTCGGATTGTTGGTGAGGGCCAGTGGGAGGTGCCCGAGAGTGAACTCGGAGACCTCAACGTCATCGACGCCAAGGTGGAGAAGGCCGTTGACGACGCAGACCAGAGCGCCCTCACCGCCGCCCTGACCGAACTCGTCAACCGGGTGCGTACTCATGGTGAGCCCGTGTCCGAGGCCACCGTCACGGATTCCGACCTCATCATCCCCGACATCTCCTCCACGATCGACGAGATCACCGTGTGGCTCGACGAGAACGTCTCCCGCGACGGGCTCATCCCGGGCTGACCCGTGCGTGTTCTCGTGGTGACCGACGGTTGGGGGCGGCTTTCCTCGGCAACCGTCGGTACTGCGTTGGGGAGGGCATGGAGCCAGATGGACGCCCAGGTGGCCGTCGTGCCGGTGGGGGTGCGCGGTGCAGGATTCTCCCAGGCATGGGCAGATGCCCATCACGTACGTCTGGAGCAAGTCGTGGTTTCCGGCTCCACCATCGTCGGCGACGAGGTGGTCGGTGATGGCAGGCAGACCACTCCTGGCCGGGCATCTTCCTCCAAAGGTGTCTGTGGTGCGGCAGATGTCTTGGGCGGCACTGACATTGACGTCACCGTGGCTCGGGCAGCAGACCAGGTGCTGATACGTCCTGAGCTGCCCGATCCGGGCCAACGACGGTGGGACGAGTCCTCGGCGGTGTTGGCGAATGTCGTGGATGGGCTGACGAGCCCTGATGAACACATCGTCCTTGAGCTGGGGCAGGTGCCGTGGCGAGACGGCGGACGCGGAGCAGCTGAGGCCGGTGACTCCTGGCTGGAGCGCACGACACTGGTGGTGAACAGTCGAGATGCCGAGACCCAGCTCACCGGTCTGCGCGGGGTGGTCTCCACCGAAGGACGTGCCGAGCTCATGGACGCAGACGAGATGCTGCGCAGGGATCGCGAGCTGTGTGAATGGGCAGGGGAGCTCACGGGCGACGATTCCTTCGGCCAGACACCGGGAGCTGGGGCAGCTGGCGGATTGGGGATGGCCGTCATGGCACGAGGCGGGCGAGTCTGCACTGGCACGGCGTTGCTCATGGAGCACGCCCATACTGCCGCCACCATGGATGTCGCCGACCTCGTCGTCACGGGATGCACCGAGCTGAACTTCGGCACCATGGGTGGGGAGGTTGTCACGACGGTGACCCAACTGGCAGCTGGGCACATGGTTCCCGTCATCGTCGTTGCCGGGTCGGTCACCGCGTCGTCGCGCGAGTTGCGACAGACCGGTATCGAGGACGCCCAGGCCTTGTTCGAGGGCGAGGTCCTGGATCCCGAGGCTCAGCTGGTGGCCGTCGACCCACAGTGGATCACTGCTCGTACGCTCCCGGTTGCACGTACCTGGTGCTGGTGACAGGTCCAACCGTCCTCGGTGGCACCTGGTGCTGTCGAGGGATTGTCCGCGACGCACCTGTCATGGTGGCGTGCATTTTTTCGCCACGGCCCTCGACGTCATGGGGCGGTGGCTCGGCTGAACGCGATACGAGTGATTTCGTCCCCGTGGGATCTGGCCACACCAGTGCGGTCTGGTTACGATGGACGTCACGTGACTGCAGGACGTGGGAGACGGCTTCCACGACCGGGGCCGTCACCAGAGCTGAAAACATGCAGTTCCATCCTCAACCGGGACGGGTTCACAACCGTCCACACAGGAGACAGATATGACCGACACCACGACAGAGACCCAGGGCATCATCCTCACCGATGCAGCCACCACCAAGGTGAAGTCCCTGCTCGAGCAGGAGGGGCGCACCGACCTCGCCCTGCGTCTGGCCGTCCAGCCGGGCGGATGCTCCGGGCTGCGATACCAGCTATTCTTCGACGAGCGTCAGTTGGACGGCGACATCGTCAAGAGCTACGACGGCGTCAACGTCGTCACCGACCGGATGAGTGCCCCCTACCTCTCCGGCGCCACCATCGACTTCATGGACACCATCGAGAAGCAGGGCTTCACCATCGACAACCCCAATGCCACCAGCACCTGCGCCTGTGGTGACTCCTTCCACTGATCCAGATTCGGTACGCGATTCCTCTCTGATCGATTGACATTCGCGGCTGACGGTACCGTGGGGCCAACTCACCCCTCATACCGGCCCTTCGACCGTTGTCAGACACAGGACCCCAACCATGCGTGGTTGGGGCCTTGACATGTGTTGTGCACCGGGTGAGTAGGTTACGCCGTAGTGAGCTCCTCAGGCGGCTCGGCCAACACGGGTGCCCCGGTGAGCTCGATGTGCACGCCGTCCCCTGCACTCAGGTGGGAGCTGGCTGCTGCCGGTGTCTGGACGACGAGCTCGGTGCCGGTACCCGTGGTGAGGTTGACTCGGGCGAACGCTCCCAGGAACGACACTGAGGCCACTGTGGCATCACGATTGGCACGTGAAGTCGGTTCGAGTCGCATGTGTTCGGGGCGGATGAGTACGTCAACCTCGCCGGTGGCTGAGCCAGGTAGCAGGGGGAGCTGGTTGTCACCAAACTGAGCTGTCGTACCGTCGGAATGGGCACGGACCTTGTTCGTCACGCCAATGAATTTGGCGACGAATGGTGTGTTCGGCTCGTTGTAGATCTTCTCGGGTGCGTCGAGCTGAGCAATTCGTCCGCCATGCATGACGCCCACCCGATCGGCGATGGCCAGGGCTTCCTCCTGGTCGTGGGTGACGAACAAGGTGGTCATCCCCACGTCGAGTTGGATACGACGAATCTCCTCGCGCAGCTGAACCCGAACCTTGGCGTCCAGAGCTGACAGTGGCTCGTCGAGCAGCAGAACCTGGGGCTTGACGGCCAGAGCGCGAGCCAAGGCGACTCGCTGCTGCTGACCACCCGACATCTGGTGGACGTACTTGCCCACCTGGTCGGCCAGCCCCACCAGCTCCAAGGCTTCCTGAGCCTGCGTGCGAGCTGCGGATTTGCCCACTTTCTTGTTGCGCAGGCCGAAGGCCACGTTGTCGAGGGCGTTGAGATGTGGAAAGAGGGAGTACGACTGGAAGACCATGGCCATCTCACGCTTCTGAACCGGCACGTGGGTGATGTCCCGATCACCGACAAGGATCCGCCCTCCATTGACCGACTCGAGACCGGCCAGGCAACGCAGAGCAGTCGTCTTGCCGCAGCCGGACGGCCCGAGCAGGACGATCATCTCCCCGGGCTCGACGACGAGGCCGAAGTCGCGCAGGGCGGTCGTCTGACCGTACTTCTTGACCACATTCTCCATGGTGACGCCGACGGCGTCCGCACGAGTATTCATCGTTTCGAACCCTTCTGGTACTTCTTGTTGGCAGCTGCACTCACCACGTCGATGCTCATGAGCAGCACGATGGCAAACACCATTGCCAGCAACGCCATGGCTGCAGCGATGAACGAGTCGTTCTGGTTCATGACGAATAGAGCATTCTGCAGATTGCTACGGCCCAGCAGCGCAGCCAAGGTGTACTCACCCAGCACCACCGCGATCGACACGAAACAGGCCGAGAGAATCGCGGTGCGCAAGTTGGGAATGACCACCTTGACCATCGTGCCCAACCATGAACTACCGAATGTCTGAGACGCCTCGAAGAGGGTTCGGACGTCGAGCTGACGCAACCCAGCGTCCAGAGCACGGTAAGCGTAGGGGAGCACGAGGATGACGTAGGCCAGGGCCAGCCAGTACCCATCGGTGGACAGGATGGTTGTGGAAAGAAAACGGTAGATGGGTCCCAGACCCACCACCAGGGCAATGGCTGGAATGGCCAGTGGCAGCATGCAGACGAACTCCACCACCTTGCCCACCCGATGAGAGCTCAACCTGGTGATGACCATTGTCGGCAGCAGGATGATGAGCATGATCGCCACCGTGATGACGGCTGCGATGGCTGAATTCGCCAGACCATTGCCCAGCTCCGTGAGGTCGACGCTGCCGTCCGGCCCACCAAAGAGAGTGGCCCAGGAGTCGAAGGTCCACGCATCGGTGGCGGCCAATGGTCGGTGGATGCTGTAGAGGAACAGCGAGACCAACGGGATGAGGAAGAAGAGCAGCACCAGGATGAGGAGAAGCCAGTGGCCTGCTTCATGGTGCCTGCCGGTAGCTGAGCGGTTCATTGCCGTGACCACCTCTCCGACTTGGCGGACAGCATCCAGTTGAGGGCCATCGCGATGGCGACGACGACGATCATCGCCAGGGCCAACATGGCAGCAGACCCCTGCTGGGTGGTGTCGAGCTCATTGCTCATGTTCGACTGGATCATCAGCGGAACGAGAATGGAACGCTGCGAGAACAGCGCTGCGGCCGTCGCAAAGGACGAGAACGCGTTGGCAAACAGCAAGATCACCGAGCCGAGAAATGCCGGCCACAGAATTGGACCGGCCACCTTCGTCCAGTATGTCCAGGTGCTGCCACCAAAAACGGCATTGGCCTCGCGCCACTGTGGACGCACACCGTCCAGGGCCGGTAGGAAGACAATGATCATGAGAGGGATCTGGAAGTAGCAGTAGACCAGGGTGAGCCCGGGCAGGGTCGACAGCCAGGTCGGGTCAATTTCCACACCGAACATGGTCTTGAGCAACTGGGTGAGCACCCCGGTGACGCCGATGGTGGCGATGAAGGCGAAGGCCAGCATGACACCGCCGAACTGTGCCAGCACCGAGCACAGCGAAGTCACCAGACGACGCAGCAGTGGCCTGGTCTGTGACAGCACCTCCAAGGCATTGGCGGCCGCCCCACCGATGATCGCACTGATGAGCGCCGAAGCCAGCGACACCAGTAGAGAGGTACCGAACGCCTCCACGGTGTTGGCCTCGGTGAGCACCGAGAAGTTCGTGGTGGAGAAGGTTCCGTCGGAATCCTGGAAGGCGCTGACGGCGATGAGGATCGTCGGAAGCACGAGGAAGGCTACCACGTAGAGGAAGAACAGGCTGGTTCCCCACAGTGGCGAGATACGTCTTCTGGATTGGGGCGTTGCCCGTTGCAGTTGCGCTTTGGGATGTGATGCATCAGTCCCACGCTCCTGCACATCGGTGGTGGCGGCAGCGTGGGAGCGAGCAGGAGAGCCGGTCATGGAAAACTCAGTTTCCGATGGTCTTGGGCCAGTTCTTGCCAAGCCAGGTCGTCATGGCATCGGCCTGCTTGGAGGTGTAGGTCACCGGCTTCTTGATCTCCGGCAACTTCGCCAGAGCGTCCTTGTCGACGGTGCCGTCCTTCTTCATCTTCTCGAGCAGGGACGGAATGGCTCCACCGCGCATCCACTCGTTCTGGGCATCGGGGCTGTAGAGGTACTCCTCCCACAGCCGTGCAGCTGCCGGGTGTGGGGCGTCCTTGTTGACGGCCTGGTTGTAGTACTGCTCCACCTCGCCGTTGGGCAGGGTGAGCACCTCCCAGTCGACATTCTGCTGCTTGCTCAGACGCTCCTTGATGGCCGCCTGATTGTACGACCAGTCGAAGACGACGCCGGTCTGGCCGGAGTCGATGGTGGCATCGGTGACGTCAATGGTGTTGAGGCTACCGGCGTCCTTGAGGGCCTTGAAGAAGTCCAAGCCGGGCTGGAAGTCGTCCAAGGACCCACCTTGGTTGAGATTGACGGCGAGGAATCCGTTCTGGGCGGAACCAGCCTCAGCAGGTTTGCCATTGAGGGCAACCGTGCCCTTGAACTTCGGGTCGCTGAGGGACTTCTTGAGGTTGTTGACGTCGATCGAGCCGTACTTGGTCTTGTTGTAGCCCAGCGTCATGAGACCGGTGTAGTCGCCCACGAATGCACCGTTGGAGTCCTTGGTTCCCGCTGGGATGTCGTTGAAGGAGGCAACTTTGTAGGGGGCGAATTTCTCGACATTGGTGGTGGCGACGCCGATGCCCATGTCGAAGACGTCGGGGGCCTTGTTGGTGCCGGCATTGGTCTTGGCAGCACTGATCTCCTCTGCCGATGAAGCATTGGGGTTGAGCTCATTGACCTTGATGCCGGGGTACTTCTTCTTGAAGCCCTCGATCACCTGACCGTAGTTCGACCAGTTGTGCGGTAGAGCGATGACGTTGAGCGTGCCCTCGGCCTTGGCGTCCTTCTCCAGGGCATCCATGCCACCGCCCTTGTCCGCGGAGATTGCTGAAACCCATTTCTTCGACGAACTGGGTGCCTCGGAACTGGAGTCGGAGCCACCGCAGGCACTCAGTGCTGGGGCAGTGATGGCAAGTGCAGCGACAGCAGTCACAGCGCGCAGAACGTTTCGGCGGTTTCGCCGACCCTCGAAGATAGTCACAGTAGCTCCCGAAGAGATGATGGGTGATGGTCTCCACCAGTGGTGGAGGCCTTCACATGTCTAGCGGGGTGGAGGAGAAATCAGCCGACAATGACATGAACGTATGATGAATACTTCATGAAATTTTGATGCATCCGATGACAAGGATCCCATCGTCGAATGACAGGGACAAATGGAGCCGGTGCCGCCTTTGGTGATCCTGGTGTACTGGTTTTCGGCTTCGACTGAAGTGGAACAGAGCGCGTCACGTGGCATAACGTACCGACCGTGTGAGCTTCCGATGCCGGTTTGCTTCGCGGATTGTGCTCACGTATAGTAGGCAGCCGGTTTGGCGCGCGTGTATCGCGTCGGCGTCAGACGAAGTTTTTCCGGGGCCGCTGGTTCCGGTCCCGTGATGAAGACAACAACGAGAGTAGGTCAGGCGTGTACGCGATCGTGCGTAGTGGCGGCCGCCAGCACAAGGTGGCAGTGGGTGACATCGTCGAGATCGACAAGGTCGCCGACGAGGTGGGTAGCAGCATTGAGCTGACCCCGCTTCTGCTGGTGGACGGCGAGTCTGTCACCTCGGACAAGGATGGCTTGGGCAAGGCCAAGGTCACCGCCGAGGTGCTCGGCGAGACCAAGGGCCCCAAGGTCCGCATCCTCAAGTACAAGAACAAGACCGGTTACCTGCGACGTCAGGGGCATCGCCAGAAGTACACCCAGGTCAAGGTCACCGGAATCGAAGGCTGAAGGTAGACAGACATGGCACACAAGAAGGGCGCGTCCTCCTCGCGCAACGGTCGTGACTCGAACGCTCAGCGTCTCGGCGTCAAGCGTTACGGCGGCCAGATCGTCAATGCTGGTGAGATCATCGTGCGTCAGCGCGGTACTCACTTCCATCCCGGAGATGGTGTCGGCCGTGGTGGCGACGACACCCTCTTCGCACTGCGTGAAGGCGCTGTCGAGTTCGGCTCTCGCCGAGGTCGTCGCGTCGTCAGTGTGAATCCGGTCGAGGCCTGATCCTCCCGGTTTCCCGCATCACGAGAGCCCGAGCCGCCAAGGCGGTTCGGGCCTCTTTGCGTCCGGTACCAGCCCATTCCCCGGGCGGGGCTGCAGGTCTCGGTGCCTCCCCGGCAGGCAGTCCTCGTCTGGCCTGCCCTGCACGGGTAGGCTGAATTCACCCCGCGATTTCCCAGGAGACGTCCCATGGCCATTCCGTCCTTCGTCGACCGCGCCACGATCCTTGCCGTCGCCGGCAACGGCGGCCACGGCTGCGCCTCGATCAAACGGGAGAAGTTCAAACCGCTGGGTGGACCCAACGGTGGCAACGGCGGCAACGGCGGGTCGGTGATCGTGCGCGTCGATCCACAGCTCACCACCCTCGTCGACTATCACCGGCTGTCCACCCGCAAGGCCACCAATGGTGAGCCCGGTCGTGGTGACGACCAAAACGGTGCCAACGGTGCCGACGTCGTGCTCATGGTGCCCGACGGCACGGTCGTCTCCGATGTCGAGACTGGCGAGACGCTAGCCGACCTCACGGGAGCTGGGGCACAGATCACCGTCGCTGCTGGGGGACGCGGCGGGCTGGGCAATGCTGCCTTGGCGTCGGCGGCTCGCAAGGCTCCCGGTTTCGCCCTGCTGGGTGAGGAGGGCGAGCAGCGCCGGATCAGGTTCGAGCTCAAGGTCGTCGCCGACATCGGCCTGGTCGGGTTCCCCTCGGCTGGCAAGTCGAGCCTCATCGCGGCGATCTCGCGGGCACGCCCCAAGATCGCCGACTACCCGTTCACCACCCTGGTGCCGAACCTCGGCGTCGTCGTGGCCGGTGAGACGACGTACACCGTGGCCGACGTGCCCGGACTCATTCCCGGTGCCTCCCAGGGCAGGGGACTGGGATTTGACTTCCTGCGTCACATCGAACGGTGCCGAGCCATCGTCCACGTCATCGACTGCGCCACCTACGAACCCGGGCGTGACCCGATCAGCGACCTCGACGTCATCGAGGGTGAGTTGGCGGCGCACGGTGGTCTGGAGGATCGCCCTCGTCTGGTGGCTCTCAACAAGGTGGACGTACCCGACGGCGATGACCTCGCCGAGATGGTCAAGGCCGACATCGAGGCCCGCGGCCTCACGGTCTTCCCCATCTCCACCAAGTCTGGTGCGGGGCTCAAACCACTCGTCTACGCCATGGCCGAGCTGGTGGAGCAGGCGCGTGCTGCCCAACCCGATCCGGAACCCGAACGCATCGTCATCCGTCCCAGGGCGACCTCCGCACCGGCCAAGGAGTTCGAGGTGAAACGTCAGGGTGACGGCAACGGCGGTTTCCTGTGGCGGGTCACCGGTGCCAAACCGACTCACTGGGTTGCCCAGACCGATTTCAACAATCCTGAGGCCGTGGGTTACCTCTCCGACCGTCTCAACCGGCTCGGCGTGGAGGAGGAACTGCTCGTCCAGGGGGCCCTGGCCGGTGATGCCGTGGCGATCGGTGGTGAGGACGCGGTGATCTTCGACTTCGCCCCGCAGATCGAGGCCGGTGCCGAGATCCTGTCGCGGCGCGGCCAGGATCAGCGTCTGCAGGGGGAGCGGCCCTCGGCGACCCGACGCCGTGAGATGGATCGGGAGTACCACAAGGCCCGCGAGGAGTTCGGCGTCGTCGGTCGCGACACCACTGGACGCTCGTGGCGCGCCGAGGTCGCCGAGCAGGACCCGAACTGGAACCAGCAATGACCACGTCCGCACGCAATGTCATCGCCGCCGCGCACCGCATCGTCGTCAAGGTTGGGTCGTCGTCACTGACGGCCCCCGGCGGCGGGATCGACGTGGCGAAGGTGGACGAGTTGGTCGACGTCGTCGCACGAGCGCGCCAGGCCGGCAGGGAACCGATCTTGGTGAGCTCCGGGGCCATCGCCACCGGATTCCCCGCCCTGGGCATGCCGCACCGCCCCAGAGACCTGGCCGGCAAACAGGCGGCCGCCTCGGTGGGGCAGGGAATCCTGCTGGCCCACTATGCGCAGCGATTCGCCGAGCACGACCTGCAGGTGGGCCAAGTGCTGCTCACCGTGCACGACCTCGTGCGACCCCGCGGCTACCGCAATGCCTCGGCCACACTCACCAGACTGCTGTCGCTGGGAGTGGTGCCCATCGTCAACGAGAACGACACGGTGGCCACCAGCGAGATCCGGTTCGGCGACAACGACCGTCTGGCGGCGCTGGTCGCCGAACTGGTGCGCGCCGAGGCGCTCGTCCTGCTCTCCGACGTCGACAGCCTCTACACCGCGCCACCGTCGACGCCGGGGGCCGAACGCATCGCCCTGGTCACCGACACGGCTGACCTGCAGGTGCAGACCCACGGGGGCGGATCCGCGGTGGGCACCGGAGGCATGACGACCAAGCTCGACGCTGCCGGCATCGCAGCCGGGTCGGGGATTCCGGTGGTGCTTACGCGAGCCGATCTGGCCGGGGAGGCGATTGCCGGTGAGGACGTCGGCACCTATTTCGTTCCGTCCCTGGTGCATCGTCCCAGACGGCTGCTCTGGCTGGCCCATGCCGCGTCCCCACAGGGGGAGATCCACATCGACTCCGGAGCGGTGACCGCCCTGCGTGAGCGGCACGCCTCACTGCTCGCCGTCGGTGTGACGACAGTGCACGGCGACTTCCAACCCGGGGACCCGGTGCAGCTCATCGGGCCGGACGGCGAACCTGTCGGGCGGGGCATCGCCTCCTACGGTGACCAGGAGGTACGAGCCATGCGAGGACGATCGAGCTCCTGGCTGGCCACCGAGTTCGGCCCGGGTGCCTCTCGCGAGGTGGTGCATCGCGACGCGATGGTGCTCTCCCGCAGACACCGTCGCAGCTGAACGACAGGCCCAGGACCCATCGCCTGGCAGGTTCGTTGTGGGTCCTGCCCCTGTTGCCGGATCGTCCCCGAGCCAGTTCGTTGCGCTCCACCCGTCTCTCACCCCTGACCCTCGTCAACCCCATGTCATGGGGGGCAGCGGCATGGTGGCAGATGGAGGCTCGTACTGCTGCGTCATCTGCTCTTCTGGTGGACCAATTGCCGCTTCGAGCTGATCTGGCTCTACCATCAGGGCATGACCACCGCTTTCGTGAGCCAGGCCCAAGCGGCCAAGGCCGTCTGCCCCCAGCTGCGTCGTGCCGATCGTGCCACCAAGGACGCCGCCCTGCGCGCCATGGCCGAGCAGGTGCGCACCGACAGCGCCACCATTCTCACCGCCAACGAGGCCGACGTCTCCCGAGGCCGTACCGCTGGAATGTCCCAGGCCATGCTCGACCGCCTCACCCTCACCCCGCAGCGGGTGGAGGCGATGGCGTGCGGATTGGAGGACCTGGCTCGACTCGCCGATCCGGTCGGTGAGGTGGTGCGCGGCTGGACGACTCCCCAGGGAGTCCACATCGAGCAGGTCCGGGTTCCCATCGGCGTCATCGGGATCATCTACGAGGCCCGTCCGAACGTCACCACCGATGCTGCCGGGATCTGTCTCAAGTCGGGAAACGTGGCTCTGTTGCGGGGCTCCTCATCGGCGCTCGAGTCCAACCGAGCCATCGTCGTCGCCCTGCGCGCCGGGCTGGCCCGGGCGGGAATGCCCGCAGATCTCGTCAACCTCGTGGAAGGTGGCCATGAGGTCACCGGCGAGATGATGCAGGCTCGCGGATTGGTCGACCTGCTCATTCCGCGTGGTGGCAAGGGGCTCATCCAGCGGGTGGTCACCGGCTCGACGGTGCCCGTCATCGAGACCGGGTTGGGCAACTGTCACCTCGTCATCGACGCCGACGCCGATCTCGACATGGCCCTGCGCATCGCCCGCAATGCCAAGGTGCAGCGGCCCAGCGTCTGCAATGCCATCGAGACGGTGCTCGTCCATGCCGACATCGCCCCGCAGGCCATCGCAGCCCTCACCGATCAGATGGTGGCCGACGGCGTCACCCTGCACGGCGATCCACGTGCTGTCGCCCTCGACAACCGCATCGTCCCGGCCACCGCAGAGGAGTACGAGGCGGAGTATCTCTCCCTGGATCTCGCTGTGAAGGTCGTCGACAATCTGGACGAGGCCATCGCGCACATCGCCCGCTACGGCACCGGCCACTCCGAGACGATCGTCACCAATTCGGTGGTGGCCGCCCAGGAGTTCACCTCGATGGTTGACGCGGCAGCCGTCCTCGTCAATGCGTCCAGCAGATTCGTCGACGGTGGACAGTTCGGATTTGGTGCCGAGATCGGCATCTCCACCCAGAAGATGCATGCCCGGGGCCCCATGGGACTACCGGAAATGACGACGACCAGTTACCGTGTCGTCGGTACCGGCCAGATCCGATCCTGATCCGATGCCAGTGGCAGGTGTTTTCGATAAGCTGAGGAGCCATGTGCATGACTCGCAATGACGCGACCCTCACGTCTGGAGCGTGCATCGTGCACCATGTCAGCGAATTGCCAGTGTGAGGTCGTGGATCTGATGGAGTCGACGGAACTGGGTCTGGCCCGTCCACACAACGGACGACGCTACCGGCTGGGGGTGATGGGCGGCACTTTCGACCCGATTCACCACGGGCACCTGGTGGCGGCCTCGGAGGTGGCTGCGCGGTTCAGTCTGGACGAGGTGGTCTTCGTGCCCACCGGTGTGCCGTGGCAGAAGAAGGACCGCAAGGTCTCCCACCGTGAGGACCGGTACCTCATGACGGTCATCGCAACGGCCTCCAACCCCTCGTTCTCGGTCTCGCGGGTGGACATCGACCGGCAGGGGGAGACCTACACCGTCGACACATTGCGTGACCTGCGCCGGGAACGTGGAGACGACGTCGACCTGTTCTTCATCACCGGTGCCGACGCGCTGCGCCAGATCCTCACCTGGCGCGGAGCCGACGAGCTGTTCGACCTGGCCACCTTCATCGGTGTCTCGCGTCCCGGTGTGCCGTTGACGCCGGAGGACATCTCGCATCTGCCGGCCGACAAGGTCACCCTGCTCGAGGTGCCGGCCATGGCGATCTCCTCGACGGATTGCCGGCGACGTGTCACGAGTAATCTACCGATCTGGTACCTGGTGCCCGACGGCATCGTGCAGTACATCAACAAACGTGGCCTCTACCAGGCCTGACCCCACGGAGGATCATTGACCGCCACACAGCTTGCCATTGACATCGCCCGCCACGCCGCACGTGCCGCGTTCGACAAGGCGGGGCGAGACATCGTCGCCCTCGACGTGTCGGAGCACATCGCCTACACCGACGTCTTCCTGCTCGTCACGGCAGCCAACGAACCGCAGGCAGATGCGATCAATGACGAGATCCAGGCCCGACTCGCCGCCGAGGGTCTCCGGCCGGCACGCTCGGAGGGCGAGGCCGAGAAGCGGTGGATCCTGCTGGACTTCCGTGACGTCATGGTGCACATCCAGCAGGTGGACGAGCGTGAGCAGTACTCCCTGCAGCGGCTGTGGAAGGACTGCCCGCACATCGACCTCCAACTTCCCGAACATGGGGGCGCCGGTGCCGCCGAGTCCGGGACCCAGGGAACCGACGCAGCGGAGTCCCAGGATTCTGCCGTCGAGGGGCTCACCGCCGAGGGCAAGCCGGCCGACAACGTCTTCGGTGAGGTTACTGGCGAATCGTCCGACGAGCAGGTTGCTGGCCAGTGAGTGGGCGGACACGGCTCGTCCTCGTTCGGCACGGACGCACGTCCTACAACGTTCAGGGACGGCTGCAGGGCCGTCTCGACATCGACCTGGACGAGGTGGGTCGACGGCAGGTTGCCGCCACCGCGCCGGTCATTGCCGCCATGGAGCCTGCTGCCGTCCTCTCCTCACCGCTGCAGCGGGCTCGACACACGGCTGAGGCCATCGCCTCGGCAGCCGGGGTGTCGGTGCGTGAGGACGAGCGACTGGTGGAGATCGACGTTGGTGTCTGGTCAGGTGAAAAGGCCAGCCAGCTGCGTCGGAACGATCCCACGTACGCCGCTGGCATGACGGCTCGCGACGACTACGTGCGGCCAGGCGGGGAAAGTGCCGGCGAGGTCGCCGAGCGCATCATCGCAGTGTGTGCGGACGCCGTGGGTGAGCACGCCGGGCAGACTGTGGTGCTCGTCTCGCACGGGTTCGCGTTGCGTACGGCTGCGGCCTATCTCATGGGTGGTGACTATGCCGCATCGCGTCAGTTCGGTGGACTGGCCAACTGCGGCTGGATCGTCCTGGACCATCTGGACGCCGAGGAACGGCAACGCAGGGGATTCACGTCACCGTGGCGGCTCATGGCATACAACGCGACGGTGAGTTGAGACTGCACAAGCCCTGAGCGGCCGATTTTGCATTCTGAATCCATGTCCGCTAAAGTTTTACGAGTCGCCCGGCGAGCCGGGAAGAACTTGGGTCAGGAATGATTCCCAAGTTTGGGGCATTGGCGCAGTTGGTAGCGCGCTTCCATGGCATGGAAGAGGTCAGGGGTTCGAATCCCCTATGCTCCACGTCATGAAAGGTCTGCTCTGTTGTGAGCAGGCCATTTTTCGTCCCAGTCTTTTCATTGCCACGATTTCCTGCCCCGGCATCCGTATTCTGGGGCCGATCCTCTTTGGCGAAACTGTGTGGTGATGGGTGGGGTGATGCTCATGTGGTCGAGGAAGCGGACGTACGCATGGCGTGGTTGGGACGAGCCCGATCTCGTCAACACCGCAACCGTGGCCTTTCACCGCAACCATCTGGATGCCACCGGTGTGCAGGAATGCCCGCATTACGCCGCCCGATGGGAACTGATCACGGACCCACACTGGATCACCCGCGAGATCAACGTCGAAGTGGCAGGCAACGGGTGGGGCAGGACGCTGCGCCTCGTCCGCCGGAGGAACGGTCAGTGGCGCGACAAGGCCACCACCTCCGGCACGCAACCACCCAGCCTCGCCTCGCCGGGAATCGCGCCGGGCACCGATCTCTCGACGGCACTCGACTGCGATCTTGACCAGTGCCCCCTCACCTGCACCATGCCGATCCGGCGGCTGGATCTGCTCGAGGGCGCCGTGCCGTCCACGAACCTCATCGTGCCGCGGGTGGAGCTCCCCTCACTGCGCGTCACCGCGTCGGAGCAGCACTACGCCAGCATCGATGCCCACTGTGTGACCCACGGGGTTGACGCCGGAGCAGACGTCGTCGTCGGAGTGGACGCCCGGGCCGTCGTCACCGATTACCCGCAGGTGGCCCGCCGGGTGGAGAACTGAGCGGTTGCCCACCGAACACCGCCGCCTCTCAGAGGTGTTTTCCCTGGGACAACGGCATGTGGACTGCACTACGCAGTGTCGCTCCTGACTCACAGTCCTGACGAAGCCCACTGCCCAGACGAGGGATGGGTGGGCCAGTGATGATCCCGACGGCTGCTGCCGTCCTGCCGTCCCAGCGTTAGGCTGTACCCAGCGCGGGAGCCCGTCGGGCTGAGAGGGCATCTGGATGCCGACCGCTGAACCTGTCCGGGTCATGCCGACGAAGGGAGACCAATGACTGACGAGTCCATTTTCACCAGCCGCATTGCCGAGGCAGTGACGGCCATGCGAAAAGCCAATCCGGTGACGCAGTGCCTCACCAATATCGTTGTGACGAACTTCACTGCCAATGTGCTACTTGCTGCTGGCGCCTCACCGGCGATGGTCGACAACGCCCAGGAATCCGGGATCTTCGCCCAGGTGGCTGGGGGAGTCTTGGTGAACTCTGGTACCCCCTACCCCGAGACCGCCGAGGCCATGAAACAGGCTGCCGGCACAGCTGCCGGAAAATGGGTGCTCGACCCAGTGGCGTGCACGCTGCCGTGGCGTGGCCAGATCGTGCGCGACTGCCTGGCCGCAAGTCATCCCGCCATCATTCGTGGCAACGCCTCCGAGATCCTGGCCCTCCACGGCACGGGTGAGGGCTGTCTCTTATACACATCTGACGCTGCCG
>OJLS01000121.1_pt1 | contig 19523 bp, 18 predicted proteins | sample 1597081 | NCBI WGS metagenome assembly OJLS01 (sample SAMEA3904663, study PRJEB24821) | metagenome | biome: Builtin; feature: hospital; material: surface | place: USA | collected 2013-05-22
CACCGCGGGCGCGGCCAGGTATGCCGTCCCGCACGAGCGCAAAAGGAGCGCTGAAAACATATGTCCAGCGGGATTGCCCCAACTGCACTGAACCGCGAGCCCTTCGAGGTTCCCGCCGGCACACCCGTCGGCGCGGCGATGCGAGAACTTGAACTTCCCAATAGGGGCGAGGACGCCATCGTCTGCGTGCAAGATACCGAAGGAAACCTCAGGGATCTCTCGCACGTGCCCGAGGAGACCGGAACGTTCATGCCGGTCGCGGCCAACACTGAGCTGGGGCGCAGCGTGATCCGCCACTCCTGCGCGCACGTTCTCGCCCAGGCGGTGCAAGAGGAATTCCCCGACGCGAAACTGGGCATCGGGCCCGCCATCAACGATGGCTTCTACTACGACTTCGACGTCGAAGAGCCGTTCACCCCTGAGGATCTGAAGACGCTGGAAAAGCGGATGAAGAAGATCATCAAACAGGGCCAGAAATTCGTCCGCGGCGTTTACGCATCCGCAGAGGAAGCGGCCGAGGACCTGAAGAATGAGCCGTACAAGCTCGAGCTCATCCAGGACAAAGGCGCCGTCGACCCGAACTCGGATGAAGCGACCGAGGTCGGTGCCGGCGACCTGACGCACTACGACAACGTCAATCCGCGCACCGACGAAGTGGTCTGGCACGACCTCTGCCGCGGCCCGCATGTGCCCACCACCAAATACATCCCGGCCTTTGCTCTCACCCGCTCGTCTGCGGCGTACTGGCGCGGCGACCAGGCAAACGCCGGTCTGCAGCGCATCTACGGAACCGCCTGGGAGTCCAAGGAGAAGCTGGAGGAGTACCAGCACATGATCGAGGAGGCTGAGAGGCGCGACCACCGCCGCCTCGGCTCCGAGATGGACCTGTTCTCCTTCCCGGATGCGGTCGGCTCGGGTCTGCCCGTTTTCCACCCGGACGGCGGCATCGTGCGCATGGAGATGGAAAACCACTCCCGCAAGCGCCACATCCAGGCCGGGTACTCCTTTGTGAACACCCCGCACGTGACCAAGGGCGACCTGTTCCAGCAGTCGGGCCACCTCGACTGGTACGCCGACGGCATGTTCCCGCCGATGCAGCTCGACGGCGAGACCAACGACGCGGGCGAGGTGACCAAGCAGGCTCAGGACTACTACGTCAAGCCGATGAACTGCCCGATGCACAACCTCATCTTTGATTCCCGCGGGCGCTCCTACCGCGAGCTTCCGCTGCGCCTCTTCGAGTTCGGCACTGTGTACCGGTACGAGAAATCCGGCGTCGTCCACGGCTTGACCCGTGCCCGTGGCTTCACCCAGGACGACGCACACATCTACTGCACCGAGGACCAGCTGGAGCAGGAGCTCACCGACGTCCTCGAGTTCATCATCTCCCTGCTGAAGGATTACGGTCTCGACGACTTCTACCTCGAGCTGTCCACCAAGGACCCGGAGAAGTACATCGGCGACGACGAGATCTGGGAGCGCTCCACGAGCATCCTCCAGGCAGTCGCGGAGAAGTCCGGCTTGGAGCTGGTTCCGGACCCGGCGGGCGCCGCGTTCTACGGTCCGAAGATCTCCGTGCAAGCGCGCGACGCGATCGGCCGCACCTGGCAGATGTCCACCGTGCAGCTGGACTTCAACCTGCCGGAACGCTTCAATCTCGAGTACACGGCCTCCGACGGAACGAAGAAGCGTCCGGTGATGATTCACCGCGCTTTGTTCGGTTCCATCGAGCGTTTCTTCGGCGTGCTGCTCGAGCACTACGCCGGTGCATTCCCGGCATGGCTGGCGCCGCACCAGGTCGTCGGTATTCCGGTCGCGGATGACTTCGCGCCGCACCTAGACGGGATCGTGGATGCGCTGCGCGCCCGCGGCATCCGCGCTGAGGTCGACCACTCGGACGACCGCATGCAGAAGAAGATCCGCACCCACACGCAGTCCAAGGTGCCGTTCATGCTGCTGGCCGGTGCCCGCGACGTGGAAGCGAATGCCGTGAGTTTCCGCTTCCTCGACGGCAGCCAGGTCAACGGCGTGCCGGTCGACGAGGCAGTCGACCTCATCACCGCATGGGTGAGCGATCAGCTGAACGAGCAACCGAACGAGGTGTCTTTTGAGGCCCGCCGCGGATAGCAGTCTGGACAGCACCGGCACCTCACCCAGTGCGGAGGAGGCGACGGCAGCCGACGAGTACGTCGACACCGGTGTCGGCGAGCCCGATCGCTTGGTCCGGCTGTGGGCGCCGTTCCGGTCTGCCTACATTTCTGCGATTCCGGGTGAGAAGGACCAGAACGCGGATCCGTTTTTGGCGGCACCGGAACAATCCGACGAGGATGCGCTGATCGTCGCTCGCGGAAAGACCGTCTACGCACTGCTCAACTTGTACCCCTACAACGCGGGACACCTTATGGTGGTGCCGTACCGCAAGGTGGCGGAGCTGGAGAACCTCACCACTGAGGAAACGCACGAGCTCATGGACTTCGCCAAACTCGCCGTGCGCACCCTCAAGAGGGTGTCCCACCCTGAGGCGATCAATGTGGGGCTCAATTTGGGTAAAGCGTCCGGCGGGTCTGTCGGCGACCACCTGCACCTGCACGTGGTACCGCGCTGGGCGGGTGACTCGAACTTCATGACGGTCATCGGCGGAACAAAGGTGCTGCCACAGCTACTGCGGGAGACTCGCGAGCTGCTCGCCGAGGGGTGGCAGGAGATCGTCGCAGAGGACAAGGCAGCCAATGGGGAGGGCGGAGCCTGATGCTCAGTCTTCATGGAAGGAAACCGGCGGCGACGGTGGCAGAGCCCGTCGCAAAGCTGTTTCTGCGTCTCGGTCTCACCCCGAATGCCGTGACGGTCTTGGGCACGCTTGCCACCATTGCCGCTGCCGTCGTACTCATTCCCACCGGGCACCTTGTGTGGGCGGCCGTACTCACGGCGTTCTTCGCGGCATTCGACATGATCGACGGCACGATGGCGCGGATGCGCGGCGGCGGAACCGCATTCGGTGCGACACTCGATGCATCGTGCGACAGGCTTTCCGACGGCGCCTTGTTCGGTGCCATTGTGTACTGGCTCGTTTACGTCGACGATGCGGATCGAGCAACGGTAGCTGTGGCGCTGGTGGTGCTAGCGTTGTCGCAAACGATCAGTTACATCAAAGCGCGTGCTGAAGCTGGTGGTGTCAAGGTCAACGGCGGATTGATCGAGCGCCCTGAACGCCTCATTCTTGCGGTCGGCGGTCTATTCCTCGAAGGACTCGGCGTTCACATGGCCCTGGAGATCGCCCTGTGGGTTCTCGCCGTGGGCTCCGTTTTCACGGTTGTGCAGCGGCTGGTCAAAGTATCGCGCGACCCGGGAGCGAGCCAGCGCATCGCACCTCCTGCCGGCGCCCCGGACCCGGGGGCCGCTCGGTAATGGCGTCGGACAAGGGTTCCGACGAGGGCACTGTCGCCCAGCGTCTCGCCGCGGCCGGGTACATCGCCGGCTGGAAAGTCGTGCGGCACCTGCCGCCGCGAACTGCGGCCGTGCTGTTCAACGCGGGTGCGGATCTTGCGTCCGATCAAGGGCGCGGAGCGGAGATGTTGCGCCGGAACCTTACCCGGGTTGTCGGAGCGGAGAACGTCACGCGGGCGCTCGTCCGCGAGTCAATGCGCTCGTACGCGCGGTACTGGAACGAGGCATTCCGGCTTCCTGCGATCGCCGGCGATCCGGAACTGCTCGCGCGGCTCGATGCCGGTGTCCGCGGACGTGAGCGCCTCGACGAGACTCTTTCGCGCGGCCGGGGGCTGATCCTCACCCTCCCGCATTCGGGCAACTGGGACATGGCCGGAATGTGGCTCGTCTCCCGCTACAGCGGTTTCGCCACCGTCGCGGAACGGTTGCGCCCGGAGGCGCTTTTCGACGCGTTCGTGGCCTACCGCGAGAGCCTCGGCTTCGAAGTTCTCGCCGCGACGGGCTCTGATGTTCCCCCGTACGAACGCCTGCGGGAAGTGCTCGCCGACGGCGGCATTGTGTGCCTGATGGGGGAACGCGATATGACGCCGCGAGGCGTCCCGGTGTCGTTTTTCGGTGAGGAAACGACGCTGCCGGCGGGGCCAGCGAAGCTGGCGATTGATACCGGTGCAGGCCTGCACGTGGCTCATTCCTGGTTCACCGGGACCGCCGCGGACCCTGATTGGGGGCACTCGGTGTCGCCGGCCCTTCAGGTGACGGATGTGGCCGAGACCACTCAGCGCATCGCCGACGGTTTCGCTGCGAATATCGCAGCCCATCCGGCGGACTGGCATGCCCTGCAGCCGATGTGGCCCGCTGACCGCGCGGGGCGGAAGCGGTGATGGCTCGTGCGTATTGGCATGGTGTGCCCGTATTCCTTCGACCATCCGGGCGGGGTTCAAGCTCATATTCTTGACCTTGCGCGGATAATGGTGGCCCGGGGCCACGATGTCAGGATTGTGGGGCCAGGTACCCGCTCCGGTTCGGGCCAGGACCGTGGCGAGCTGCCGGACTATGTGACCGTGGGCGGCTGGGCCGTTCCCGTGACATACAACGGCTCAGTGGCCAGGATCTCCTTCGGGCCGCGGACCTTTGCCACCGTGCGTCGCTTCCTGCGCGAAGGCGATTTTGACGTCGTGCACATCCATGAACCGAATGCACCCAGCTATTCACTTGCGGCGTTGATTTTGGCCGAGGAGCCGGTCGTGGCTACGTATCATGCATCTGCGTCAGGGTCGCGCGCCTTGCGGATGGTCCGACCTGTGCTCCGGCCTGCACTGGAGAAGATCCAGGCCGGCATTTCCGTCAGCGAGATGTCGCGCCGCTGGCAAGTTGAGCAGCTCGGCGGCGACCCGCTTCTGATTCCCAACGGTGTGGACACGAAACGCTTCCAAGCTGCGCGCGCCGCTGCCACTGCGGAGAAAAGCGCCGGGGCCGCGAACGGTGGTGACGGTCGGGCGCACATCGTCTTTCTGGGGCGCTACGACGAACCCCGCAAAGGTCTTCCGATCCTGCTTGAGGCTCTGACCATCATGGACGAGGATCCCCGTGTGACGGTCATCGGCGATGGCTCGCGCAGGCACGGAGCGGAGAACATGAACGTGGATTTCGTCGGGCGTGTCAGCGAGGACGAGAAGGCCCGGCTGCTAGCACAGGCCGACATTTATGTTGCGCCGAATACCGGCGGGGAATCATTTGGGATCGTACTCGTCGAAGCCATGGCAGCTGGGTGCGCCGTTGTGGCCAGCGATATCGAGGCTTTCGCCGATGTGTGCGGTGCAGAGACTTCCACACCCGCAGGGGTGCTGTTCCCGGTGGGCGACGCAAACGCCCTCGCGGTGACTCTACAGAGACTGATCCGCAGTCACACGGAGCGTGAAGCACTAGCCGCGGCGGGAGCCGAGAGGGCGCGGCGCTACGACTGGGACGTTGTGGCCGACCAGGTGGAAGCGGTCTACGAAGCTGCCGCTGGCGGGACGGGGCGCACGCGATGAGTCCTACATTGAGCGTTGTCGCCGTTGCCGCCGCTGCCGCAGTTGTGGCCATCGTTGCGGGGTGGGGTGTTTTCACCGCCCGCAGGCTGGATCGGCTGCATATTCGCTTGGATCGAGCCCGTGCGTCCTACGAAGCCGCAGTGGAGCACAGGGATTCTGTGGCGGAGATCGCCGCGAACACGCGGGACGACCACGCGGCCCGTCAGGCGTTGGCGGGGGCGGAAGAGAAAGTCGTATTGACTCAACGCTTGTACAACGAGGCGGTCGCAGCCACCCGTGCAGTGCGGCTGAAACCGGGAGTGCGGGCGCTGAGGTTGGCTGGGACTGCGCCGATGCCGGAGTTCTACGGCAGCGCACGTTCATCCGGTGCATGACCGCGGCAGATCAAATCCGCCCCGGATTTCTCGGAGCTGGAATCGCGGAAACGTTTAAGCTTTGTCACATGCAATTCGACATCCCCAGCATCGACGACATTCTGAACTTGGAGCAGCTGGACGACAATGTCTTCCGCGGCGCAAGCGTTTACTCCGGTTTGCAGCGCACCTACGGCGGTCAGGTGGCGGCCCAGGCGCTGTCGGCTGCGACGAAGACGGTTGGTGAAGAAAAGCTCGTCCACTCCTTACATAGTTATTTCATCCGTCCGGGTAAAGCGGACCGGGATATCGTTTTCGTGGTCAACCGGGTACGCGACGGCCACAGTTTTTCCACCCGCATCGTCGACGCCGTTCAGGGAGGAGAGACGATCTTCTCGCTCGAGGCGAGCTTCCACATCACCGACGACGAGGGAATCGAGCACTCAGACAAGATGCGCGCCGTGCCGGATCCTGAGAACGTCGTACCGCTCGAAGAGACGGACGGGCCGTTGAAGTTCTTCTCTATGTGGTCGAAGGACTGGGATGTCCGGGTGGTTCCGGACGATGAATTCGAGCACAACCCGTACACCCCGAGCCAGCAGGTCGTGTGGTTCAAATCTAAGCGCCAGCTCCCGGACGACCAGACTTTCCACATCTGCACGTTGGCGTACATGTCCGACCTAACCCTTCTGCACTCCGCGCTTGTTCCGCACCGCGGCCACAAAGTTCAAATGGCGTCCCTCGACCACGCGATGTGGTTCATGCGCCCCTTCCGCGCCGACGAGTGGATGCTGTACGACCAAGTGTCCCCCTCCGCCCACGGCGCGCGCGCTCTCACACAGGGCCGCATCTTCGACCGCCAGGGAAATCTTGTGGCCATGACCGTCCAAGAAGGTCTCACGCGCACGCTGAAAGAGGGAGGCGTCGCCTTTTCCTAAACGCCCAACCGGGCGGGTATAGGGGCGCGCGTATACTCGACAGCCGACACTTCAGCCGGAGAAAGGGGAGATGGCACATGTCAGGCCACTCAAAATGGGCTACTACGAAGCACAAGAAAGCCGCTAACGACGCGAAACGCTCCAAGCTGTGGGCGAAATTGATCAAGGACATCGAGGTCGCGGCGCGCACTGGTGGCGGTGACCCGGCGGGTAACCCCACGCTCGACGACATGATCAAGAAGGCCACGAAGGCCTCTGTCCCGAAGGACAACATTGAGCGTGCGCGCAAGCGTGGCTCCGGCGAGGAAGCTGGCGGCTCCAACTGGGAGGATGTCACGTACGAGGGTTACGGCCCGAATGGTGTGGCCATGCTTATTCAGTGCCTGACCGATAACCGCAATCGCGCGGCCACCGATGTCCGTACCGCGATGACCAAGAACGGCGGTAACCTGGGCGAATCCGGTTCCGTGGCCTACATGTTCAGCCGCAAGGGCGTGAACACCGTGGCTAAGGGTGACCTGACCGAGGACGACCTGCTCCTGGCGGTGCTCGAGGCGGGTGCTGAGGAAGTCAACGATCTCGGCGATCAATTTGAGGTCGTTTCTGAGGCGACCGATCTGTACCCCGTGCGCGACGCGTTGCGTGAGGCGGGCATCGAGGTCGAAGACACCGAGCAGGACTTCCGCGCTTCGGTTGAGGTCGATCTGGACCTGGAGGGCGCGAAGAAGCTGGAGAAGCTTATCGACGCATTGGAGGATGCCGACGACGTCCAGAACGTCTACACCAACATGACTGTGTCGGACGAGGTCGCGGAGGCTCTGGCGGACGAATAGGTCCCGGCGATGGCTACAGCCGAGCGGACCCGGTGCCGGCCGGGTCCGTTTTCGCTTTCAACGTCGCTGCCGGCCGGTGTCCGGGCCGTGTGGTAGAACAAATGTGTGACTACGACTGAAGGGCTGCGCGTGATGGGGATCGACCCGGGGCTTACCCGGTGCGGTCTTTCTGTACTGCAAACCGGCAAGGGCCGGCAGGTGATTCCTGTGGCGGTCGGTGTGGTGCGCACTCCGTCGGACGCGGAGTTGCCGGAACGTCTTTTGCGGTTGTCAAATGCCGTCAACGATTGGCTCGATGACTACGCTCCGGATGTCATCGCAATGGAGCGAATCTTCGAGCGCAGCAACGTGTCCACCGTGATGCACACCGCGCACGCCGTGGGTGTCATGGTGCTCGCCGCCGCGCAGCGGGACATTCCGGTCTATATGTACACCCCGTCCGAAGTGAAGAAGGCGATCTCGGGCAACGGTCGGGCGGACAAGAAACAGATGACTGCCATGATCACGCGCATTCTCGGTTTGGGGGCGCCGCCGAAGCCAGCGGACGCCGCTGATGCGCTGGCTATTGCTGTCTGTCACTGCTGGCGTGCCCCGTTGCTCGCCCGCACCCATGCAGCTGCTGCGTTGACTGGAAGAAGGAGTCAGGGACTGTGATTGATTCACTCAACGGCGAGGTTGTTTCCATCGGGCTGGATCACGGGGTGATTGAATGCGGCGGAGTCGGCTACCGTTTCTTGGCCACACCGCCGACACTCGGCCGGTTGACACGGGGTGAGAAAGCGCGTGTGTTGACCACCCTGGTGGTCAAGGAGGACGCCATGACCCTTTACGGCTTCACGGACGATGATGCCCGCGAAATGTTCCACCGCCTCACAACGGTGACGGGGCTCGGCCCCAAACTGGCGTTGGCCGCTCTGTCGGTGTTTGAACCGGCGGAGCTTGCCGGACACATCACCGCGGGGGACTCGAAGACGATCCAGTCGATCCCGGGGGTGGGCAAGAAGATGGCCGACCGTCTGGTGTTGGAGCTGAAAGACAAGCTGGCCGGGGTGTATGGAGGGCAGCCGGGCGCGGCCGCGCCGACGGCGGCTCCCCAGAACCAGGGCGCGTCCTTGGCCACCGAGCAGGTGGTGGAAGCGCTCGTCGGGCTCGGCTTCCCGGAGAAAAGCTCCCGAGCAGCCGTTGACGCTGTGATCGCGGAGTCCCCGTCCGCGGACGCCGCCGCGACCGTGGAGTCGTCGGCGTTGCTCCGCGATGCGCTCAACCGATTGGGTAAGAAGTAGGCGCGTGGGATACGTGGATAAGCCGGTCAAGGAGGTCGCAACGGATGTCTGATGTGGAGAAGACGGAATTCGAACTTCCGGCGGACCTGGCCCGGCAAGTGAACTCTCCGGTGGATGCGAATGAGCACACCGGGGAACAAGACTTTGAGAAGTCCCTGCGCCCCAAGTCCATCGACGAGTTCATCGGTCAACCGAAGGTACGCGAGCAGCTCGGCCTAGTGCTCACCGGAGCTAAGAAGCGCAACGTCACCCCCGACCACATTCTGCTTTCCGGGCCGCCGGGGCTGGGAAAGACCACGATGGCGATGATCGTGGCGCAGGAACTCGGGACGTCGCTACGCATGACCTCCGGTCCTGCTCTCGAGCGTGCTGGCGATCTGGCGGCGATGCTGTCGAACCTCATGGAGGGCGACGTGCTCTTCATCGACGAGATCCACCGTATTGCGCGTCCGGCCGAGGAAATGCTCTACATGGCCATGGAGGATTTCCGCATCGACGTCATTGTGGGCAAGGGCCCAGGAGCGACGTCGATTCCCCTGGAAATTGCGCCTTTCACTCTCGTGGGCGCGACCACCCGAGCGGGCATGCTCACAGGCCCGTTGCGCGACCGCTTCGGTTTCACAGCGCAGATGGAGTTCTACGGTGTCGAGGATCTGACGCACGTGATCACGCGCGCAGCCTCGATTCTCGGGGTCGAGATCGAGCACGATGCGGCCGTGGAGATCGGTTCACGTTCGCGTGGCACCCCGCGCATTGCCAACCGTCTTCTGCGTCGTGTCCGTGATTGGGCGGAGGTCAACGGTGACGGGACGGTGACAGTCGAGGCGGCGCAGCAAGCACTGGATGTCTTCGACGTGGATGAACTCGGGCTGGACCGGCTCGACCGGGCGGTGCTGGACACCTTGATCCGCAGCCATGGCGGCGGACCTGTCGGTGTGTCCACGTTAGCCATCGCGGTGGGAGAGGAACCATCCACCGTGGAGGAAGTGTGCGAACCGTACCTCGTGCGCGCCGGCCTTATGGCCCGCACTGGTCGCGGCCGCGTGGCCACCGCTGCCGCATGGCACCATCTAGGTATGACACCCCCGCCGGAGGCGCCTGGGCAAATGCACCTCTATTAAGACCACGAGCGCGAAGCGATGGTTTCGCCGCGGTGTGCCACAATGGTTCACCATGGAATACCTACTGATTCTCCTTGTCTTCGTCCTGTTCGCGTTGCCCGGCATTCTCCTGTCGCGCACGAACCGGAAGCGGGTGGAGAAGGCCCGCGCGGTGCAGGCGGCCGCCCAGCCCGGCGACCGAATCATCACGGTGTCCGGGTTCCATGGCCGGATTGTCGCAGCGGGGGAGACCACTGTGGATATTGAACTCGCCCCGGGTCTGGTGGCCACGATGGAGCGCGAAGGTGTGTACAAGGTGCTTGACGCCCAACCCGCAGAACCCGCCGCACCCGAAGAACCCGCCGCGCCCGCAGATCCTGCGGGCGCCCCGGCAGAAGGGCAGCAGAACAACGTCACCGGTGGTCCCGCGGGCCGTGACCCGGAGGATGAGGTGCGTTAAAACGTCCGTGAGTGTGTGAGATGGCTCGGCGTGCAAAGAAAAAGGCACGCCGAGCTTAATCATTTCCGTGTCCATGACGTACGATCACTGACTGGACCTTTCCCCGGACTGGAGCTGGTGCGGCTGCGCAACTGTGCGCTAGGCGGGAAGAGACGACAAGGACCACCTTGCACGGGTAGCCCCGCAGGCGTGCGGCCACGCCTGCGGATATGCAACCGCCTGGGTGGATAGAGCAGGTTAATGAGGAGAGCTCGTACGTGACTTCGAAAACAGCAGGTAGGCGACCAGCCCGCGAGGGAGGATCGAAGCGGGCGTGGCCCAAGCGCGCACTCGCGCTGTTCGCACTCATTTTGGTGACCACTTACGCTCTCGTGTTCCTTACGGGGGACCGTGAGGCGACGCCGAAGCTGGGCATCGACCTGCGTGGTGGTACCCGCGTCACGCTCGTGCCGCAGGGTGAAGAGCCGACAAAGGAACAGCTGGACCAGGCACGCACCATTCTTGAGAACCGCGTGAACGGCATGGGTGTCTCGGACGCGAACGTGGTCGTTGACGGCAACACGCTTGTGATCACTGTTTCGGGCGAGGATTCAGCAGACGTCCGAAATATCGGTCAGACGTCCCAGTTGATGTTCCGTCCGGTGGCTCAACCCAACCAGCAGGCGGACGTGGTGTCTTTCCCGCAGGTGATGCAGGACATGGCTAACCGCTGGGTTGAATACCGTGTTATCTCCAAGGATGACGCTCAAGCGACGATGCAGCAGTTCGCTGACACGTTCAACCAGCAGGTGGACGCGTTGAACAAGGCGCAAGAGGAACAGGGTGCCGAAGGCCAGACGACGACCAAGGTCGAGCCAATCGAGGCCCCGCAGATCACGTCGGAACCGAAGCCGGAACCGGATAACAGCCTCGAGGCGGCAGATTTCCGCCAAGAAGCGACGGCGATGTTGCGGGAGGACCGCCAGTCCGAGGATCCGACGAAGCTGCAGGCTGCGTCATGGTTGATGAAGTGCACGCCGGCCGAGCCCGAGAGTCCGGCTCCGGTCGACCCTTTGGCCGGCACTGACGATCCGGCCCGTCCTCTCGTTGCCTGCGATTCGAACTCGGGTCAGCCTCTGCTCCTCGACCCGGTTCCGCTGCTTCAGGGCGTCGAGGATCCCAACGGTCCGCGACTGACAGGTAGTGAGATTGACACGGACCGTCCGATTACCGGCGGATTCAACTCTCAGACCGGCCAGATGGAGATCAACTTCGCGTTCAAGCAGGACGGAGAGCACAACGGCTCGTCCACGTGGGCGGAGCTCACTGCCGCGATGCTGCAGCAGCAGATCGCCATCACCCTGGACTCTCAGGTGATTTCCGCGCCGCAGATCCAGTCTCCGACACCGGTGGGCTCGGCTACTTCGATCACCGGCCAGTTCACTCAGGAGGAAGCGGAGAATCTGGCTAACAACCTCCGTTACGGTGCGCTCCCGCTGTCCTTCGCCGGCGAGAACGGCGAGCCCGGCGGCACGGCTCTGACGGTTCCGCCGTCATTGGGCATTGCGTCGTTGAAGGCAGGCATCATTGCGGGTTTGGTCGGTCTGGCTCTCGTTTCCATCTTCGTCTTTGTGTACTACCGCCTTTACGGTCTGATTTCGCTGTTCACGTTGTTCGCCGCGGGTGCGCTCGTGTACGGCGCTCTCGTTCTCCTGGGCCGGTGGATCGGCTACACGCTCGACCTTTCGGGGGTGGCCGGTCTGATCATCGGTATTGGTACAACTGCGGACTCGTTTGTGGTTCTCTATGAGCGCATCAAGGACGAAGTGCGCCGCGGAAGGACGTTCCGTTCAGCGACGATGAATGGTTGGGATCGCGCCAAGGACACCATTGTCACAGGCAATATGGTCACGCTGATCGGTGCCGTTGTGATTTATTTCTTGGCTGTCGGCGAGGTCAAGGGCTTCGCGTTCACCATGGGCCTGACCACAGTCTTTGACCTTTTGGTCACGTTCTTCGTCACCGCACCGCTGATGATTCTGGCCTCCCGCAGTGCGTTCTGGTCCAAGCCCTCGGTCAACGGTATGGGCAAGGCGTTCGAGGCTGGCCGTTCCAAGCCGGCTGCGGCACGCGCGACGAAACGCGCCGCAGCTTCCTCTGCGGCCGCTTCGGAGCATGCCGCACCGGCGGAGCCAGCAGCCGCTAACGGAACCACCACGGTTGTCGCCGACAGGATCGGCGCAGAGCCGTTTGACACGGACAATGACGCCGTCACGCCCACGGCACCAAGGGAAGAGGAGAAATAACAATGAGCACCTCACTGAACTCCGCCACCCCGTCGCCGGCAAGCGACGGCGCACACCAGATCGACACCGAAACTGAGGCGGCAACGCATGCAAAGGGCATCGAACGTCTCTATGAAGGCAAGGGTGCCATCGACTTCGTCGGCCGCAGCAAGCTGTGGTACACGATTGCCGTTGTCCTCGTCCTCGTTTCCGCTGCGGCTATGTTGCTGCGTGGTTTCAACCTGGGCATCGATTTCGAGGGCGGCACGAAGATCTCCATGCCCGCAGGCGACCTCGTCGCCGAGCAGGTTGAGGAGACCTTCGTCGACGCCACGGGCGTGACCCCGGAGCTGACGCAAATCGTGGGTGCGGGGGACTCCCGCACCTTGGAGATCAACTCCGAGCATTTGTCGCAGGAGCAGATCGACAGTGCTCGTGAGGCGATCTACAACGAGTACAAGCCGCTCGACGCATCGGGTGAACCGTCTCCGGACGCTATCGGTGATTCCACGGTTTCCGAGTCGTGGGGTTCGACGATCACCAACCGGATGCTGCTGTCCATGCTGATCTTCCTGGTCACCGCCGCGGTTTATGTTGCAATCCGTTTGCAACGCAACATGGCCATTGCGGCGATGGTCGCGCTGCTTTTCGACGGTGTGGTCATCCTCGGCATTTACGCTCTGTTCGGTCTCGAGGTCACCCCGGCGATGATCATCGGTCTGCTGACCGTCTTGACCTTCTCCCTGTACGACACCGTCATCGTTTTTGACAAGGTCAAAGAGAACACCGAAGGCATTCTGGATTCACGCCGGTCCACTTATGCGGAAGAGGCGAACCTCGCGGTCAATGAAACACTGATGCGTTCCATCTCCACCTCGGTGATCTCGGCACTGCCGATCATCGCACTCATGGTCGTGGCTGTGTGGTTGCTCGGTGTGGGCACATTGCAGGACCTCGCACTGATTCAGCTCATCGGCGTCGTCGAGGGCGTCATCTCCTCGTTGTTGCTCGCGACATCCCTCCTGGTCACTTTGACGAACGCGCATAGCAAGTACAAGGAGCACAACAAGCAAGTTGCCGAGTACCGCGCGGCAAAGAGCGGGGGCTCGCTTATCGACGGCACCGCGCATCCCGCCACCGATCTGCCTGATGGAGATAGTGCTGCCCCAGCTACTGCCAAGCGCACTGTTTCCTCCCCGTGGCGCGGGCACGACGCATCGGCAGAGCAGCCCCGCCATTCGGCCGCGACGTGGCGTCCGAACCAGAACTAAGGCGCGGCGGCTAGGACCACAGGTAGGAAAAGGAAGAGGATATTACCGTGAGACGCAAGCATCTGGTGCGGCTGGCCGCGGCGTTGACTGCCGTGGGAACGTTCGTGGCGGGGTGCTCGGGTTCTGGAGATTCGCCGAAGGACTCGACCGCCCTGGACTATTTCGGCTACCAGCTATCGGCTCCGTTGGTGACCACCAATGCCGCCACGCAGATCGGCGACTCGTTGAAGATGCAGCGTCTGTCCGGGCGCATTTTCCCGGGCGCGTTCATTCCGGGGCCTTCGGGTCAGCGGATCCCAAACACCGACCTTGTCTCCACTCAGCTGCTGCCCGCTCCTCAGCGGCAGGTGATTTACACCTTGTCGGATAAGGCGGTGTTCTCTGACGGTGTGCCTGTGACATGCGACGATTACGCCTTGGCCTTCGCCGCTGGCTCTCACCCGGAGATTTTCGCGTCCCATATGCCGCAGATGCAAGACGTGGAACGCGTTGATTGCACGCCCGGTTCGAAGCAGTTCACTGTTGTCTACCAGCAAGGCAAGGGTGGACGCTGGCGCGAGCTCTTTGGTGCGGGCACGGTTCTTCCTGCTCACGTGATTGCGAAACGCGTGGGGATGGAGACGGCTGACTTCACCCGGGCGTTGGAGGCTGGCGACCCTGAACTCATGGGCCGTGCTGCGCAGGTGTGGCGTTTCGGGTTCGCACTGGCGAAATTCGATCCTGAGCTCCAAGTGTCGTACGGGCCGTACAAGATCGAGTCGGTCGGTGAAGAAGGCGAAGTCGTTCTCGTGGCCAACGAGACGTACTACGGAGATGCCCCAGAAATACCCAAGATCGTGGTGTGGCCGTCCACGAAGGATTCAGCAGAGCTGCAGCAAGCCGGCGCGCTGATGGTGGGGGACCTGAACAACCACAGTCCGGAGTGGTACGACGCACCACCCGAGGCCGACGAGGGCGCGAACGCCGACGACGTTCGGACCGGCCGGGACGGTAAAGATGCAGAAGCGTCCGAAGCGAGCGCTGCGGGGGAGACACCGTCGACTGAATCGGTTGATCCGGAGTCGCCGGAGAGCCACCAGGAGCTCCAGACCGTCATCGGTGAGATGACGGACACACTGATCTTTGCCTCGGCGGGTCCGTGGGCGTACCAGGAAAATCGCGCGGCTTTGGCCAAGTGCGTGGATGTGCGGGGTGTCGCGGCGGCGTCGTCACGCGAAGCTGGCATTGAATTGCCGCCGTCGCCCGTCCACGTGCTCACGCACAATGACCCGATGTCCCGGCGTCTCGACGATATTGCAAATCCGCACCTCGACGTCGACATTGAAGGTGCGCGCGTCGCCGAAGGTCTTGAACTGCAAATCGGCTACCCGGTGCCCAGCAAGCGCTTGGCCGCGATGGTGGAGTCGATCAAGCGGTCGTGTGAGCCAGCTGGCATCACCGTCACCGACGTGACCGGCAACGGTAAGACGCGCGGCGACCTTATGACCGAGGAACCCGGGTGGAACGACCAGGGCGAGATTGACCGTGGCGGAAAGATCGATGCTTTCCTTGGCGCGGTGGACCCCATGATGGAGTACGAGACAGCGACATCTCGGTCAGAGGAGCTCCAGAGCCTCCGTGCCGAAGAGAAGCGCCTGTGGGATGAGGTGCCGTCGATTCCTCTGTCCCCGCAGCCCCGCACCTTCATCGTGGACAACAGCATTAAGAACGTAGTGGTCTACACTGGCCCTGTCGGGATCGGCTGGAACATGGACCGCTGGCACGTTCCCGGTTTGGGAACCACACCGGAACGGAAGGACGACGAATAACCCATGACTGCTCCTGAGAACTCCACTCAACCCACTTACCGGACTGCGCGTGAGGCACTCGCCGCGCGAATGCGTTACGTGCAGGACTTTCCGGAAGAGGGAGTGCTCTTCGAGGATTTGACTCCCGTGCTGGCTGACGGAGAAGCACTGAAGGTCGTGATTTCCGAGATGGCTGAGGCATCCCGGGCTCTCGGCGCCGACATGATCGGCGGCTTGGACGCCCGCGGATTCCTCCTCGGCTCCGCCGTCGCCTACGACATGGGCCTGGGCATCCTGGCTATCCGCAAAAAGGGCAAACTCCCGCCGCCGGTGATCAGCCAGGAGTACTCGTTGGAATACGGCGAAGCAGCGCTGGAGATCCCGGCCGAAGGGATGAACCTCCAGGGCAAGCGCGTCGTGCTCGTAGACGATGTGTTGGCCACCGGCGGCACGTTGATGGCGGCCCGCGAGCTGATTGAGCAGGCTGGCGGCATCGTCGCGGGGTGTGTGGTCGTGCTCGAGGTCTCGGGCTTGGGCGGACGCGAGCGTCTCGACGGCATTCCGCTGGTGGTTCTCAACCAGAGCGAGGGCAACGCGGCGTAGACGTGTTCGCGTGGCTTAAGGTAGGCGCATGACGTCCCAAGACAGACCGCAGCGGCGTTCGGGCACGTCGATGCGCAGTGTGTCGGCGAGGCTTGCCCGCTCGCTCACAGGAGGGCGGCCCAAAACGAACCCGGTGATCGAGCCGTTGTACTCGATCCACCGCAAGTACCACCCGAAGGCGAATCCGGAGGAAATCTCCCGCGCTTACGACACCGCGGAGCGGCTCCACGAGGGCGTTCAGCGCAAGTCGGGTGATCCATATATCACTCACCCGTTGGCGGTGGCGACGATATGCGCCGAAATCGGCATGGACACAACCACGATCATGGCGGCGCTGCTGCACGACACGGTCGAGGACACCGAATATTCGCTCGATGACTTGACCAATGACTTCGGCCCGGAAGTGGCGCGGCTTGTGGACGGTGTGACCAAGCTGGACAAGGTCGCACTCGGGGCCGCGGCAGAGGCGGAGACGATCCGAAAGATGATCGTGGCCATGTCCCAGGATCCGCGCGTTCTGGTGATCAAGGTGGCCGACCGGCTGCACAACATGCGCACCATGCGCTTCCTGCCGCCGGAGAAGCAGCAGAAGAAGGCGCGTGAGACGCTCGAAGTCATTGCACCGCTGGCTCACCGGCTCGGTATGGCGACGGTGAAGTGGGAGCTGGAGGATCTCTCCTTTGCCATCTTGTACCCGAAGAAGTACGAGGAGATCGTTCGACTTGTCGCGGAGCGCGCCCCGTCGCGGGACCGTGCTCTGAAAGAGATCACAAACGAGATCCAGGCCGAACTGAAGTCCAACGGGATCAAAGCGGAGGTCATGGGGCGGCCGAAGCACTACTGGTCGATCTACCAGAAAATGGTGGTGCGGGGCCGGGACTTCAACGAGATCTTCGACCTGGTGGGCATTCGTATTCTCGTTGACAACGTCAGCGACTGCTACGCCGCAATCGGCGTGGTGCACTCGCTGTATTCGGCGATGCCAGGCCGGTTCAAGGATTACATCTCCAACCCGCGCTTCGGCGTGTACCAGTCGTTGCACACGACGGTGATGAATGATTCCGGCCGCCCCCTGGAGATCCAGGTGCGCACCCACGAGATGCACTACAACGCTGAATTCGGTGTCGCCGCGCATTGGCGTTACAAGGAGACGAAGGGTTCGCACAAGGGTGATCAGGCGGAACTGGACCAGATGACGTGGATGCGTCAGCTGCTGGACTGGCAGAAGGAGGCTGCGGACCCGAACGAGTTCCTCGATTCCTTGAGGTTCGACCTGACGTCGGCGCAGATCTTCTGCTTCACGCCGAAAGGTGATGTGATCAACTTGCCGGCAGGCTCGACTCCGGTGGACTTCGCTTACGCCGTCCACACGGAGGTGGGGCACCGTTGCATCGGGGCGAAGGTGAACGGGAAGCTGGTCGCGCTAGAGTCAACGCTGAAGTCCGGCGACCGCGTCGAGGTGTTCACCTCGAAGGACACGAACGCGGGTCCGTCGCGCGACTGGCAGGACTTCGTCGTGTCTCCGCGCGCCCGCACCAAGATCCGCCAGTGGTTTGCCAAGGAGCGGCGCGAGGAACACCTGGAGGCGGGCCGCGATGCACTCGCCACAGAGGTTCAGCGGGGCGGCTTGCCTCTGCACAGGCTGTTCACTGCGGATTCCATGAATAAAGTGGCGGTGCAGCTGCATTACGACAGTGTCGACGCACTGTACACCGCAATCGGCGCCGGCCAAGTGTCCGCGAAGCACGTCGTGGGCATGTTGGTGGAGATGTTCGGCGACGAGGACGACGCGGTCGACGCTCTCGCCGCTCGCACACCCATGTCGGAGCTCACCAAAACGCCTTCGCGTAGCGACGGCCCCGGCATCCTCGTCGAAGGTTCCCCCGATGTGATGGCCAAACTATCAAGGTGCTGCCAACCGGTGCCCGGCGACGAGATCTTCGGATTTGTGACCCGTGGCGGGGGAGTGTCCGTCCACCGCGTGGATTGCACGAACGCCGAGAAGCTCCAGCAAGAGTCTGCCCGTCTGATTCAGGTGGAGTGGGACAGCGGCTCCCGTCAGGGCGCGTCTCTGGCTACGATGCAGCTGGAAGCGCTGGATAAGCAGGGGCTGCTCGCGGAGCTGACCCGCGTTCTCAACGACCAGAAGCTACCGGTGATCGCCTTCAACCACCACTGCGACGACGACCACATCGCCACCGTCCGGTTCACCTTCCAGGTCTCTGACACCAAGCAGCTGGGTACGTTGATGAATCAAGTCCGCAATATCGAAGGCGTCTTCGACGTTTACCGCGTGACAGCGTGATGCCGAAGCTGCCAAACCTTCGTTTGTTGCTGTGACCGAGCTTGCTTGGGGGATCTCCTGATTAGGGGATCAATGGTCAGTGGATCTCGTTTACATTTAGCCGTCTTCCGATCAGTGTTTCCGCAGGATGCCTCAGTCGGACAGGCAACTAGATCCACCGGCGCGGAATGCGGGCAAGCAAAAACCGCCGGGGACATTGCCACGGCGGTTGGAGCGGTACGGTGCTCGCAGGATTAGAATTTGATGTTGAAGTTCTTCTGCACGAAGCTGATGACAGTGCCGATTGCGGCAAGGGCGGTGGTGAACACGCCGATCCAGGAAACAATTCGGGTCGGCGAGATGACGTAACGGCCGTCTTTCTTCTCGTAGAACATATCAGCCGTGGTCTGGGAAACCTGCTTGCCGGAGGAGCCTTCCGGAAGCTCGACGCCCTGCGAGTCCCTCACGATGGTTTTATCGGTTACGCCAGTCTGAGCGTAAGCCGGAGCAGCGACAACGCCGGTGAGGGAAACGGTTGCGGCGGTGGCGGCGGCGAGAATGCCCTTGCGGATCTTCATGGATGTCCCTTTCAGAATGAAGCTCTTTGACGTGGATCACTCTACAGCTGGGGTTTAGCGTCTGCAAGGAATATGGTGACCGGTATTCCAGTTGAAGAGCCTGATTCTCAGCTGATTTTCAGATGCGGTGATCCGACTGTTTGAAAGTTGTGACGCGTGGGGCATGACCGGCGGCCGAAAAGGAGGCGGCGGCGAGACGGCACCTAAGGAATTCACTGATGGATGGGGTGGGGAGAACCTAGGGCTGTCTCTTATACACATCTCCGAGCCCACGAGACGGACTCCTATCTCG
>OJLS01000125.1_pt1 | contig 19369 bp, 19 predicted proteins | sample 1597081 | NCBI WGS metagenome assembly OJLS01 (sample SAMEA3904663, study PRJEB24821) | metagenome | biome: Builtin; feature: hospital; material: surface | place: USA | collected 2013-05-22
GCGCATCACCTTGCCAAGGTGAGGGTCGCGAGTTCGAGTCTCGTCATCCGCTCCAGCACTGTATTGTGTGAGGCGGTATCGCCACGGTGGAATGGCCGAGTGGTGAGGCAACGGTCTGCAAAACCGTGCACACGGGTTCGATTCCCGTTTCCACCTCAACTTCTTAATGCCTTCGGGCATTAAGCGCGATTAGCTCAGTGGGAGAGCGCTTCCCTGACACGGAAGAGGTCACTGGTTCAATCCCAGTATCGCGCACAAGGACTTTGTCCTAGAAACCGGGCCTGGTTTCGCATGCGGATGTAGCGCAGTTGGTAGCGCATCACCTTGCCAAGGTGAGGGTCGCGAGTTCGAGTCTCGTCATCCGCTCCATATAGCCACCCCTGCCATGGGGTGGCTTTTTCTATGTTTCCTTCTGCGCTTTGTGCGATACGCTTGCCTTTGCAAGGTCAAAACCCTCAGCGGAGGAGGAAAGATGTTACGCACATTAGTGGTACCGCTATTGGTTGGAGCTTGCGGCTTCGCGTCTTTTGTTTCGGGGACTGTACTTTTCTCTGCGGGCCTTACTGCGGCAGATGCGGGTGACGGCAGCGGCAACGCGGCGTGGCCTTTGGCGCTTATCGGCGTAGGCGCCGCCTTGGTTATTTTTGCCTTGATGGCTTCTGGTCCGTTTTTTAATGCCCGACAAATGGAGAGGCCCTAAGGTAGGGTCCGTTCGAATTGAGTCAACTTGGCTTAAATAGTGATAAATACCTCTTTTTATTTCGAAGGTGGAACTCGATCCCAGTTCAAGCCGACATATGTCTCGACGCGCTGCTTTTTGTGATTGCCGCTCTGGCAAGTCGCGGGGCTAGTATGTCTGACAATTCAACTTGTGCATTTTCAACACAAAAGGAGCTATCTATGGGCTACCGCGTACCTTGGCTGCGCCGTACAGCTGCAGCAGTGGGCACGGCCGCACTGGTTTTGGGAGGGTCAATGCCTGCCGCATTCGCGCACGACTCCGTTATTGGCGGTTCGGTTAAAGACGGCGACCAACTCGACGAGTTCCCTAAGGAAATCACCCTCGAGTTTTCTGGCATCCCCAAAGAGGACTTCAACACCTTCGCCGTAACCAACACCGATACCGGTGAGAAACTTTTTAGCCAAGAACCAAAGCTCCATGAGCGGGATCTCACCATTGAGACCCCTGCGGATGTCCACCCTGGGCCGGGTAAATACCAGGTGGGCTTTCAGATCACGTCATCGGATGGGCACGCTACCCGCGGCGGTGTGGAATTTTCTGTCAAAGGTGACGGGTCCGAAAACACCGAGGCCCCAGAGTCAGACACGGCAGACCAGGAAGGAACCGAGGGCCTGTCAATGCCGCTGAAAATCATTCTGGGGGTGGGCGGCGTTTTGGCAATTGCCGCAGTAGCTGCCCTATTTATTGCCAAGTCTCGTCGCATTGAGTCGGAAGGTGAAAAATAATGTCTAAGATTTCTAGCATCGCCCTTGTGGGCTTGACTGTGGCCGGCCTCGCCCTGGCGGGTTGCTCACCGCAAAACCAAAATGATTCCACTGAGTCGAAGGTGGATGCTTCCACTAGTGTCGGGGAAACATTCTCCGCTGCGGAATCTAAAGAACTGACCTTTGAGGATGCCGTCGTGCGCGCCAATGAGGACAAGGACATGACTGCTATTTTTGGCACCTTGGTGAACCATACCGATAAGGACATCGCTATCACCGGTTTTTCCACCAGCCTCAATGCCAAGGTGAACCAGATGCATGAGACTGTCGATGGCAAGATGCAGGAAATGTCGAGCCCACTGGTAGTCAAAGCCGGCGAGTCCCACGAGCTGGCACCTGGTGGTGACCACTTCATGCTCATGGACATGGAAAACCACATCGCTCCCGGCGAATCCCTTGACCTCAAAGTGGAACTAGAGGGCGGCGAAGAGCTCGATCTGGGCGAGATCCAAACGCGTAGCATGCCTGCTGGGGATGAGGATTACGGCGATATGAAGAGCCACGAAACGTCCCACATGGAGCACGGAGATATGTCCCACAATAAGGAAGGCCACGACCACTAGCTATGTCTGGATTCAGCAGAAGGGGGTTTCTTACCGGCGCTGCGGTATCGACCAGCGCCTTCGCGTTGGCAGGCTGCAATAACCAGGGGTCTTCCCCGGATGCTGGGGCACAGGAACAACCTGCGTTGGCCGACGCCCTCGTGGCTTTTGACGGCGAGCATCAAGCAGGCATCGCAACCGCGGAGCAAGCGCACCTGAACCTGGTTGGGTTTGATCTTAAAAGGGGCGTCGACAAGCGGGGGGTCGCCAGCCTCATGAAGCTGTGGACTGAGGACGCCCGCGCGCTGTGTACGGGGGAGGCGCCGCTGGGCACGCTAGAGCCGGAAATGGTGCAGCACCCCGCTAATCTGACTATCACCTGCGGTCTAGGCGAAGAGGTCTTCTCCTTGCTCGGCGTGGAGAAACCACGCTGGTTGGGAGATGTGCGTTCCTTTAAACGCGATGCGCTGGAGGCAAAGTGGGGACAAAGCGATATCGTCTTGCAGATCTGCTGCGATGACCCACTGATGAATACCTACGCCCTGCGGCACATGGTGCGCGCAGGTGAGCACTATGCCAGCGTGAAGTGGTTGCAGCAGGGCTTTATTAACGCCTATGGCAGCCAGGAAAAGGGCGCTACCGCACGCAATATGTTCGGGCAAAAGGACGGCACCGTCAATCCGCGCAGCGAGGAGGATTTTGCAGCCCAAGTATGGATCGATAAAGGGCCGAAGTGGGCACAAGGCGGAACGGCGATGGTAGTGCGTCGCATTCGCATGAATGTGGATACGTGGGAGAAGCTCGATCGCTCCTCTCGCGAAAATGCGGTGGGCCGCAAGCTCGACACTGGCGCCCCGCTTACCGGTGAAGAAGAATTTGATGCTGCAGATTTTGATGCGGTAGATGATTACGGCCTGCCGGTGATTGATAAGAACTCGCACATGGCCGTTGCCGCCCCGCCGGCCGATCATCCAGAGCAGCGCATCCTGCGCCGGCCGTATAACTATGAGCTGGCTCCCGATGGCAAGGATGGGCAGCTTTCCAATATTGGCCAGGTTTTCATCTGCTATCAGCAAGATCCCACCAAGCAATTCGAGCCTATCCAGGCCCGTTTGGATAAATCGGACCTGCTGAACGAGTGGTTGACTCATATTGGTTCGGCTATGTATTTCTGCCCGCCGGGCACCCGCGATGCCGACGGGCGCGAGTCATGGTGGGCAAAATCGCTCTGCGAGCATGCAGGGTTGTAGAATAGCTATCCGTAAATTTAAATAGCGGACGCGGCCAGGTATGCCGCCGACGCACGAGCGCATAAAGGAGCGCGATTATGGCGGAACTCATCCCCGCAGTACCGGTCAATTACGATTCCTTCACCGTGCCCGCCGGCCAGGCCGTGGGCGCAGCAATGCGAGAGCTCAACCTTCCTAATAAGGGCCCTGAGGCTGTCGTAGTCGTGCGCGGTGAGGACGGCACTCTCTTTGATTTGTCGCACACCCCAGACACGGAGTCCACCTTTACCCCGGTTGCCGCCAGCGAGGAAGACGGCCGTGCCGTCATCCGCCACTCCTGCGGCCACGTTATGGCCCAGGCCGTGCAGGCCGAATTCCCCGGCACCAAGCTGGGCATCGGCCCGGCCATTGAGAATGGCTTCTACTTCGATTTCCAGACCGCCGAGCCTTTCACGCCGGAAGACCTCAAGGCGATTGAAAAGCGCATGAAGAAGATCATCAAGGGCGGCCAGCGCTTCGAGCGCCATGTCTATGAATCCGCGGAGGAAGCGGAAAAGGCCCTCGCCGAGGAGCCTTTCAAGCTCGAGCTGGTCCAAGACAAGGGCAACGTTGACCCTGACTCCGACGAGGCCGCAGAAGTCGGTTCCGGCGATCTCACCCACTATGACAACATCAACCCGCGCACCGGGGAAGTAGAGTGGTTCGATCTCTGCCGCGGACCGCACGTGCCGACCACCAAGTACATCCCGGCTTTCACGCTGACCCGTTCTTCAGCTGCCTACTGGCGCGGTGACCAGTCCAAGGCTGGCCTGCAGCGCATTTACGGCACCGCTTTTGAGTCCAAGGAGGCGCTGGAGGCCTACCAAACCATGGTGGAAGAGGCTGAAAAGCGCGACCACCGCCGCCTGGGTCAGGAACTAGATCTCTTCTCCTTCCCAGATGAGATTGGCTCCGGCTTCCCGGTATTCCACCCGAATGGCGCGACCGTTCGCATGGAGATGGAAAACCACTCTCGCAACCGCCACGTACAGGCTGGGTACTCCTTTGTTAATACCCCGCATATCACCAAGGGTGACCTATTCAAGAAGTCTGGCCACCTGGACTTCTACGCCGACGGTATGTTCCCGCCGATGCAGCTCGATGGCGAATATGACGAAGAGGGCAATACCGTCAAGGAACCGCAGGACTACTACGCCAAGCCCATGAACTGCCCGATGCACAACCTAATTTTTGCATCCCGTGGCCGTTCCTACCGCGAGCTCCCGCTGCGTCTGTTTGAGTTCGGTACCGTCTACCGTTATGAAAAGTCTGGCGTGGTCCACGGCCTGACCCGTGCCCGCGGCTTTACCCAGGACGATGCTCACATCTACTGCACCGAAGAGCAGCTGGAAGAGGAGCTGACCAAGGTCCTTGACTTCATCATTTCTTTGTTGAAGGACTACGGACTGTCTGACTTCTACCTGGAGCTTTCTACCAAGGACCCGAATAAGTTCGTCGGTTCTGATGAGATCTGGGATCGCTCTACGTCTATCCTGCAGTCGGTCGCAGAAAAATCCGGCTTGGAGCTGGTTCCGGATCCCGCAGGTGCAGCCTTCTACGGTCCGAAGATTTCTGTGCAGGCTCGCGACGCCATCGGCCGTACCTGGCAGATGTCTACCGTGCAGTTGGACTTCAACCTGCCGGAGCGCTTCGAGCTGGAATACACTGCGTCGGACGGCACAAAGAAGCGCCCAATCATGATTCACCGTGCGCTCTTCGGCTCCATCGAGCGATTCTTTGGCGTCCTGCTGGAGCACTACGCCGGCGCCTTCCCAGCATGGCTGGCACCGCACCAAGTGGTGGGCATTCCGGTGGCTGACGAATTCTCCCCGCACCTCGAAGAGGTTGCCGCCCAGCTGCGTCAGAAGGGTATCCGCGCCGATGTGGATACCTCTGATGACCGCATGCAGAAGAAGATTCGCAACCACACCACCGGTAAGGTTCCGTTCATGCTGGTGGCTGGCGCGCGCGACGTAGAAGCTGATGCCGTGTCCTTCCGCTTCCTCGACGGCACCCAGGTCAATGGTGTGCCGGTAAAGGAAGCTGTGGAGCTCATCGCCGCATGGGTAGCAGAGCGCAACAACGAGCAGCCGACCGAAGAGCTCATCAGTGCCCGACGCTAAAGAGACACACGAAACCGACAGCTCCTCCGTCGCTGAAAACCCAGCTGCGGAGGAGACCTTCGTTGACTCAGGCGCTGGCGAGCCGGACCGCCTAGAGCGGTTATGGGCGCCTTATCGCATGGCCTATATTGCCAAGCGTTCTAAGGACCCCTTCGTCGAAGCGCCACAGGGTAGCGACGAAGACGGGCTCATCATTGCTCGAGGCAAGTCCGTGTATGCATTGCTGAACCTGTTTCCGTACAACGCCGGGCATCTCATGGTGGTGCCGTATCGCAAGGAATCGCAGCTGGAGAACCTTACGCAAGAGGAATCTCAGGAGTTGATGGCCTTCGCGCAAAAGGCCGTCCGGGTGCTCAAGCGGGTTTCACACCCAGAAGCCATCAATGTGGGCCTAAACCTGGGTCGCGCTTCGGGCGGCTCGGTGGGAGATCACCTGCACCTGCATGTGGTGCCAAGGTGGCCCGGGGATAGTAACTTTATGACTGTCCTCGATGGGACTAAGGTATTACCGCAGCTTCTGCAGGATACGCGTCGCGTGCTGGCAGAAGGATGGCGCGAGATGGAAGAGGAGGATTCGCGTGCTTAGCGTGCATGGGCGAAAGCCCGCCGCCGTGGTGGTGGAACCTATAGCCAAGGCCTTTTTGAAGCTAGGCCTGACCCCGAATGTGGTCACGGTTGTGGGTACCATAGTCACCATTGCGATTTCGGTGATCCTCATTCCTACCGGCCACCTTTTTTCCGCTGCCGTTTTGTCCGGCCTCTTCGCCGCTTTCGACATGCTCGATGGCACAATGGCGCGCTTGACCGGCAAGGCTACTGCCTTTGGTGCGACCTTGGATGCGTCCTGTGATCGCATCACCGACGGTGCATTGTTCAGTGCTATTGCATGGTGGCTGATTTATTCTGCGGATTCTTCCCGCATCACGGTTATTGCGTGCTTTGTCACCTTGGTATGTTCTCAGGTCATTTCCTATATCAAGGCTAGGGGAGAAGCGTCCGGGTTCAAGATGGTCGGCGGCCTGATTGAGCGTCCCGAGCGGCTTATTTTGGGATTGGGCGGCATCGGCCTCGAAGGCTTGGGAGTCCCGCATGCCATTGAGGTAGCGCTGTGGATCTTGGCCGTTGGCTCCGTCTTTACCGTGTGCCAGCGTATGGTTATTGCTGCCCGCCAAGAGCAGCAGTAGCTGGTACTGCACCACCTAAAACAGGAGGTTGTGACACCATGTGGGATAGAGAAGACCTCTCCGCGGCGGGTTACCTGGCGGGGTGGAAGGTGGTGCGCCGTCTGCCCGAGCCCATTGCGCGCACGCTTTTTCGCTGGGGTGCGGACTACGCAAGTAGCAACGGTCGGGGAATGGAGGGCTTGCGCCGCAACCTAGCGCGAGTGGTGGGCCCGGAAAACGTTACCCGCGCGTTGGTGCGGGATTCCGTGCGTTCTTATATGCGCTATTGGATGGAGGCGTTCCGCCTGCCAGCTATCCACGGTGATGCCGGGCTGCATGAGCGCTTGCTCAGTGGTTTGGAAGGCCTTGAGCATTTTGATGCTTCGGCTCAATCCGGCCGCGGCACCATTTTGGCATTGCCACATTCCGGTAATTGGGATATGGCGGGTGTCTTCCTCGTCGGTCATTATGGCCAGTTCACTACCGTTGCAGAGCGCCTTAAGCCCGCAGTGCTTTTCGACGCCTTTGTGGACTACCGCGAAACCCTTGGCTTTGAGGTTCTCCCCCTCACCGGCGGCGAAGCCTCGCCTTTCGCCCGCCTCAAAGAGGTGCTGGAAGCCGGTGGCGTGGTCTGCCTGCTGGCTGAGCGCGACCTCACCCGAAGCGGCGTTACTGTGGATTTCATGGGGGAAAAGGCCAATATGGCCGCCGGTCCCGCACAGCTTGCCCTGGAGACTGGCGCCGCCCTGCACGTGGTGCACTCCTGGTTTGCAGGCGAGGGCTGGGGGCTCTCTGTGTCTCCTGAGCTCGAGGTAACGGACTTGCAGGAGACAACGCAGCGCATGGCCGATGGCTTCGCCGCCAATATCCGCCGCCACCCGGAGGATTGGCATATGTTGCAGCCGCAGTGGAATGTGGACATAGAGAGGCGTCGGCAAGCGCGGGTGGCCAAAAATACCCGCAATGCCCGCCACACTGGGCCATCGCAGGAAGGGGGGAGCTAGTGCGCATAGGAATCGTATGCCCCTACTCTTTCGATGAACCAGGCGGAGTTCAAGCCCATATTCTTGATCTAGCGACTGTCTTCATTGAGCAAGGGCACCATGTACAGGTCATTGGCCCCGCTGCGGAATCCACCCAGCTGCCGGATTTCGTAGTCAAGGGAGGGCCGGCTTTCCCCATCGCGTACAACGGGTCGGTGGCGCGCCTGTCCGTGGGGCCCCATGTAACACGCAAGCTAAAGCAATTCATCAAGGAGGGCGACTTCGATGTCTTGCACATCCATGAGCCGAACTCCCCGAGCTTTTCCATGACCGCGTTGGCCGTGGCCCAAGGCCCACTGGTGGCGACGTATCACGCTTCTGCGTCTAGCTCCCTGGTGCTGACCCTGGCCAAACCTTTCCTCGTTCCCTTCTTGGAAAAGATCCGGGGCGGCATCGCGGTATCCGACATGGCGCGGCGGTGGCAGGTGGAGCAATTGGGCGGAGACCCGGTCCTCATTCCCAACGGCGTGGATACGTCGGTCTACGCCCAGGCTCGGCGCCGCAGCCCGGCCAAAGCCTCTGGCGATCCCCTGGAAGTTGTCTTCTTGGGACGTTTGGATGAACCGCGCAAGGGCCTCGATATCCTGCTGAGCGCGCTCCGCCAAGTACACCACGATATCCGCGTGACCATTATGGGCGGTGGCCGCGCCCGCGAGGTCGAGAGTGTGGATTTTGTAGGCCGGGTCAGCGACGCCGAAAAGGCAGAAATCCTGGGCCGTGCCGATGTCTACGTGGCCCCAAATACCGGTGGCGAAAGCTTCGGCATCGTGCTGGTAGAGGCCATGGCCGCCGGCGCAGCTGTCGTTGCTTCCGATCTTGAAGCCTTCCGTGCGGTGTGCAATGCCGATTCCGACGAGGTTGCCGGCGCACTTTTTCGCAATGAAGACAGCGAGGATTTGGCTCGCGTCCTCAACGAGGTACTTGATGATGCCGAGTATCGGGCCCAGTTGGTGCGCAATGGCGTCCAACGTGCCAGCACCTATGACTGGGACCATGTAGCGGCGGCCGTGATGCAGGTCTATGAGACTGTCCAAGACGGTACCAAGGTGAGGGTAAAGCGTTGATGGCCATTGAAATTGCTCTAGTCCTCTTCCTACTTATCATCGTCGGTTTGTGGGCGCTTTTTACCGCCCAGCGGCTTAACTCACTGCACATCCGCACTGATGCCTCGCTGGCCCAGCTGCAGGCGGCTCTAGACCGCAGGGCAGCGGTGACAGCGGCCGTAGCACCAGAGCTTGCGGCGCTAGCTCAGCGAGCGGAATCTACCGAGCTCTATCAGGGTCATTTCGAACCACGCACGATGGCCGAGCGGGAACTATCTGCCGCCATAGTGAGGGAGTTTCCGGCGGACCGTCGCCCTGCCGCGCTTGCCGACGCCGAGGGCCGCATCCAACTTGCCCATCGCTTCTACAATGAGGCGGTCAGCGACACTCGCGCGCTGCGCTTGCGCCCTGCGGTACGGCTCTTTCATCTGGGCGGCACCGCAAAATTGCCGGAATATTTTGACTATATGCTGGCCGAGTAGCCAGCAGATCTACCTCAAGTTTCAGGAGGCAAGTGCGTGCCGGCCGCGTCGGCGACGGAATACCGGCTGTGCCTCGGTGCTAGCAGCCGCGCCATCTGCCGGGGAGGAAGGAGGCTGTCGCTGCTGCACATCTGCCCGCTCGATCTTCGAAGCCAGGGCCACCTCGACTGCAAACCAGATAAGTCCGATGATGGCCATGACAACGATGAGGATATTGCGGGCTACCAATAGGTAGACGGCGAACATGTTCTCGCCCACGTGGTTCCAGATGTAGTCATAGTTGAATGGGTAGACCAAGGTGCCCAGCACGGCGGCGATGATGGTGCAGGACGCTAACAAGGCTTGGAATTTCCGCAGGGAGGCGAATCCTTGCGGCAGGCGCTGGCGGATCACCACGGCAAGCAAGGGGCCCAGCCAGACGATGTATTGCGGGGAGAAAACCTTATTCGTCGCGATAAGAAGCAGGACCATAACGGTAAAAAACGCCATGGTCGTGCGGGTGGTCCATCCGCCGGCGCACAGTCGGTACAGCGCCCAGCCCACTGCGAAGAGGAGCATGGCAATGGTGGCAATAGTGCTCCACGTCATTGCGGTATCTACGCCAGGCCCGGAAATTTCAAAGCTCTTGGACGGCGCGTAGCCCAGGTGCCACCGCCCCGGAGAGCGATGTGCCTGCAGCAGCAGGAACGTCGCCGGGATGGACTCCAACTGGAGACCGCGCACGCCCTGATAATTCAGCGGTGAAAGCAGGCGCTCGGTGCCAGAGGCAGTAATCGTGACGGTGCAGACCGCGACGATGGTGCAGAAAAACGCGAGTAGGCGCTGCCAGGTTGCGGAGCTGTTGAAGCGGCCCACCAAGCCGGCAGCGAGGACTCCTGGCCATAGCTTCATCGTGGTGGCAAATCCCAGTACCGCTGAGGCGATGAGCGGACGGGTAGCTAGAAGTGCAGCTGCCCCGGCCACGGCTAAGGCGGGGAAAATATCGAGACGCCACACAAAGGTGTGGCCAGCTGCGGTGCCGAAGAGGACCCAGAACCAGGCGGCCTGGAAACTGCGCGGTTGAGTCGGGTGGTGGCGCAGGAGGAGGGCTAAAAAGGCGGCGTCAACAAGCAGGGTCATGATGGTGAAGCCGATATAGAATGCGGTGATATTCTCGCCGGTGAGCCATCCCAAAAGCACCGTGGGCCACGTGCCCGAGTGGGGGTATTCGGTCATCTGTGTCGGGTCATCGCCAAAGAGCCCGGCAAAATAATATGCGACATCGCCCCTGGGATTGTGGTTAATCTTGAGTAGGTAAATAAGGACGAGGCGGGCGATGACCCACCCAATCCATACTGCTGGAACAGAAGCGATGCGTTTCACTCAAAAGACTTTATTCAATGCGCGCCTACTTCGGTAGCGGACATAGTTTCTTCTAGAAAATTCCTCCACTTTTGCTCCCAGAAGTGGGGGACGGATTGAAAAACAAACTGACGGCTCGTCCAGTGAGTAGTGTGGACGGCAATTGCTTAGAAAGTGATGTAGGACATAGGGAGTGTGCAGATGGCATCTATTCGCGAGGTTCTGGCTGTCGAGGAAACGAAAGTGGCCGATGTCTTTAAAGGCCCTGCTGTGGAGTCGCGGATTGAACGTACCTTCGGCGGGCAGATTGCTGCTCAAGCAGTGGCCGCAGCCCAGCGCACTGTGTCCAGCAAAGACATCCACTCCCTGCATGGCTACTTTGTCGGCCCTGGCGATGCGAGCCGACCAATTGAGATCCGGGTCGAACGCATTCGGGAGGGGAGATCCTTTGCCAATCGGCAGGTGCGTGTCTACCAGCGTGACGTGCTCCTTTTTATTCTCATGGCTAGTTTCCACCGCGACGGTGACTATGGTCCGCAGCATCAGGACGCCGCACCGAAGGTGCCAGGGCCCGAGGAGGCAGCTCGGATGGGCGGTGGGGCCCCGTACTCCACCCGGATTATCCTCAAAGAGTGGGAGGAATGGGATACTCGCCTCGTGCCAGAAGAAGGACGCGATCCGGAGGCTGCAGAGCGCACCGGTGCAGGCTATCGGTATATCTGGTTCCGCAACACAGGTCATCTCCCAGTGGATTCTGCCTTTCACTGCGCTGCGCTGACTTATATGTCAGATATGACGCTGATTCGCTCGGCCCTTATTCCGCATCAGGGAGAAAAAGTGCAATTGGCCAGCCTTGACCATGCGATATGGTTCCTGCGCCCATTCCGCGTGGATGAGTGGTTGTTGTATGAGCAGGTATCCCCCGCGGCGTCGAACGCAACGGCGGTTGCGCGTGGCAAAATTTTTACAGAGCAGGGTGAATTGGTGGCGTTGGTAAATCAAGAGGGCCTTACACGTTACTTAGATGAAAATTTGGGCAGCGGCTCTGCCCATGGCAATTGGCACAACGTATAAGAATGTCCCGCTTATAAGGGGGTCGCTTTCACGCGTTCGTGCAGCACACGTATAATTGCCACCAGTTTCAGCACCCGATTAGAAAGGGACTACATGTCAGGCCACTCGAAATGGGCAACTACCAAGCATAAGAAGGCTGCCAACGATGCCAAGCGTGGCAAGGAATTTGCCAAGCTGATCAAGAACATCGAAGTGGCGGCTCGTACTGGCGGTGGTGACCCAGCGGCTAACCCAACCCTTGATGACATGATCAAGAAGGCCAAGAAGGCCTCCGTCCCCAATGACAATATTGAGCGTGCTCGCAAGCGCGGTTCCGGTGAAGAAGCCGGCGGCGCCGATTGGGAAACCATAATGTACGAAGGCTACGGCCCGAACGGCGTAGCAATGCTCATTGAGTGCCTGACGGATAACCGCAACCGTGCGGCGACCGACGTGCGTACCGCGATGTCCAAGAACGGCGGCAACCTGGGTGAGTCCGGCTCTGTGGCCTACATGTTCACCCGTACCGGCTACGTCTTGGTAGAAAAAGGCGAGCTGACGGAGGATGACGTCTTGATGGCCGTGCTGGAAGCAGGCGCGGAAGAGGTTAAGGACCAAGGCGAGAAGTTTGAGATCGTTTGCGCGCCGACGGATGTGCAGGCAGTCAAGGACGCGCTCAAGGACGCCGATATTGAGGTCGATGACTCCGACAATGACTTCCGTGCGTCTGTCGAGGTGCCGCTGGAGGCCAATGACGCCAAGAAGATTTTCCGCCTCATTGATGCCTTGGAAGACTCCGATGATGTGCAAAACGTCTACACCAATATGGATCTCTCCGATGAGGTTCTAGCCGAGCTGAACGAGGACTAATCCTCTTGTAGCAGGAACGGACCTTAGCGCCGGTAGCGCTCCGTGGGGATTGCCCGCAGGAGACGTTGCCGGCGCTTTTCCATGGGGTGGCTGGATGCTACGCTTGTAGAACACCTGTGTGTAGTCCATAATGGGGCGGTAGGCAGTGCACGGTGGTGCCGACATGACCATGGGGGAGAGATGAACCTAGAAGGAATGCGCGTGATGGGAATTGACCCAGGCTTGACGCGCTGCGGGCTTTCGGTGGTTCAGGCTGGTCGTGGCCGAGCAATCCTTCCCGTTTCTGTCGGCGTGGTGCGCACCCCTAGCGATAAGGACTTGACGGAGCGCCTCCTGCGCCTTTCGGTGGCGGCGAAAGAGTGGATGGATGACTATTCGCCAGATGTGGTGGCGATCGAGCGCGTCTTCGAACGCGGCCAGGTATCCACAGTCATGCAAACGGCCCACGTCGTAGGGGTGCTGGTGCTGGCTGCGGCTGAACGCGATATTCCGGTGTACATGTACACCCCGTCCGAGGTGAAAAAGGCCATCTCAGGGAACGGACGCGCAGATAAGAAGCAGATGACCACCATGATTACCCGTATTCTGGGGTTGACTGAACCGCCCAAGCCTGCCGACGCCGCCGACGCTCTTGCGTTGGCAGTGTGCCACTGCTGGCGTGCCCCGGCCATTGTGCGGATGGACCATACCGGGCTCGGGCTTGGTGCTAAGACCAGCGGCGTGCGCGGCCAGGGCAAGAAGCGCTAGGGATTTTTACTGAGAGTGGAAGGATAAGAAGCCAATGATTGCTGCACTGCGTGGAGAGGTAATCCATATTGGACTCGACCATGGGGTTATCGACTGTGCAGGCGTGGGGTACAAGTTTCTGGCTACCCCAAAAACACTGGGCACCTTGCGTCGCGGAGAACAGGCTACGGTTCTTACCAACCTGGTGGTCAAGGAAGATTCTCTGACTCTTTATGGCTTCAGCGCTGATGAGGACCGCGAGATGTTCCAAGTGCTGCAATCCGTGTCTGGCCTAGGGCCTAAGCTGGCCCTGGCGGCGCTGTCGGTCATGGGGGCAGGGGAACTTGCTGCGGCAATTGGCGCGGAAGATGTCAAGGCGCTGCAGACTATCCCGGGCGTCGGCAAGCGTATGGCCCAACGCTTGGCTTTGGAGCTGAAAGATAAGGTAGCGGGGTTTGCGCCAAGCGAGCCTGCCGCCGCAGGCTCCGTTGATGCCGCCATCGCGCCGGCCGGTGGTGCCGTGGTTGAAAGCGTGACTGAGGCACTTGTTGGCCTTGGGTTTAGCGATAAGGGAGCGCGTCCCGTGGTGGAATCCGCCTACGCGGAAAATCCCGATGCCGATACGTCCTCTCTCTTGCGCGCGGCGCTGGCGCAGCTGGGCAAGAAGAAATAACCGGCAGGAAGGCTGAAAATCATGTCCGATATTGAGCGCACCGAGTTCAATCTCCCTGAGGGCGTCGACGCGGCACACGCCACCCCGCGCAATAGCGATGTGGATGCCACCGCGCACTCCGAGGAGCATGATATTGAACGCTCCTTGCGTCCAAAGTCGCTCGAGGAGTTTATCGGCCAACCCAAGGTACGCGAGCAGCTCTCCCTTGTGCTTAAGGGGGCAAGGAACCGTGGGGTCACGCCCGACCACGTTTTGCTTTCGGGGCCGCCCGGTTTGGGCAAGACCACAATGGCGATGATTATTTCCCAAGAGCTGGGCACCTCGCTGCGTATGACTTCCGGGCCCGCTTTGGAGCGCGCCGGTGATTTGGCCGCAATGCTTTCCAACCTTATGGAAGGCGATGTCCTGTTCATCGATGAGATCCACCGCATTGCCCGGCCAGCAGAAGAAATGCTGTACATGGCAATGGAGGACTTCCGCATTGACGTCATCGTGGGCAAGGGGCCTGGTGCTACTTCTATTCCGCTAGAGATCCCGCCTTTTACCTTGGTCGGTGCGACTACGCGCGCCGGCATGCTCACGGGCCCATTGCGCGACCGCTTCGGTTTCACCGCGCAGATGGAGTACTACGACACGGCTGATCTCACCCAGGTGATCAAGCGCGCCGCCCACATTTTGAACGTGGAAATTGACCACGATGCGGCGGTAGAAATTGGCTCTCGGTCGCGCGGAACCCCGCGTATTGCTAACCGTTTGCTGCGCCGCGTTCGCGACTATGCCGAGGTCAATGGCACCGGCCGGATTGATCTCAGCGCGGCCCAGGGAGCGCTCGAAGTCTTTGACGTAGATGACATGGGACTTGACCGCCTCGACCGAGCGGTGCTCAATGCCTTGATTAAGGGGCACGGCGGCGGACCGGTTGGTGTGAACACACTGGCCATCGCAGTGGGCGAGGAGCCCTCGACGGTAGAGGAGGTGTGTGAGCCTTACCTGGTGCGTGCCGGGATGGTTGCGCGCACGGGACGCGGCCGTGTAGCTACCGCTGCAGCATGGCGACACCTAGGGCTTACTCCGCCGGAGGGCGCGGCCGGGCTGTTTTAATTTAAGGGCTAGCCTGCTTGGCGATGCCCCCCTTGGGGTTTCTGTGCGCACCGCCGTCTGGCACACTAGGGTGCTATGGAAATCATTATTCTCATCATTATTGGCATCCTCTTCGTTGTTCCCTCGTTTATGGCCATGCGAAAGCAGCGCCAGCGCCAAAATGAGATGCAGGCCCTCCAGAATTCCCTGCAGCCGGGCGACGCCATCGTTACGGCGGGCGGCGTGCACGGCGTGGTGCGCAGTACTGGCGACAAGGATGTGGATCTAGAAATCGCCCCTGGTGTGGTGGTTACTTTTGACAAGATGGCCGTCATTCGCACGGAGGAGGAAGCCAATAGCCTTGAGCGCCCTGCTGCTGGGGACGCCAAGAATGATGCGGCAGATGACCTGCCAGATGAGGAATATCCTCCGTTTGACGGCCAGGAGAAGAAATAGCCCGCTATTTCCTAAGAGTTGCCTTAACGTTTGCTAGGTGGGTGGGGCCTTCGGGGAGCGTAGACCCCATCACACTTTGAGTCTTTTCTGGACCTCGTTAAGGAAAATTCCGCTTGATGACGTACGATTGTGCGTTGTTAACGTGCCTGCGCCATGTGGCTGGGCCGTATTTAATGTTTAAACACCCTGTTATAAGCAGCACAGGAGATTATCGTTGTCCGCAAAAACCCGTGGCGCTATGAAAAATAGCAAACGCCAATGGCCGAAGCGCGCGATCGCGCTCTTCGTTCTCATTGTGGTTGTTATCTACGCGCTTATCTTTTTAACTGGTAACCGTCAAAGCACCCCGAAGCTCGGCATCGACTTGCAGGGTGGCACTCGCGTAACGTTGGCGCCGCAAGGCGAGGAACCCACCCAAGACCAACTCAAGCAAGCACGCAACATTTTGGAACAGCGTGTCAACGGCATGGGTGTTTCTGGTTCTGAGGTTGTCATCAACGGCAACACCTTGGTCATTACCGTTCCGGGAGAAGATGCCTCCCAAGCGCAGGCCGTAGGCCAAACCTCGCAGCTGTTCTTCCGTCCGGTGGCTAAGCCATCCATGCCGGATATGGAAAAGCTCAATAAGGAGCTGGAAGATATGGCCAACCGCTGGGTGAAGTACGACGTACTCAGCGCAGACGAGGCCAACAAGCAGATGGAGCAGATGACCCAGGCCATCGCCCAGCAAGAAGCGCAGATGACTGGTAAGGAGCCGAAGAAACAGAAAGCTCCCAAGGTCAGCGCCAAGCCGCTTGAGGAGCCAAGCAACTCTATTGAGCAGACTAAGCGTCGCGATGAAGTAACGGAAATGCTGCTGAAGGACCGTCAGTCCGAGGATCCGACCACCCAGGCTGCAGCTTCCGCGCTGATGACCTGCCAGGGCAGTACCGATCCCCTTGCCGGAGCCGACGATCCTGCTAAACCGTTTGTTACCTGTGACTACTCCAACGGCAACCCGTACGTACTGGAGCCAGCACCGCTTCTCAATGGCATCAAGGACGAAAACGGTACCCGCCTCACCGGTAACGAAATCGATACCAATTCTCCGATCGAAGGCGGTCTCAACGGCCAGTCTGGCCAGATGGAGATCAACTTCTCCTTCAAGACCGGTGATGGTCCGAACGGTTCTCAGACTTGGGCAGACCTGACGCAGGAACACCTTAAGGACCAGGTTGCCATCACGCTTGACTCTGCGGTTATTTCCGCACCGGTTATCCAGAGTGCAACCCCGGTAGGCTCTGCCACCTCCATTACTGGTGACTTTAGCCAGGAAGAGGCACAGAGTCTGGCAAATAACCTGAAGTATGGCGCACTGCCGTTGTCCTTCGCAGGTGAAAATGGCGAACCAGGCGGCACCGTGGAGTCCATTCCGCCCACACTGGGCAAGGCCGCACTGCAGGCCGGCCTCATTGCAGGCCTCGTTGGCCTAGTACTAGTGATGGCGTACTCGCTGTACTACTTCCGCGCGCTTGCCGGCGTATCCCTCATCTTCCTCATTGCCTCTGGCCTCCTGACCTATGGCTCCCTGGTTCTGCTGGGCCGCTGGATCGGTTACTCGCTGGACCTTTCCGGCATCGCGGGTCTAGTCATTGGTGTGGGCGCAACTGCTGACTCCTTCGTGGTCTACTACGAGCGCATCAAGGATGAGCTCCTCGAGGGACGCACGTTCCGCTCCGCTACGCAAAAGGCGTGGGAGCGCGCTCGTGCCACCATTGTGACCGGTAACGCGGTGACCTTGATTGGCTCCGTTGTGGTCTACTTCCTCGCCATCGGCGAGGTGAAGGGCTTCGCCTTTACCTTGGGCCTTACCACGGTATTTGACCTGGTCGTGTCCTTCCTGGTCATGGCGCCGCTGATGCAGATGGTCGGCCGCCGTCCGGCTGCTGCTAAACCTTCGATGAACGGCCTCGGTGGTATCTACGCACTGGTGGAAGAGCGCCGTGAGCGCGGCTACTTCGGCTCGGGACGTCGTCAAGCACACGCTGCTGAGTCCGCGAGCGCGAAGGAGTCAGCCACCAAAGCAACGGCAGGAGATTCTGCCGCAAGTACCGCACGTCCCGTAGATGCTGCGGAAGATGAGGAGAAATAAGCATGGCTGTTTCGACTAAGCATAAGATTTCCCGGATGGACCGCCTCTACGAGGACGAGCGCGGTTATGACTTCATCGGCCGCACCAAGCTGTGGTACGGCATCACTGCAGCACTTATCGTGGCCGCAGTGGCCGCGATCCTCATTCGTGGTTTCTCGCTCTCTATTGACTTCGAAGGCGGCACCACTTTGTCGATGCCGGCAGGCGACCTCAAGGAAGATGAGGTAAGCCAGGTCTTCGAAGACTCCACCGGTGTAGAACCCGAGCAGGTTCACATCGTGGGCGCTGGCGATTCCGAGACCTTGGAAATCGTTTCCGAGCGCTTGAGCCAAGAGGACGTGGATGCGGCCCGCGCGGCTATCTATGACAACTTCCAACCGAAGGATGAAAACGGCAAGGCCACCCCGGACGCCATTGGCTCGTCCACGGTATCCGAATCCTGGGGTTCTTCTATTACCCAGCGCATGCTCATTGCCATGCTGGTCTTCCTGGTGGCTGCGACCGTCTACGTGGCCATTCGCTTGCAGAAGAACATGGCTTTCGCCGCCATCATCGCACTGATTGCAGACGGCGTGATCATCGCCGGCATTTATGCCCTCTTTGGCTTCGAAGTTTCCCCGGCTGTCATCATTGGTCTGCTCACCGTCCTGACCTTCTCTATGTATGACTCGGTCATCGTCTTTGACAAGATCAACGAAAATACGGAAGGCCTCGAGGGCCAACGCAAGAAGACCTATGCTGAACTGACAAACTTGGCTATTAACCAGACCGTTATGCGCTCGATTTCTACCTCGGTTATTTCTGCGCTGCCTATCATCGCGCTCTTCGTGGTAGCTGTGTGGCTCATGGGTATCGGTACCCTCCGCGATTTGGCGCTCATCCAGCTCATCGGTGTGGTCGAGGGTATTTTCTCCTCCATCTTCTTCGCTACGCCTTTGGTTGTGACCTTCGCCAACATGTCCAAGAGGATCAAGCGTCACAACAAGCGGGTCACGGACTACCGTGCCGGCAAGGACGAGAATGCCACGGCAGAATCTGGCGCAGCATCCCCCGCCCGCACCGTGGTCTCACCAACGAGCGCAACCGCCACTCCGGCTGAGATCGATGATGATCCGGCCGAGTCCACTGGACAACCCGGCGCAACCTGGCGCCCGGGCCGGTAACCTCCGGTAGTAAAATATTCGCGGAGTGGTAGCTGAAGTGAGGGCAAAATACGGTGCTTAAGTTAAAGAGCGGTCCTAGTGAACGTCACTGGGGAAGGAAAGTAATTACCTCGTGCGTTTCGGCCATAGCCCTAGCTGCTTCTGCCTGTAGCGGGCAGGGCAGTGAGGAGGACACAGCTAGCGTGCCGCAGGAGCCAGAATCCTACGGATACTTTGGCTACCAGGTAAATTCCCGCTTGGCCACGACCAATGCCGGCACGTCTTTTGGTGATGCCACCTCCGCCGGTCTGTTGTCTACGCGGCTTTATCCAGGACTTTTCGTGCCCGGGCCCTCCGGCGAGCTGATCCCCAATGCGGATCTAGTGGAGACGGAAGAGCTTCCGCCTGTAGCCGGCAGTGACCAGCGCAGCATTCAGCTCACTTTGGAGGAGGATGCCGTCTTTTCCGATGGCACTCCCGTTACCTGTGATGACTACTTTTTGGCGTATGTGGCCGGTACTCATCCAGCTGAATTTGCCTCACATATGCCGTTGATGAATGACATCGCGGATTTTAGCTGTGAGCCCCAAGGTAAAAGGTTCACCTTGACTTTTAACAAGGATCAGGGGCAGCGCTGGCGCCACATGTTTGGCGCCGGCACGATCATGCCGGCCCATGCCCTGTCTCTTATACACATCTCCGAGCCCACGAGACGGACTCCTATCTC
>OJLS01000126.1_pt1 | contig 19325 bp, 17 predicted proteins | sample 1597081 | NCBI WGS metagenome assembly OJLS01 (sample SAMEA3904663, study PRJEB24821) | metagenome | biome: Builtin; feature: hospital; material: surface | place: USA | collected 2013-05-22
CTGGGAGAGATGGCGCTGTACAGCTTCATCATTCTCCTCCTGACCGGTGTGTACCTCGCCCTGTTCTTCGATCCCTCGATCACCAAGGTGATCTACGACGGCGGCTACCTGCCGCTCAACGGTGTCGAGATGTCGCGCGCTTATGCGACGGCACTGGACATCTCCTTCGAGGTGCGCGGCGGTCTGTTCGTCCGCCAGATGCACCACTGGGCTGCCCTCATGTTCATGATGGCGATGTTCGCCCACATGCTGCGCATCTTCTTCACCGGTGCTTTCCGTCGTCCGCGCGAGGCTAACTGGATCATCGGTGTGACCCTGATCCTCTTGGGCATGGCAGAGGGCTTCATGGGCTACTCCCTGCCGGACGACTTGCTCTCCGGCGTGGGTCTGCGAATCATGTCCGCGATCATCGTGGGTCTGCCCATCATCGGCACCTGGCTCCACTGGGCCATGTTCGGCGGCGACTTCCCGTCCGACCTGATGCTGGACCGCTTCTACATCCTTCACGTTCTGATCCTGCCGGGCATCATCCTCGCGCTGATTGCCGCGCACCTGCTGCTCGTCTGGTTCCAGAAGCACACCCAGTTCCCTGGACCGGGTCGCTCCGAGAACAACGTCGTCGGTATTCGAATCATGCCTGTCTTCGCTGTGAAGGCTGTGGGCTTCGGCATTCTGGTCTTCGGTGTTCTGGCTCTCATGGCCGGTGTCACCACCATCAACGCCATCTGGAATATCGGCCCGTACAACCCGTCGCAGGTGTCCGCCGGTTCGCAGCCGGATATCTACATGCTGTGGACTGATGGTGCCGCCCGTGTCATGCCGGCATGGGAGCTGTACCTGGGCAACTACACCATCCCCGGCGTGTTCTGGGTCGCTATGTTGGCCCTCCTGATGGTCATCTTGCTCCTGACCTACCCGTTCATTGAGAAGAAGGTCACCGGTGACGATGCTCACCACAACCTGTTGCAGCGCCCGCGCGATGTGCCGGTCCGCACCGGTATCGGCGTCATGGGCTTGGTCTTCTTCCTGCTGCTGACGCTGTCCGGTGGTAACGACCTGTTCGCGTACCACTTCCAGATCTCGCTCAACGCGATGACCTGGGTCGGCCGTATCGGTCTGATCGTCCTGCCGCCGCTGGCGTACTTCATCACCTACCGCGTCTGCGTTGGTCTTCAGCGCAGCGACCGCGAGGTGCTGGAGCACGGTCTGGAGACCGGTGTGATCCAGAAGCTGCCGAACGGTGCGTTCGTTGGCGTCCACCAGCCGCTCGGCCCGGTCGACGAGCACGGCCACCAGCTGCCTCTCGAGTACGCGGGTGCCCGCGTGCCGAAGCAAATGAACGAGCTTGGTTACGCCGACTCTGAGACCTCCGGTATCTTCTCGCCGGACGATCCGTCGATCACAGCGAAGCGCAACGAGATCAAGCGCGCTAACCACCACGAAGAGGTGGAGACCCTCCGTGCCCTCGAGGCCGAGAAGGAGCTCTCCGATCGTGACGCTGGTGCCCCGGTGCGCAAGCGCAAATAAGACGCGCTAGTAAGCGTCCAGCCTCCTCCCTCGAGTTCCACGGCAACACCGTGGGGTAGGGAGGAGGCTTCGTCTTTTATAGCGTTTTAGTAACGGTGTGGCGAGAGTCACAAAAGATATTTTGATTGTGAGTGGTCGCTCCATCGGCGTGCAGTCTTCAGGTGAAGAAATTGTAAAACTGCAGCGTAAAGGTGCTGTATTCCGCGAAATTCCCGAAGCTGAGCTGCGCCTGTGAGCCGCGATAGGAACCGTGAAAAGCCAAAATTAGAAAATTACGAATTGATAACGGGCGCGTCGCTAGACAACATCCGTATCCATTTCGTAACCTATTCGAGACCTTGCGACCGCAGAGGCGCAAGCGATAAGACATCTGAACACTAAGCCGAATTCCGTCTCGGACCGAATAAGGGGATGGGAGCCGGGGAACCGACACAGCACCTGGGGTGAATGGAAGGCAAGGGGCGTTGAAAGCGCTGGAGCTTCCCAAGGTGATTTCCTGCACCGAACCCGACAGCTAACCCGGTAGGCGTCACTGGAAGATATTGGAGATTGTCCATGGCTAAGCACCGCCGCCAGAACGCGTCTGCAAAGCGCAGCATCGCTACCGCCTCCGCGATCCTCGCGGGTGCGACCCTCATTGCACCGACCACCGCTAACGCCGCGCAGGTGAAAGTTCCCAACTCGGGCATCGCTACTGAGATTCCGGGGATTGAGAATGTTCCGGGTATTGCCAATGTTCCGGGTATTGACCAGTGGATCCCGTCCCTGGCCGGTAAGGGCGACCAGAATGCAGATGTTCGCGCCGCCATCGCCGCTGTCAAGAACGTGCCGGGAATCACGAACGTGCCGGGCTTTAACGACTGGATCAACGGCGTCGAGGCTAAGTACGCTCCGGCCGCTAAGACCGAGTACCGCGCCGTGAATAAGGCTGCTGCTCCGGCACCGGCTCCGAAACAGTCCCAGGGCAACCGCATTGTGTCCATTGCTAAGTCCAAGATCGGTTCCCCGTATGTTTACGGTGCTGCTGGCCCGAACGCATTCGACTGCTCCGGTTTCACCTCCTGGGTCTACGCTCAGGCTGGTAAACAGATTCCGCGCACCTCCGGTGCACAGGCTTCCGCCGGCCGTAAGGTCGCGATTTCCGATCTGCAGCCGGGTGATATCGTCGTCTACTACAGCGGTGCCTCCCACGTTGCCATCTACGCGGGTAACGGCCAGATCATTGACGCGCTGAACTCCGGCACCCCGGTGGGCTACCGCCCGCTGAACTACATGCCGATCCACTCGGCTGTCCGTTTCTAAGAGGCGATTCAGCGCTTTCGCCCGGCCGCATTTCCCTGTTAAATCCAAGCGGGGGTGCGGCCGGTTTCGCACTTTTTGGCCACTTCAGTCACATCAGGGATCACTGAAAACTTTCTCCCGCGAGTGTTTGACCGGCGGCCTGTATCCGATTAACTTTGTTACAAGTTTGTAATCCTCATCTTTTCTGCGGCCCAGTTCATGGGCTCTTCTCTGTTCCTGAAAGAGGTTTCCCTGATGGGTAAGCACCGCGCATCCAGTCGTTTTGGCTTCCGCACCGTCCTCGCTTCCGCTGGTATGGCAGCTGTCGTCACTGCGTCTGGTGTTCCGGTGACAGCTCAGGCTGATGAAGTCGACGAGTTGATCAAGCAGATGAGCGAGACGTCGGACAAAGCCACTGCGAAAGCCGAAGAGGTCAAGCAGATTGAGGCAGACATCGAGAAGGGTGAGCGTGAAGTCGCCGCGTTGAAGAAGACGGCGGAGGACGCACAGCGTGACGCCCGCAAGGCCGCGACGGCTCAGGACGGTGCCCAGGGCGAAGTGAACAACCACGCCAGGGCTCAATACCGCAACCTGTCCAACGATGCGAATGTCAATGCTCTTGAATCGGCGAACCCTCAAGAAGCGATCGACCGCGCAGCGTACTTGGGTTCGTTGTCCCGTTCGGCCCAGCGGACTTTGAATGAGTCTCAGCGGCTGAATAAGCAAGCGGCGCAGCGCGCAACAGACGCGAACATTGCTGTCGCCGTGGCCAACTACCGACAGGCGGAACTCGAGGGCAAGAGAAAGAAACTCGACCGTGAGCGCCGCGAGCTCGAGGACAGGGTCAAGGACGTTGAACAGCGGGTGGATGCCTTCAATCCTGAGCAGCGTTCGCGGTGGGAGTCCAAGAACGGTCCTGTGAGCTTGAATGTTCCGCCTTCGGCCACAGCGAACGGTGTGGTCGGAGCCGCGTTGTCGAAGATCGGTTCGCCGTATGGCTGGGGTGCGGCCGGTCCGAATCAGTTCGACTGCTCGGGGCTGATGTACTGGGCGTACGCCCAGAATGGTAAGTCCATTCCGCGCACGTCCCAGGCGCAGCTGGCGGGTGGCACGCCGGTGTCGATGTCTGAGCTGCAGCCGGGCGACATCATCGGGTACTACCCGGGCGTGACCCACGTTGCCATGTACGTCGGCAACGGCCAGGTCGTTCACGCTTCGGATTACGGTATCCCGGTCCAGGTTGTCCCGGTCAATTCCATGCCTGCTCAGGGAGCTGTCCGCTACTAGCGGAGTATGACGACATTATTGGTTACGAATGATTTCCCGCCCACTGTGGGCGGGATTCAGTCGTATCTGCGGGATTTCACCGGTGAAATAGTGCGGCTCCTTGGGCCTGAGTCTCTCGTCGTCTTCGCGTCCACCCAGGACAAGCAGCAGTCCGCGCTTTTCGACGCCACGGTGCCATTTCCCGTCCACCGCTGGCCCTCCACAGTGATGCTGCCTACCTCCGCGACTGTCCGCCGCATGAGTGCTTTGATCCGTGAGCACGACATCAGAACGGTGTGGTTCGGCGCGTCTGCACCTTTGGCTGTGATGGCGCCTGCTGCGCGGCGGGCGGGAGCCACACGGATCGTTGCAACGACTCACGGGCACGAAGTCGGCTGGTCGATGTTGCCTGGAGCGCGTCAGGTGCTGCGGCGTATCGGTGCTTCGGCGGACGTTGTCACCTACGTCTCCGAGTACACGTTCAACCGTTTCCACAGGGCATTCGGGAGCCACCCGGAATTCGTGCACCTGCCGTCGGGTGTGGATACGGATTTCTTCCGTCCTGCGACTGACGGTCAGCGAGCCGCCGCGCGGAGACGGAACAATCTCGGGGCGGGACCATTGGTCGTCGTTGCATCTCGTTTGGTTCCGCGGAAAGGGCAGGACCGGTTGATTGAGTGCTGGCCGACGGTACGCGATGCTGTCCCCGGTGCCAAGCTCGCTGTGGTGGGGCAGGGAAGCTACGGCAAATATCTGAGGCGACTTGCCGTGCGCCACGGTGTCGAGGATGACGTGTTGTTCCTCGGACGCTTACCGCGGGAAGAGATGCGCGATGTTGTCGCTGCTGCCGACGTGATGGCCATGCCAGCCCGGACTCGCGGCGGCGGATTGGACGTTGAAGGATTGGGCATTGTCTACCTCGAGGCGCAGGCGTGCGGTGTCCCGGTGATAGCGGGGAATTCCGGGGGTGCTCGAGAGACAGTCACCGACGACACTGGCATCGTCGTGGACGGGCAAGACCGCGAGGAGATCGCCCGGGCTGTGATTGCGCTGCTGGGGGACCCCGGCCGTCGAAAAGCGATGGCTGAAGCGGGGTGCGCAATGGTGCGCGAGCGGTTCTCCTGGCCTGTGTTGGGAAGCCGCTTGGCAGAATGTCTTCAGCCTGCCGGTGCTGGGTGAAAAAGGAATGGTCCAAAGCGGCGGGGCTAGAATGTTGACTCATGCCTACGCAAGACAGTGCCGCACCACTCACCATCGGCTTCGACATCGGCGGTACGAACACTCGTGCAGGTGTAGTCGACTGCAACGGCACTGTCATGGACACAGTGTCCACCCACACGCCTGAGGACGAGGATGGCCTTGTCCACGCCATCGTTGAACTCGTGGAGCAGTTGCGCCGCATTCACCCCGTTGCGGCGGTGGGGGTTGCAGTTGCCGGTTTTCTGGATCCGGCGTGCGAAGTGGTTCGTTTCGCTCCCCATCTGCCCTGGCGCGACAATGAGCCGGTCCGTGACATTCTCCAGCAGGAACTTGAGCTACCTGTCCGGCTGGAGCACGACGCCAATTCGGCGGCGTGGGGTGAATACCGCTTCGGCGCCGCCAAAGACGTCGACACATGGGTACTGTTTGCCGTCGGCACCGGCATCGGCGCCACACTTATGCACCATGGGGAAATTTACCGGGGATCCTTTGGAACCGCGCCTGAATTCGGGCACCTCACGGTAGTGCCCGGCGGGCGCGCATGCTCCTGCGGCAAACGTGGCTGCCTGGAGAGGTACGCGTCAGGTACCGCACTGGTGGATACGGCAGTGGAGATCGCGGAACGGGGCGGGTTTGAAAGCTGCGGACTCTACCGGCGCGTCGTGGATAAGCGTGCATCCGGAAACGATGTCGTGTCTGCTGCCCGTTCCGGCGACGCGTTGGCGCTGGCGACGATGGATCACTTTGCCACGTGGCTCGGGCAAGGCCTGTCCATTGTGTGCGACGTGATGGACCCGGAGCTCATCGTCCTCGGCGGGGGAGTGAGCCAAGATGCGGATTTGTTCCTGGACAACGCCTGCGCAGGCATGAATGCGGGTGCCGTTGGAGCAGGATTCCGTCCCACGCCGCGCCTGCAAACCGCTGAGCTCGGTGCGCAGGCGGGTATGATTGGCGTTGCTGATTTGGCCCGAGACCTGGTTTAGAGGAAGCATGAACAACAAGTGGTACAAGTTTTTCAAGTACATCCTGATCGGGCCGTGGCTGCGGGTCTGGAACAGGCCTGAGACTGAAGGCCTGGGGAACATCCCCCCGGAGGGGACCCCGGCGCTCATGGTGTCAAACCATCAGGCCGTGATGGACTCCTTCTACTTCCCGCTGGTATGTCCGCGTCAGCTCGTGCACCCCGCGAAGAAGGAGTACTTCACATCCCCGGGCATCTCCGGCGCGATCCAGAAATTCTTCATGACGTCTGTGGGGCAGGTGCCCATCGACCGTGATGCCAAAGACGCGGGAGACAACCTCGTTAAAGTGACGCAAGAGGTCTTCGACAACGGAGACTTGTTCTGCATCTACCCGGAGGGCACGCGCTCCCCGGACGGCCGTATTTACAAGGGCAAGACCGGCATGGCCCGCGTCGCTATGAACTCCGGTGTCCCGTGTATTCCGGTCGCCATGATCGGCACCCGCAACGCCAACCCGATAGGCACATGGGTTCCACGCCCCGCCAAGGTGCGTGTCAAGATCGGCCAACCCGTCGATCCGCACCAGTGGGCACGCGACCACGGTTACGATCCGAACGATTCCGCCGTCTGGCGCCCGTTCACTGATTTCTTTACCCAGCAGCTCGTCGAGCTGTCCGGCTACGACTACGTCGACGCGTACGCCGCCGACGTGAAGAAATCGCTCGAGGCGGGAAACGGCTACCCGGAGGGCACGGAGCCTGACTGGCAGAAAATGCAGTGAGGTACTTCTACGACACCGAGTTCATCGAGGACGGGACGACTATCGAGCTGATCTCGATCGGCATCGTCGCGGAAGACGGACGCGAGTACTACGCCGTGTCCACCGACTTCGACGCATCCCGCGCGAATCCGTGGGTGCGGGAGAACGTTCTAGAGAAACTGCCTAACCCGCAACGCCCCGAATGGAAACCGAGGCAGACCATCCGGGAGGAGGTCTTCGCGTTCCTTACTGCCACGGACTCGAAGCCGGAATTGTGGGCGTGGGTTGGAGCCTACGATCATGTCGTGTTGGCGCAGCTCTGGGGGGATATGGCCAAATTACCCAAGGAGATGCCCCGCTACACGCGTGAGCTGCGGCAATATTGGGACATGGCCGGACGTCCCACGCTGCCCCCGGCACCCCAAGGCAACCACGATGCACTGGTGGATGCCCGCCATAACCTCCTTAAATTCAGGATTTGCTCGCGTTCCTTGCCTCTCGATCGGCGCGGTCACGCCACTGTCCGGCATCAATGACCCAGCTCATTTCGACCACGTACTACGTCTTCAGCTGAGGACGTGCTAGAAGTAAAGGGGTGAGTTGGACTGTAGACATCCCCAAAGAAGTGTTGCCCGATCTGCCGCCGCTTCCCGGTGACATCAATGAGGCGTTCCAGGACGTCGTTTCCCGTGATGCGAAGCAGCAGCCGACATGGGATGAGAATGCGTCCCTGTACGTGCGCAAGATCCTTGAGTCGGTTCCGCCTGTCGTGGTGGCGCCCGAGGTGCACAAGCTGAAGAAGCAGTTGGCTGAGGTGGCCAACGGTGAGGCGTTCTTGCTGCAGGGTGGTGACTGCGCTGAGACTTTCGAGTCCAACACTGAGCCGCACATTCGCGCCAACATTAAGACGCTGCTGCAGATGGCGGTGGTGCTCACCTACGGTGCATCCACCCCTGTGGTGAAGCTCGCGCGCATTGCCGGCCAGTACGCCAAGCCGCGCTCATCCGACCTGGATGAGAACGGTCTGCCGAATTACCGCGGCGATATTGTCAACGGTGTGGAGCCCACCGAGGAGTCCCGCCGCCACGACCCGGCCCGCATGGTCCGTGCGTACGCGAACTCGTCGGCAGCGATGAACTTGGTGCGTGCCCTGACCACGTCGGGTACAGCCGACTTGTACCGCGTCGAGGCGTGGAACCGCGAGTTCGTGGCCAACTCCGCTGCCGGTGCACGTTACGAGGCCCTCTCGCGGGAAATCACCCGCTCCCTGCACTTCATGGATGCATGCGGCGTCAACGACCGTGAGCTGCGCACCTCCGAGATCTACGCGTCTCACGAGGCACTGCTCGTGGACTACGAGCGTGCGATGTTGCGCCTAGCGGAGGACGAGAAGGGAGAGACTAAGCTCTACGACCTGTCCGCGCACCAGCTGTGGATCGGTGAGCGCACCCGCGGGCTGGAGGACTTCCACGTCAACTTCGCGGCTTTGATCGACAACCCGATCGGCATCAAGCTCGGACCGTCGGTGACTCCGGAAGAAGCTGTCGCGTACGCCGACAAGCTGGACCCGAACCGTGAGCCGGGCCGTCTCACCATGGTTGCCCGAATGGGGCACGATAAGGTCCGCGACGTGTTGCCGGGCATTGTCGACGCCGTCGAGCGTTCCGGCCACAAAGTCGTGTGGCAGTCCGACCCGATGCACGGCAACACCTTCACCGCGTCTAACGGGTACAAGACCCGCCACTTCGACAAGATCATTGACGAGGTCCAGGGATTCTTCGAGGTGCACCGTCACTTGGGTACCCACCCAGGCGGCATCCACATCGAGTTGACCGGCGAGCACGTCACCGAGTGCCTCGGCGGCGCGCAGGACATCACCGACATCGATCTCCCGGGCCGCTACGAGTCCGCTTGCGACCCGCGCCTGAACACCGAGCAAGCTCTGGAGCTGGCGTTCCTCGTCGCGGAGATGCTCCGCAACTAGCGTTCACCGCTTAGACCGGCCCGGAATTACTCCGGCATGCGGAGGATCTCCGGGATCTCGCCGTAGGCCCCGGAGCCGAACCACCAGCCACCGACAGCAACTGCTGCGGTGGCTGTTGCTATGAGGAGCAAAGCTACAACCACGGCGACACCTGAGCGGTTAGTCTCCACCGGGGGAAGCTCAGGTTCCGGATGGTCGAGGCTTCTCTCGGGGGCCTTGTCCCGATCCAACGGTGGCACATGGGGTTCGTACGGTGCCGGTGCTGGGACCGGGGGCATTGGGGCCACCGGGGCCGCTACCGGGGCATGAGTCGGTGCAGGGGCCGCCGGGGACCGGTACGGGGAAGCCGGTTCTGCTGGGCGCACGGCCCCGTTTGGCTGTTCAGGCTGGCGCTGCGTTGCCGGCGCATCCATGTGAGTCACGCTGGTGGGGATCGCCGCTACCCGGTTCGCGGCCGACTGGGTCGGGGCGGGGACAGTGAAATCCGGAAGCCCAAGCTCGAACGCCACGTCGTCGAGCGCAGCCAGGAATTCGTCGGCGTCCGTGAATCGTTCACGGGGATCGCGGGCGGTGGCGGTGGCCACGAGCTCGTCGAAAAGCTTGGGTATGCCCGGCATGCGTGAGGACGGCGCGGGGACGTCGAGGCGAAGGCGCACGAGCGCGTGAGAGAGCGATGTGTCCCCGTCGAACGGAACAGTTCCGGTGAGTAGCTCAAACAAGACGATTCCGGCAGAGTACACGTCAGACGCTTGGGTGATCTCGCTCCCGTCGACCTGCTCGGGGGAGAGGTACGCGACGGTTCCAACGATCTGGTCGGTTGAATGATGAGCGTCATCAGCGGCGCGGACGAGCCCGAAGTCGGCGAGCTTCACTGTGTTGTCGCCGTTGATGAGAATGTTGTCCGGTTTGATGTCGCGGTGCACGAGGCCGCGGCGGTGGGCGACGGACAGGCCTGTCAGCGTCGCGCGCATGACGGCGGCGGCCGCATGGGGCGGCATCGGGCCGCGCTCGGCGAGCAGCTCCCGCAACGTGCCCCCAGTGATGAGCTCCATGATGAGGAACACGTCCTCGCCTGCGGCAGAGAAATCGTACACATTGACCAGATTCGGGTGGCTGAGCTGCGCCATTGCGCGGGCCTCGCGGGCGAACCGGTCCAAGAAGACGTCGTCGTGAACGTAGCGTTCGTCCATGACCTTTGCGGCCACCTCGCGTCCCAGGCGTGTGTCCAGGCAGCGGTACACGGTTGACATGCCGCCGCGTGCAATGGGGCGGTCGATGAGATACCGGTCTTCCAGCACATCGCCGGCTGCGAGGTGAGTCATGCCGTCCAGTATGGTGCACGCGCTGCGTTGAACGGTAGCAACCCCCGTTGCGCGTAGAGTGGCGGGCGTGAGTTTTACAGAGCACGACACCAACGCCCGTGACATCGACGCGCTGTTGAGCGGCGAAGAACTGTTGACGTTTCCTGAGGTAGCTGAGCGCCTCGGTGTCCCCGTGACCAAGGTGCACGACTACGTCAACGCCGGCAAGCTCGTGTCCCACAAAAAGGGCGGCACGAAAGTGATCCCCGAACTCCTGCTCGATGAGGGCACGGACCTATCCAAGTTCATCGCGGGTGCCATCACCGTGCTTCTCGACGGCGGCTTCAACCAGGACGAGATCCTGGTCTATTTGTTCACCGAGGACGAGAGTTTGCCGGGCCGGCCGATCGATGCGCTGCACGGTCACGGCGCGCGCGAAGTGATCAGGCGCGCACAGGCGATGGCGTTCTAGCCGTCCGCGTTTCACTGCCGCCATCGGTGCCGGGTACCCGCGGCAGCACGTAGGCTGCGGCGCACCACCCAACGACAACAGCCACGAGCATCCACGCGCCGTTGTAGAAGTTGTGGTTGCCGCTGCCACTGAACGCCAGCGCGACGATCACGGAAACACCAACGGTTAGACGCGTCAGCCACCGCGGGGGATTGAATGTGCCCGCCACGGAGAGCGCGGAAGCGAAGTACCAGGGCAATGTCACCGCGTTGAACACGAACGCGACCATGTAGGCCAAGGCCATTCCCATGATGTTGCGGCGCTCGGTCTGCCGGAACAACCACCACAAGACGACGAGACCGACGAGCATGAGCACAGAGCCCGCCGTTCTCGTTGCACTGAGGACAACGTTGTAGGGGAATTCTTCGTCGAAAAGCTGGATGAACGGCGTGATGGCGTCGGCTGCAAGTGTTGCCCCCGACAGCGGGTTGACAACCTTTGAATTGCCGGAGATTTGCTCCAGCCACCCCCACGATGTGCCCGAGGCGACCGTCACGGCTGCAACGGAAGCGACCGAGACCGCGACTACAGCGAAACCTGACACGAGGAAAGCTCCCACCCGCCGGGCGTGGCGTGCGCCGTCAGGTGCGTAATGGTGCGCGGCCATCCACACGATGAACGGCAAGGTCACTGCGGCGGTCGCCTTGAGGGAGACAGCGACACCGGCGGCGACTGTTCCAAGCACGAAACGGCGGTTCAGACATGCCAACAGACCGAGGCTGACCAAGCCGACCATTACCGATTCATTGTGCATGCCGCCAACCATGTGGATGAGCATGACGGGGTTGGCCACGCCGAGCCACAGTGCGAGCGCGGGATCGCCGCCGAGCCGCCGCGCAATCCGTGGAATCGCCCACGCGATGGCTGCGAACCCTGCCAGGGAAATGAATTTGTAGCAGATGATGCCCGCCATCACGTTCTCGCCGACGAAGCTGGTCACTCCGTTGCCGATCCACAGATGCAGGGGGCCGTACGGGGTGGTTGTGTTGCGCCAATCGTGTGAGACTTCCAGCAGATACGGCCCGGGATTGACAGCGGCGCCCTCGGAATACGGATCGAATCCGTCGCGGACCATGGCTCCCTGCATGAGATAGGAGTACACGTCCCGCGACATGAGTGGTGCGGCGAGCAGTAGCGGGGCAGTGGAGGACCACAGTGCGGATCGGGCGAAGCTCAGACGATCCGCAACGACAGCCGCGGCAGAGTCGGCTGGGCCCTGCCTCTCGGGCACGATGTGGCGCCCGACGGCAACCCACCCGGCCACGAGAAGAAACAAGCCCACAACTAGAGCGATGTTGAACAGACCGCGTGCGTGGCCGTACGCGAGAAACTCGATTCCTAGGTGGTCTAGCATTCCGCCGCGGTTGCGGGTCGCGCCGGCCCCGAAAGAACCGACTGCGAGAAGCGCGGAGCCGATGATGCCCAGCCGCAGGGCCGTCGTTGAGGAGACCTGTCCGTTCATTGCCACCGCGCCCCTTACTTGCGGCGGGACGTCGCTTTGATTGCCAGGTCAGTGAGGGTCTCAACCGAGGCAGCACTGATTCCGGCATTGTCCAGGTATCTCAGGCCGGATTCGGTCAGCTGGCTGATGCGTTCCTCGACGATGTCCATGGCACCGGTGGATTCGATGATGCGGGCCAGCTCGGCGATCTCGGCCGGGTCTGTGGCAGTACCGATGCCGGCCCGCAACCTCTCGGCGGCTGCCTGATCGGAGGAGTCTGCTGCCTGCAGAGCGATCGCGTAGAGGACGGTCCGCTTACCTTCGCGCAGGTCGTCGCCGGCCGGCTTGCCGGTCACACCCGGATCACCGAAGACGCCTAAGAGATCGTCGCGAAGCTGGAATGCCATACCGATATCCCGGCCGTACCCGCGCAACGCAGCGATGGTCTCCGCATCCGCATCCGCGATTGCCGCTCCGAGATGCAAAGGGCGCTCGACCGTGTACGCGGCCGTCTTGTACCGGTTGACGGCGTTGGCCATCTCTTCGCTTTCGCTGTTGGACGCCTCGAGGGAGATATCCAAGATCTGCCCGCCGATCACCTCCGCGCGCATCCCGCGCCACGGTTCGGCTGCGCGGAGTAGCGCCGACTCGCTGAGTCCCGAATCACGCCACATGTCGTCCGCCCACACGAGGGCGAGATCCCCCAGCAAAATAGCGACGTTTTCGCCGTAGGTGTCCGAATCTCCGTTCCACTTGCGCTGTGCGTGCTCGGCGGCGATTGCCCGGTGCACCGTGGGTCTGCCGCGCCGGGTGTCGGAGGCGTCGATGATGTCGTCGTGGATGAGCGCGCAAGCCTGAATCAGTTCCAACGAGCTGACCGCGCGAAGGACTGCCACGGGGTCTTCGGCTCCGGTGTCCCCGTCCACGGTCGCCGCGTACCCCACCCAGCCATAAGTTGGACGGATGCGTTTCCCGCCGCCGAGCACGAAATCTCGAACGTGCCCCGCGGCGTGCGCGACGGGCCCGCCGATTTCGCTTATCGACGCCACGCTGGACTCAAGGAAATCCTCGAGTTCCCGTTCAACTGTCCCAGGGACATCCGCGACAGGTACTAGGGGTGTGCGCTCGCTCAACAGTCGTAGCTCCTTATCCTGCGGGGTGGGACGATTACCGCACACTTTACCGGGGGTGAACTCACAGTAGTGGCAATGTCCGCCCGAGAACGGCGAAGGGGCGGGGATCACCCGCATAGGTGAAATTGCGCAGGACATCCCGGAACCCCAGGGAACGGTAAAGGCCGAATGCCGCATTCGCTTCGTGCGGCACCTCGGGCGTGGACAGCAGAACAAAAGGCTGGGGGGCATGGATTAGGAGACGGGTGATCAGGGTGCGGCCAATTCCTCCACCTTGCAGTTGTGGGGAGACATGTATTTCTGCGAGTTCGAAGTAATTGTCCACGATTTCGATCATGTGCGGGGTCATGGCGTGGTTGTTCACCAGTCCGCTACGCAGTTGCCGGTCCCACCACCGATTCGGGGCCCCACGGAACCCGTATGCGATCCCCGCTAATTCGTCATTCGCGAATGCGGCCACGGCGGCGAAATCCCGCTCTGTGGAGTCGCGCTGCCAGACGTTCACGCGTTGCTCGCGGATGGATACGGGGTAATTCATTGTCCTGATGTAGAGATCCACGAGTTGCGGCGACATGGCAGAGAACTCGTGCGGGGACAGATCGCGGAAAGTGACGGACACGGTCTCCATCGAACCACGCAGGCAAAGCGGTTGCGCACTGTTTGGGTTATCCACAGGGTTGCCCCTCCTATTAGTGCATGTCACAGGCGGTTTGAGGCGCGCTCCTGGGTCCAGGATCGAAAATATGTTCGAACATGTCGCTGTGGTGTCCACGTCGGTTTCTAGTGTGAAGTCACACCATGAATCGGGGCCACGGTATCGAAAGGTCTTTCAGGGAGGGAGCCGAAATGTCCAGTGTGATCTCAGCAACGACCGGGGCGGTATACGGGGCGACCCCCGCTGTGTCTCGGCACGACGAATTTGTTGGGGCAGCAGGCCTGCTTTTGGAAGAAGCGCGCGGCCAGCTTGCGGCGGGGGCCGCGGACCTCGCTCTGGAAAGCGCGTACCGGGCCGCTTTGCGCACCGCGGGTGCAGTGATCGCACAGTCTGCGACGGTCTCGCGGCGGAAAAGGCTGCCGAGCAGCGCCTGGGACAAGCTTGCTTTGACCGGCCCTCGGGGCAAGTACTGGGCCGAGATTTTCGCACGTTTCTCGCGTCAGCGGGGGCGAGTCGCCTCTGGGATCGAACTTCATCCCGACTCTGTTGAGGTTGAGCGGCTATTTGATTACGCCATGGCCTTTTATGGGGAAACGGCGGGTGAGACGGGCGGTGCGTCCGCCGCCTAGGCTGCCACCGCTACCTTTGTCTGGATCTCAGGGCGGTATGATGAGGGAACAAACCGTCACCCTTGGGCGTTGGAGTTTTAGTGAAGACAGCGACCAAACCAGGCTGGGAGTGAAAGTGGCTTTATCTGAGCAGGAACAAAAGTTGCTCCGCGAAATTGAGGAGTCGCTGATGGCCGATGACCCGAAATTCGGGTCCACTGTGTCCTCTGCACCTGCATCCGGTCCTGCGGGCGCGAGCTTCCGTCTGACCATGCGCTCGTTGGCGCTCATTGTCCTCGGTCTCGTGCTTCTCATCTCCGGGGTGGCTCTGGCGGCAGAGAGTCTTTGGTTCATCGCGCTGAGCATCCTTGGTTTCGTGGTCATGTTCGTCGGCGGCGTATGGGCATTGCGGGCTCCCGCACACGAGGTGCCCGCCCGTCCTGCGCGGAACGCAGGCCCCCAGCTTCATCGTGACGGCATGAGCGCCCGCATGGAGGAGAATTTCCGCCGGCGGTTCGAGGGGCAGTAGCCGCATTGAGAGAGAAGTAGTGCTGCCTCGGAGCTACTCCTAGCTCGTTTCCATATCCCCCTTTCACGGAAGCGTGGAAGGGGGATTTTTCGTGCTCCACTGTGCTCCACTCCTGTGCCCCACTTTCACCCACCTTCATTGCCGGTGGGTCCCAACATGGCTTATATCCTGCGGTGATGCGTTGGAATTCGGGAGGTGCCGGTGTGATGTACCGGCATCGTAGCGTTTTGAAATCACTTCTGTGGTGGGAGTGGCTGAAGGGGGACGGGCAGGCGCTCCACTCGATATTGCGGTTGTGATCTGTGCATTTATGACACGCGAACGGAAAATTGTGTTCCAATGTGGCGTATGTGGGGGATTGTGGGTTAAAGTGGGGGACAGTGAAGGGCCGGTGTGACGATGCCGGGTCGGATCTGACAAAAGTTCACAGCCGGAGTCGTTGAGTGAAGGAAGGTAGGGCGCCGGATGTTTCTTGGCACCTATACCCCCAAGCTGGACGACAAGGGGCGCCTGACGTTGCCCGCCAAATTCCGCGAGGGTTTGGCGGACGGGCTGATGGTGACCAAGGGGCAGGACCACTCTTTGGCGGTTTACCCCCGCGAGGAGTTCGCGGCGCGCGCACGAAAGGCGGCCGCGGTATCCCGTACGAACCCTAAGGCGCGTGCGTTCATTCGAAACTTGGCGGCAAGTGCGGATGAGCAAACGCTTGACGGTTCGGGTCGCATCACGTTGTCGCCGGCGCACAGGGACTACGCAAACCTTTCGAAGGAATGTGTGGTCATCGGTTCAGTGGATTTCTTGGAAATCTGGGACGCCGAGTCCTGGGCGAAATACCAAGAAAATACCGAAGCTGCCTTCTCGGCGGCCGACGAGGACGACATTCTCTCGGGCCTGCTTTAAGCGGGCGTGCGGAGAGCGTGTACGAACTCTGCTCGGGGCGCGAGTCGTTCTGGTGTACTTCCCCGATATCAGAATGACCGCCCCGAGCAGGGCTCTGCACGTTCTCCGCCGGAACATAGGAACAACTGCAGTCAGACCCGATCCGCAGCACATCGTTACAGGCGCACACAAGGGGGTGGACCACGGTGGCACAAGAGACAGCAAAGGAATCCGCGATGGATTTCAGCATTGACGCGAACCATGGCCACGTTCCAGTGATGCGCGATCGCATGGGGGATCTGCTGCGTCCAGCAGCGGAGAAATTCGGCGATGGCGCCGTCATCGTGGATGGCACGCTCGGCGCTGGGGGCCACACTGAATGCTTCCTCAACGAATTTCCGGTTGCTACCGTCATCGGCATCGACCGAGACGTGGCCGCCCTTGAACAGGCGACACGCCGCTTGGAAGCATTCGGGGACAGGTTCGTCCCTGTGCAGGGGCGTTTCGACTGCCTGGCCGATGAACTTGAGTCACGTGCCCACCCGGCGTTTGAGCGCGTCCGCGAGACAGGTTTAGCGGGCGCGTTTTTTGACCTTGGTGTCTCGTCCATGCAGCTGGACCAGGAGGAGCGCGGATTTGCGTACCGTGTCGACGCTCCGCTGGATATGCGCATGGATCCGAGCGGGGGAATGACCGCGGCGGAGGTGCTGAACACGTATAGTCACGGCGACCTGGCACGTGTCCTCAAGACCTACGGCGATGAGCGGTTTGCGGGAAAGATCGCGTCCGCGGTTGTCGCTGAGCGGGAGAAAGAGCCTTTCGACCGTTCAGGGCGTCTTGTGGATCTCTTGTACAGCGTTATTCCGGCGGCGACGCGGCGCACCGGCGGGCATCCGGCGAAACGCACATTCCAGGCGCTGCGCGTGGAAGTCAACCGGGAACTTGAAGCGCTGGCAAATGTCATTCCGATGGTGGCGGACGCGCTCGGACCCGGCGGGCGTGCTGTGTTCATGAGCTACCAGTCCCACGAGGACAAGTTGGTCAAGCGTGCGTTTGCGGAGTTGACCGAGTCGAAAACTCCGCCCGGTTTGCCGACTGAACTGCCTGATATGGCGCCGAAGTTCCGACTTGTCACCCGGGGTGCCGAACAAGCCTCGGAGGCAGAGATCGAGTTGAACCGCCGGGCGGCATCGGTGCGGGTACGGGCCGTCGAGAAGCTAGGCGAGGGACCCGACGGAAGTTAGCCATGACTGCGACGACATATTCACAGAAAACACGGCCGCTAGGGAAGGGAACTAGGACCATGGGAGCAAGCCGAGACCTCACAGCCGGAAACACCTCCGGAGGCTCGACCGCGCTGCTGGAGCGCAGCCCCGAGCGCACGACGCGCTCCCCCGAGCGGACCCGTATCGCTCCGGCGCCGAGCGGTCTCAAACCGCGCATTGCACCGCATGTGCCCCGTGGCCCCCGCCGTCTCGGTTCCCGGCAGGTAGTCTCGGTCCGCGGCCGCCGGGTCACCACTACGGAAGCGAAGCGGAAATTTTCGACCATGTCGTTGATGGCGTTGCCGCTTCTCATCCTGGGGATCTTCGGTGCGATGCTCCTGTCGGCTCTGTCCACCCAGCAGACTTTCACCATCGAGCAGCTCCAGGCGCAGGAGCGAAAACTCAACAACGAGCTTGAGACGCTCAACCGTAACGTGGAAGACAGTCGTGCTGCCGCCGAGGTCGCGGCCAAGGCCGACGCGGCGGGGATGGTTGTTCCCGTTCAGCCCGGCATTATCGATGTGGATGCAGAGGGTAAAGCGCACGAGGCTCGTGAGGCGGATCCGGCAAGGACTTTGCGCATCGTCGACGTGAACGAGGAGACGATCCGCACCGACCACGCCACAAGCGACCGTCAGGCCACCCGCGACATTGCGGATAACTTGTCCGCGCTACCTCAGAACTCTTTGCCTTCGAGCCGTGGCGCGGCACCATCGTTAGCGGAAGCTGGTGGGCAGAACACCACGGTTGTTCCTTCCCAGAACGCGCGCTCGGGTGAGAACAGCCGTGATGCTGCCCCGGCGGCGCCGTCCGCTCCAGTCGCCCCGGCTGAAGCGCCACGTTCTCCGGCGCAACCGGTAGAGGCGCTCCCGGGCTTGCCGGGTGGCTTCTAGGAGCGGCATTTAGTTCCCTATTCGTGTGTGGCGGTCATGACCTCGGCCTGCGATCGGGGCAAGATGAAGGCAATCATTGGGAGTGCTGTGGCACGAGAAAAGTAGGTGAGACTGCGACGTGAGCAGGATGGACCCGCGGAAGCGGCAGGCGCAGGCAGAGGCAATGTCTGCGCAGAAAGTCATTACTGCCAAACGTATGCGCATCCTCACCGCCGTTTTTCTTGTTCTGGCTCTCCTGCTTGTCGGGCGCCTGGCATGGGTCCAGTTGAAGTGGGGCCCGGAGCTGCAGACGGTGGCGGCCGCGCAACGCGAGCGCGAGTATGAGGATCCCGCGCGCCGTGGAGCAATTGTGGACCGGGAAGGCAACTACCTCGCCTACACGATGAAAGCGCGCTCCTTGACTGTGTCCCCGGTGACATTGCGGCGTGAGTTGGGCGAACTCGCGCGGAACGACATGTACGCGGACGGTGCCACCAGAGCCGAGGCGGAGGCGCAGGAAAGCGCGCGAGTCGAGGATATGCTGCGGCAAATGGCCAATGAGATCCCGACCATGCTCCAGTCTGAAAATGCCGAAAGTTCCGGGGGCGATGACGGGAAGAGCGGCGAAAAGGCATCGCCCGGGGAGAAAGGCGAGAAAGATAAGCTGCCGACACCGCGGGTGAACTCTAAGGACATTCTGGAGAAGCTCCACGCCGACACGGACTACGAAGTGCTGGTCCGCAACGTCGACCCGGATGTGGCGGCGCAGGTCGCCGAGAAATTCCACGGTGTGGCAGCTGACCGCCAGGACATCCGCGAGTACCCGAACGGCGCGATCGGAGAGAACATTGTCGGCCGCGTTTCCATGGACGGCCAGGGCCAGTTTGGTCTTGAGGCCTCGAGCGATTCGATTCTCACAGGCATCGACGGACGCTCGACGGAGGATGTGTCCGCGAACGGCCAGCCGATTCCGGGCACGCTTCGCGACGTAGTCCCGGTGGTGGACGGCGCGCGCGTGGAACTCACGGTCGATCTGGACTTGCAGGCGTATGTTCAGCAGGCGCTGGAGCAGGCCAAGATGAATTCCAAAGCGAAAGACGCCGAGGCTGTGGTGCTCGATGCGAAGAGCGGCGAGGTGCTGGCGATGGCGA
>OJLS01000127.1_pt1 | contig 18793 bp, 18 predicted proteins | sample 1597081 | NCBI WGS metagenome assembly OJLS01 (sample SAMEA3904663, study PRJEB24821) | metagenome | biome: Builtin; feature: hospital; material: surface | place: USA | collected 2013-05-22
GATGTGTATAAGAGACAGGCTTATCGACGGGGTGATAACCGACATCTTGGCCGCGGAGTGACGTGGGCGCTACACTCGTGACTTAGCAGTCGAGGAAGGAGAGTGCCAGGTATGGCGGGTGTCGCACGCGAGCGCCGGCAAGCGGTCCTGCGCGCGATCGTCGCGGACTACATTTCCTCACAAGAGCCGGTGGGCTCGAAGCGCCTGGTGGAGCGCCACCAGCTGAAGGTCTCCTCGGCGACGATCCGCAACGACATGGCTGTCCTCGAAACGGAAGGCTACATCGCACAGCCGCACGCAAGCTCCGGACGCGTGCCCACGGAGAAGGGCTACCGGGCGTTCGTCGACGCGATCAACGACGTGAAGCCATTATCGTTGCCGGAGCGGCGGGCGATCTCGGAATTCCTCGAGTCGTCCGTCGACCTGGAAGACGTGATGCGGCGCTCCGCGCACCTCCTGGCGCAGCTGACGCGGCAGGCGGCCGTTGTGCAGCTACCCACGCTGGCGGTCTCGCGGGTGAAGCACTGCGAGGTGGTCGCGCTGACACCGACGCGCTTGCTGCTGGTGCTCATCACGGACAACGGCCGTGTGGACCAGCGCAATGTGGAATTGTCCGGCCCGATCGGCGAAGACGCGGTGACGCAGCTACGCGATCTGTTGAACCGGGCGCTGGCGGGCAAGACTATGGGGGATGCATCCACATCGCTGGCTTTGCTTGCCGACGACGTGCCCGCGGCCATTGCCGATCCTTTGAAGCGCGCGATTTCGGTGCTCATCGACACACTGGTGGACAGCCCGAGCGACCGGGTCCTCATCGCGGGTGCCGCGAACCTGGTTCCCATGACCACGGATCTGCTCAGCGTCGTGGAGGCGCTCGAGGAACAAGTCGTGGTGCTGAAACTGTTGGCCAACCTCCCCGAGCTGGGGAACGTGTCGGTGGTCATCGGTGCGGAGAACGAGGACGAGGAATTGGCTAAGGCCAGCATCGTCACCACCGGCTACGGCGCGGCGGGCGAGACGCTGGGCGGGCTGGGAGTGCTCGGTCCGACGTACATGGATTACCCCGGTACCATGCAAAAGGTCGCCGCCGTGGCCCATTACATCAGTCACATTTTGGCCGGTGAAGAGGGCGGATGAAACGCTTCGCCGACAATGTTAGAAGAAAACAGTTTTAGACGGATTTAGCTGAGAACCGAAGGAACATAGATGGCTCGCGATTACTACGGAATCCTCGGGGTGGACCAAGGGGCCACCGACGCCGAGATCAAAAAGGCGTACCGGCGTCTGGCGCGCAAGTACCACCCGGACGTGAACGACACGGAAGAGGCCGCAGAGAAATTCCGTGAAATCTCTGTGGCGCAGGAAGTCCTGCTGGATCCCCAAAAGCGCAGCATCGTCGACCGCGGCGGCGACCCGATGGAACAGGGCCAGGCAGCTGGCGGCGGTGCGGGCGGGTTTGGCTTCGGGGACATCTTCGAGGCCTTCTTCGGGGAGGGCGGTGGAGCTTCCGCCCGCGGCCCCCGGTCCCGTGTGCAGCCGGGCAACGACGCGCTGCTGCGCACGACGATCACGTTGGCCGAGGCGTTCTCCGGTACCCGGAAAGATGTCACCGTCGATACCGCGGTGATTTGCGAGCACTGCCACGGCACCGGCTCCGAGTCCGAATCCAAGCCGGTCACGTGCGACGAGTGCGGTGGTCAGGGTCAGGTGCAGCAGGTGCAGCAGTCGTTCTTGGGCAACATCATGACCACGACGTCGTGCCCGAAGTGCTCCGGCTTCGGCGAGATCATCACTGACCCGTGCCAGAAGTGCGGTAGCCAGGGACGCGTGCGTTCGCGCCGGGACATTTCCGTGAAGATCCCGGCTGGCATTGTCAGCGGCATGCGCATCCGCATGGCCGGCCAGGGCGAGGTCGGCCACGGCGGCGGCCCGGCAGGCGACCTGTACGTCGAGGTGGAGACGGAGCCGCACCCGGTGTTCGTCCGCGAAGGGGACAACCTGCACCTGAAGGTGAACGTGCCGATGTACGACGCGGCGCTGGGCACGGCCGTCGAGGTGGAGAACCTGGCGGGCGAGAGGACTTCCATCGACATTCCTGCCGGAACCCAGCCGGAGGAAGAAATCATGCTGAAGGGCGAGGGCATGCCGCGTTTGCGCCGTGAGGGCGCCGGCGACATGGTCGCCCACGTCCAGGTGGTGGTTCCAACCGACCTGTCCAAGGAGCAGCGCCGCAGCTTGGAAGAGCTCCGCGACAGCCATGAGGGGACCGCGTTCGTCGAGGAGGAAGCCGGCGACGACGAGGGCTTCTTCTCCCGCCTGCGCGACCGTTTCCGCCGCTGATGAGCCTGCCGTATTTCCTTGCGGACGATCCTGCGTCCGGGACGCTCGACGGGCCGGAAGGCCGCCACGCCGTGACCGTCAAACGGATCGGTGTCGGGGAGCGGATCGCGCTGACCGACGGCCACGGCACTGTCGCCGAAGTGGAGGTGACGGAGCTGACCGGCAAGGATCAGCTGGCGGGCACGGTCCTACAACTCGAAGAGATTCCCCGCCCGAGACCGGCTGTGACCGTGGTACAGGCGATCCCGAAATTTGAGCGAGCTGAGCTCGCTGTCGATCTGGCCACGCAAGGCGGGGCGGATGAGATCATTCCGTGGATCTCCCACAGGACGATCGCTCGGTGGCAGGGCCCGAAAGTGGCCAAAAATGTTGAGAAATGGCGGGCTACCGCGCGGGAAGCCGCGAAGCAGTCGAGGCGGGCTTGGGTCCCCGAGGTACGCGAGCCGGTGACGACGAACCAGTTGGCGGAGCTGATCGCGGGAAAGACCGCGGTGGTGCTACACGAGGACGCGGAGAAGAAGCTCAGCGAAGTCGATCTGGACACCGGGCACATCTTTCTCATCGTCGGCCCTGAGGGAGGGATCGGCGAGGACGAGCTGGATCTCCTGGACGCGGTGAAGGTGAAGCTCGGCCCCGAAGTATTGCGCACGGCCTCGGCCGCGTTCGCCGGATTGAGTGCCATTGGGGCACTTTCCCGCTGGTAGGGTGAACCGCATGGCAGAATTGGTCACCCGCTCCTACGAGCTCGACCCTGAACTTGCTCAGGCTGTGCTGGGCGTGACAGACGAGAATCTGCGCACGCTCAACGACGTGCTCGGTGTGGATCTCTTCGCCCGTGGCACCACGGTCATGCTGCGCGGCCCGGTCGAGGAGGTGGCGCTCGCGGTGCGCGTGCTCTCCGAGATCCAGGCGATGGCCCGCCGCGGCATTGTCATTACTGCTGATGCGGTGACGCACGCGGTGGACATCATGGCCACGGACATGCCGGAATCGGCCGCGGAGATCCTCGGCCAAGAAATCGTCGCTCGCCGTGGCAAGATCATCCGGCCGAAGACGGCGGGGCAGCGGGAGTACGTCGACGCGATCGACGAGAACACCATCGTGTTCGGGATCGGCCCCGCCGGCTCCGGCAAAACGTACTTGGCCGTGGCTAAGGCAGTGCAGGCGCTGCAGGCTAAGGACGTCAAGCGCATCATTCTCACCCGCCCGGCAGTGGAGGCGGGGGAGAAACTCGGGTTCTTGCCCGGCACACTGAACGACAAGATCGATCCGTATCTGCGGCCCTTGTACGACGCATTGCGCGACATGCTCGACCCGGAGATGATCCCGAAGCTGATGGAGGCCGGCATCATCGAGGTGGCCCCGCTGGCGTACATGCGCGGGCGCACGCTGAACGATGCCTTCGTCATTTTGGATGAGGCGCAGAACACCACCCCGGCGCAGATGAAGATGTTCCTGACGCGTCTCGGCTTCGGCTCGAAGATGGTGGTCACCGGCGATATTTCGCAGGTGGATCTGCCGCGCGGCGTCGAGTCGGGCTTGCGGGTGGCTAGGCGTATCTTGAGGGACGTCGAGGACATCCACTTCCAGGAATTCAGCGCGAAAGACGTGGTGCGGCATCAGCTTGTGGGTCGCATTGTCGCCGCGTACGACCGCTACGACGCACGCAGAGCCCAACGAGAAGAAGAGGGAGACAAGGCATGAGCATCGAGGTCCTCAACGAGTCCGGGGAGGCAGACGTCAACGAGGAGATGCTTATCGACGTCGCCTCGTTCGCCCTCACCGCCCTCGACGTCCACCCCGACACTGAGATGACCATCACCTGTGTCGACTCGGAGACCATGGCGGATCTGCACATGCGCTGGATGGATCTGCCCGGTCCCACCGACGTGATGAGCTTCCCCATGGACGAGCTCACCCCGGGCTCCGGGCGGCCGGACGCGACGCCTTTCGGTCCGTCGATGCTGGGGGACATCATCCTGTGTCCCGATTACGACCGGAAACAGGCAGACGCCGCCGGTCACCCGCTCGGCCACGAAATGGCGCTGCTGACTGTCCACGGGTGCCTGCACTTGCTGGGGTACGACCACGCCACGCCGGTAGACGAGCGGGAGATGTTCGCGCTGCAGAACGAGATCCTCGCCGACTGGTACGACGATCTTTCCGCCCGCGGGGTGGAGTACCAGCCGAAGCCGGCCGGGAAGCACGCATTCCCGTCGGCGGCGGACAGGCAGGAGCTTGACGGGCTCGTCGAAAAGCGGGGCGAGTAGCCGCTGTGGAAATGTGGGTGACGTACCTGCTCATTGCGCTTTTCTCCCTGCTGGGGGCGGGCGTGATGAAGATGCTCGAGTCCGCTCTCGTGCCCATTTCGCGCGCACGCGTGGAATCAATGGTCAAAGACGAAGTGGGTGGTGCCAATGCGTTGCTACGCGTCGTGGACGCGCGGTCGAACCACCTGGGTCTGCTCGCTCTTATCCAGACGGTGCTGGACACGCTCGCCGCGGTGTTCGCGCTGCTCACTGCCCTTGATCTGATTCCGTCCCGCGGGTGGGCGATCACCGCGGCGATCGTGGCGGTGACGCTCATGCGCTTCGGAATTATCGGCGTGATCGCTCGGCGGGCGGGCAAGCTCAACCCGTACTCGATCTCGCTGCGCGCGGCCCAGATCCTGACTGTCGTGTATGTCGTTTTGGGGCCGGTGTCCAAGCTGCTCATCTGGATCGGCAACCTGGTCACGCCCGGTGAGGAATCGCTGGAGAACCCCTACGCGACGGACGTGGAGCTGCGAGAAGCTGTGGATATCGCCCAGGAGCAGGGCGTGGTGGAGACGGTCGAGCACCGCATGATCCAGAACATCTTCGACTTAGCCACCACTCACGCCCGCCAGGTGATGGTGCCGCGTCCGGAGATGGTGTGGATCGAGGCTGAGAAGACAGCGGGTCAAGCGGCGAACCTGATGATTCGTTCGGGACACTCGCGCGTGCCCGTGATCGGGGAGAGCGTGGACGACATTGTCGGTGTGATCTACCTGAAGGACATTGTGGAGCGCACCTACAACCGCACCGACGGCGGCAGCGGCGTCGGGGTGTCCGACCTCATGCGCGAGCCGATGTTCATCCCCGACTCGAAGCCGTTGGACGACCTGCTGGCGGAGATGCAGCGGGAGCAGACGCACATCGCGGTGCTCGTGGACGAGTACGGCGGGATCGCCGGCCTGATGACCATGGAGGACATTCTCGAGGAGATCGTCGGCGAGATCACGGACGAATACGACGCCGACGAAGAAGCCCCGATCGAGCTGGTGATGGACCGGACCTACCGGGCGCAGGCGCGTCTGCCGTTGGACGACTTAGTGGATTACCTCGACGACGAGCTGGATTACGAGCTGGAATTCGATGAGGAGGTAACCGACAACGTTGAAACGGTCGCGGGCCTGTTGTCCTATGACCTCGGCCGTGTCCCCCTACCAGGCTCGTACGTGGAGGTCGCGGGCCTGCGTTTCACGGCGGAAGGCGGCAGGGACCGCCGGGGCCGTATGAAGGTGCGCACCGTGCTTATCGACGTCCCCTCGCAGCCCCGTGACGAGGATGCCCCCGACGACAGTGCACAATAGGTGCATGAAGAACATCCTTTCCATCCAGTCGGCTGTGGCATACGGCCATGTGGGCAATTCCGCGGCGGTCTTTCCGCTGCAGCGGATCGGACACGAGGTGTGGCCGGTCCACACCGTGAATTTCTCCAACCACACCGGCTACGGCGCGTGGAAAGGCCCGATGATCCCGGCTGAAGACGTGCGCGAGGTGATCGCGGGGATCGACGACCGCGGTGCGTTGAAAGAGGTAGACGTGGTGCTCTCCGGCTATTTGGGCGGGGACGACATAGCCGGGGTGGTCGTGGAGACAGTGGAAAAGGTGCGGGCCCAGAACCCTGCAGTGCTCTATGCGTGCGACCCGGTGATGGGCAATGCGAAGTCCGGGTGCCACGTGTCGGAGAATATTCCGCCGCTGCTCCGGGACACCGTTGTACCGGCAGCCGACATCATCACCCCGAACCAGTTCGAGCTGGGGTATTTGACGGAGAAGACCGCCACCGATCTGGAATCGACGGTGGAAGCCATTGAAGCGGCGCGAGCAATGGGGCCGAGCACCGTGCTGGTGACCTCGGTGGAGCGCCCCGACCAGCCGGAGGACACGCTGGAGATGATCGCGGCTGATGAGCACGGGATGTGGATCGTGCACACCCCGCGGCTTCCGTTCAAGCGCAACGGCTCCGGGGATGTGGCGTGCGCTCTGTTCACAGGGCACTACGCGGAGTCAGGCGATGCGGCGGACGCTTTGGCCAAGACGGCGTCGAGCGTGTTCGACCTGCTCGAGGCCACCTACGAGGAGAATGCGCCGGAGCTGCTGTTGGTCGAATCGCAAGACGCGTACGCGCAGCCGCGGATGCAATTTGAGGTGCGCGCCCTGTGAATATCCTCTCGATCCAGTCGTCCGTCTCCTTCGGCCACGTGGGTAATTCCGGGGCAGTGTTTCCGATGCAGCGCCTCGGTCACGAGGTCTGGCCGGTGCACACGGTGAATTTTTCCAACCACACGGAGTACCCCTCGTGGCGCGGGCCCAAGATCGCCCCGAAGCATGTCGCGGATGTGCTGGACGGGATGAGTTTCGCGTACCCGCTTATCGACGTCGTCGTGACCGGCTACCTCGGCTCCTCCTCGCTGGCCTCCGTCATCGTCGAGGCGGTCGGGGAGATCAAGCGCGCCAACCCGGACGCTGAATGGGTGTGCGATCCGGTGATCGGCAACGCGAAAGTGGGCTCATTCGTCGACGACGACATTCCCGGCATTTTCAAAGACGAGATCATCCCCCTGGCTGACGCCATCTGCCCGAACCAGTGGGAGCTGGCGTTGCTGACAGGTCGGGAGCTAAACAGCATCGAGGACACGATCGCCGCGGCCCGCTCACTGAAAAGCAGAGCGCTGGTGACCAGCGTGGACACCGGGAACCCGCACACGATCGGGATGCTGGACGTCTCCGAGGATTCTGCCTGGTACGTGGAGACACCCCGGATCGGCGGCAATGTCGTCGGCGCGGGAGACCTCGCCGCCGCGATGTACACAGCGCTTATCGACGAAGCACCGGCCGACCGCCTCGAGCACATCGCCGGCACTCTCTACGGCATGGTCGTGGCGGCGCAGCAGACGCAGCGGCTGGACAACAGCTTCGCCGGGCTACCGCTGGTGGAGCGACAAGACCTCATCGTGGAGCCGAAAGACAGTTTCAGTGCCGTACCATCAGCAGGCATGGACTACCTTTCCCAGTTCACCGACACCCCGGAGGGCTTCCGGTCGGGCTTTGTCAGCTTCGTCGGCCGCCCGAACACAGGAAAGTCGACGCTGACGAATGCCTTGGTGGGCGAGAAGATCGCCATCATGGCGGACCAGCCCGAGACGACCCGCCACCCGATCCGCGGCATTGTGAACAGGGAGGACGCTCAGATCGTCGTGGTGGACACGCCCGGCCTGCACCGGCCACGCACGCTGCTCGGCGAGCGCCTCAACGAGGTGGTCAAGGACACCTTCGCCGATGTCGATGTGATCGGCTTGACCATTCCCGCGAACGAGAAGATCGGGCCGGGTGACCGCTGGATCCTCGACGCGGTGCGGCAGACCAAGCCGAACACCCCGATCGTGGGAATTGTGACCAAGCTCGACCGCGCCAGCAAGGATCAGGTCGGCGAGCAGCTCATGCGGCTTCACGAGCTGCTGGTGGAGACCACCGGCAACGAGAACGTAGACGTCGTGCCGGTATCGGCGACCGAGGGGGTGCAGCTGGATGTGTTGCTCGACGTTGTGGCATCCCACCTTCCGGAGGGGCCGCGGTTCTACCCCGAAGACCACGTCACCGACGAGGACACGGAGACACGCATCGCGGAGCTGATCCGCGAGGAAGCTTTGCGCGGCTTGCGCGACGAGCTGCCGCACTCGGTGGCGGTGCAGATCGACGAGATGCTGCCGGAAACAGATGAGCGGGGCAACACACGAACCAAGATCTACGCAGTGCTCTATCTAGAGCGCCCGGGGCAGAAGACGATCATCGAGGGACGGGACGGCCGTCGCCTGAGTGGCATCGTCCAGCGCTCACGCAAGCAAATCATGGAGCTCGTCGGCCAGAATGTGTATCTGGATTTGCGCATCAAGGTGCTGAAGAACTGGCAGTCGGACCCGAAGCACCTGGGGCGCCTCGGGTTCTAGAGTGGCATCCAAACCTAGTTTCCGGGACCGCGCCTTTGTCGTGCGCACGTACGACTTCGGCGAAGCCGACCGTGTCGTGGTGCTGCTCACGCGCGACCACGGGCTGGTCCGGGCGGTGGCTAAAGGCGTGCGCAAGACCAAGAGCCGCTTCGGGTCCCGAGTGCAGCCATTCGTGGACATCGACGTGCAGCTCTACCCGGGGCGCAATTTGGCCACGATCACACAGGTGGACACCGTGGCCTATTACGGTCGCGGGATCATCGAGGACTTCGACCGGTATACCGCAGCGTGCGCGGTGCTCGAGGCCGCGGAGAAACTCAGCTACGCGGACGAGGCGGATTCTTTCCTGTTCGGGGAGGTGGGAACAGCGTTGACGGAGCTGCAGGATGCCGAGTTCCCGACACTGGTCCTCGACGCATTCATCCTCCGCGCCACCGCGCACGCCGGGTGGGGGTTGAGCTTGTTCGATTGTGCCCAGTGCGGCCGCCCGGGTCCGCACCACGCCTTCCACCCGGCGGTCGGCGGAGCTGCCTGCGTACATTGCCGGCCGCCCGGGTCCTTCGACGTGGAAGAGGACACACTGCACATCATGTGGCTTCTTACCGGGGGATACCTCGGCGCCGCGCGGGACAAGCTCACCGAGACAACGGCGGCGCAGGTGCACCGCCTGTGCATTTCCCACCTGCAGTTCAATGTGGAGACGGCCGTGTCGTCGTTGAAGATCATGGAGCAGGCATAATAGGCCGAGTGAGCACTATCCCCGAGATTCCCCGCGAGTTCATCCCCCGCCATATCGCACTGGTCATGGACGGCAACGGCCGTTGGGCGCAGGAACGCGGCATGCCGCGGACTGAAGGCCACCGTGCCGGCGAGAAAGTGCTGATGAACATGGTGGACGCCTGCATCGAGCTCGGCGGCGTCGAATGGCTTTCCGCCTACACCTTCTCCACGGAGAACTGGCGGCGCAGCCCCGAGGAAGTGCGCTTCCTCATGGGGTTCTCCCGGGATGTCATGCGTGCGGAGCGGGACCAGCTGCACGAAAAGAATGTACGCATCGTGTGGGTTGGTCGGCGCCCGCGCCTGTGGCGTTCGGTGATCCGAGAGCTGGAGGCCGCAGAGGAGCTGACCAAGAACAACACGGGACTCACACTGGCCATGTGCATCAACTACGGCGGACGAGCGGAGATCGCCGATGCCGCCCGACGCATCGCCGCCGCGGCGGCGAACGGGGAGGTGAAGCCGGGGCAGATCGATGAGGCGTCGATAAGCGACTGGCTCTACCGCCCGGACATGCCGGACGTGGACCTGTTCTTGCGGCCGTCGGGTGAGCAGCGCACCTCCAACTTCCTGCTGTGGCAGTCCGCGTACGCGGAAATGGTGTACCGCGACATCCTGTTCCCCGATTTCACCGCGGAGGACCTGTACGGCGCGGTGCTGGAGTACGCTCGGCGCGACCGCCGGTTCGGAGGAGTGAAATGACGGACATGACTGTTCAACAACCCACCCGCAGCCAGATCCGCAAATGGCGGCAGTATCTAGCCAACGAGCGTGCAGAGGCCGCCACCTACCGCGAGCTGGCTAAGAAACGGGAAGGCGACGAGCGGGAAATCCTCGAGGAAATCGCCGATGCTGAATCGCGCCACGAGAAATACTGGCGCGACAAACTCGGACCCGAGGTGGGCATGCCCATCAAGCCGGACCTGCACACGCGCTTCATGGCTTTCCTCGCGCGGAATGTCTCGCCCGTCTTCGCGCTGGCGCTGATGCAGACCTCCGAACAGCGTTCCCCGTACCTTGAAGACGAGGATGCCCCGGACGAAATCGCGGCCGACGAGGCGATGCATGCGGAAGTGGTCCGAGCGCTCGCCGCGCAGGGCCGCGAGAAGCTTTCCGGTTCTTTCCGCGCGGCCGTGTTCGGCGCGAACGACGGCTTGGTGTCCAATGTTGCGCTGGTGCTCGGAGTGATGGGCTCGGGCGTGTCCTCGAATTTCATCCTTCTCACGGGTATCTCCGGCCTACTCGCCGGTGCGCTGTCGATGGCGGCGGGGGAGTATGTTTCGGTGAAATCCCAGGCCGAGCTTCTCGACGCATCGACGCCCGCCCCCGAAGCTCGCGACCTGCTGCCGATGCTGGATATGGACCAGAACGAGCTGGCTCTGGTCTACCGGGCCCGCGGAATGAGCGCTGAGGAGGCGGACACGCAGGCGAAGAACGTCTTCTGGTCCCTGATGACCGGCCACCAGCACCACCATGTGGAAGACGGGCTGGAGTCGGGGGACACCGACTCCAGCGGCGCATGGTCCGCGGCAATCGCCTCATTCGTCTTCTTTGCCACGGGTGCATTCGTCCCGATCATCCCGTTTCTCTTCGGGGCCGGCCCGACGGTAGGGGCGGTCGTGGCGCTGGTGTTGGTGTCGGGGGCATTGCTGATCACCGGTGGCATCACCGGTCTGCTGTCCGGCAAGAAGCCGGCATTGCGCGCATTCCGCCAGCTTGCGATAGGCCTGGCCGCGGCACTGGTGACGTATGCGCTGGGCGCCGTGTTCGGCGCGGTGGTGGGCGCTTAAGCGTTCTGCTGGCAGTTCTGGCACACGCCGAAGATCTCCGCGTCGTGCCCGCTGAGCTCGAAGCCGTAGTTCTCGGCGGTCTCTTTCGCCCACTGTTCGACCGGGCCGCCTTCGATCTCCTCGCTGCGGCCGCAGTTGGTGCACACCAAATGGTGGTGGTGCCGGTCGGTCAGGCAGTGGCGGTAGAGAGTTTCGCCTGTGTCAGAATTCAACGCGTCGACGGCACCCACCTCAGTCAGTGTTTGCAGGGTGCGGTAGACCGTGGTCAGGCCGACTTTTTGTCCGCGGTCGCACAGTTCCCGGTGGATTGATTGGGCGGAGGCGAACCGGTCAATGTCTTGCAGGACATCCACCACGGCGCTGCGTTGGCGCGTGTTGCGCGCGCCGATCTTCGGGGGAGCGTCCTTCTTAGCCGGCCGAGTAGTCATGACTTCTACCTTAGGGCCCGCCTTTTACATCGGTGGTGCCGGTGTGTTCGGAGTCAGGCCCGGATCACGTTCCGGGATGCTATCCGGCAACGGGCCGAATGCCGCAGCGGAGCCTGTGCTCTCTGTCGCATCGATGAAGTCCGGGGTGCGTTGTCTACGTGCTGCCAGCTCGTCATCTTGGCGGGGGAGCGTGGATAGGGATTCGAGCGTGGCGATCACACCGGGTACAGCCAGGTGGTACACCACCTCCCGGCCAGAACGAGTGGCATCCACAAGCCCGGCCTTCTTGAGCACGCGCAGGTGCTGGCTGACAAGGGGTTGGGATTTGTCCAACGAGTCCACCAGTTCGTGCACCACATGGTCGCGCTCGCTCAGCAGCAACAGGATCTGCAGACGCAGAGGGGAATCAAGTGCGCCGATGATTTCCGATGTCCGGGTCATCTTCTCCCCGGACCAGTTCGCGGTGTGGCCCATCCGGCATCCTTTCATTTCCGGGGCGCTGCAAGTGGTGGGGCGTAACGGGTATACCCTTTCCGCGCCGGTTACGCAGAAGGTTTCAGATGAACTTCAAGTTTACTAATCCGGTGTCCTGGTTTGTAGCTCGCGTGCGCCATTTTTCTGATTCCGGCCGTTGAACCTGCGCTTTAATGCAACGGCTACACTTGTCTGCGTTGCCTAACGTCGGCGAGGCGTTAGATGCGCCATTTAGCTGTTTCACCGAATTTTTCAGGAGAGTGGACTTACCCATGGCCTCGACCGTGATCGATACCGTTGTGAACCTGTGCAAGCGCCGCGGCCTGGTCTTCCCGGCCGGCGAGATTTACGGGGGTACCCGGTCCGCATGGGATTACGGTCCGCTGGGCGTGGAACTCAAGGAGAACCTCAAGCGTCAGTGGTGGAAGCACATGGTGCAGACCCGGAATGATGTCGTGGGCGTGGACACCTCCATCATTCTCCCGCCGCAGGTCTGGGTCGCTTCCGGCCACGTCGACGTGTTCACCGACCCGTTGGTGGAATCCCTGCACACCCACAAGCGCTACCGTGCGGACCACCTGCTGGAGGCCTACGAGGAGAAGCACGGCCACCCGCCGGCAAACGGTCTGGCGGACATCAACGACCCGGAGACCGGCCAGCCCGGTAACTGGACCGAGCCGCGCGAGTTCTCCGGCCTGATGAAGACCTACCTGGGCCCCGTCGACGATAAAGAGGGGCTGCACTACATGCGCCCGGAGACGGCGCAGGGCATCTTCGTCGACTTCAAGAATGTGATGACGTCGTCGCGCATGAAGCCGCCGTTCGGCATCGCCAACACAGGCAAGTCCTTCCGCAACGAGATCACCCCGGGCAACTTCATCTTCCGCACCCGCGAGTTCGAGCAGATGGAGATGGAGTTCTTTGTCAAACCTGGCGAGGACGAGCAGTGGCACCAGTACTGGATCGACAACCGCCACCAGTGGTACATCGATCTGGGTATTGACCCGGACAACCTGCGACTGTACGAGCACCCGAAGGAAAAGCTGTCGCACTACTCCAAGCGCACGGTGGACATCGAGTACGCCTACGGTTTCCAGGGCTCCAAGTGGGGCGAGCTCGAGGGTGTGGCCAACCGCACCGACTATGACCTGAAGACGCACGCGGAGGCATCCGGCGAGGACCTGAGCTTCTTCGACCAGGAGTCGGGCGAGCGCTGGATTCCGTACTGCATCGAGCCAGCCGCCGGTCTGGGACGTGCGATGATGGCCTTCCTCATCGACGCCTACCACGAGGACGAGGCTCCGAACGCCAAGGGCGGGGTGGACACCCGCGTCGTGCTCAAACTCGACCGCCGTCTTGCGCCGGTGAAGGTGGCCGTGCTGCCTCTGTCGAAGAAGCCGGAGCTGTCAGGCCCGGCGCAGGAGCTCGCCGACACGCTGCGCCAGCACTGGAATGTCGATTACGACACCTCGGGCGCGATCGGACGCCGCTACCGCCGCCAGGATGAGATCGGTACCCCGTTCTGCGTCACCTACGACTTCGACTCTCTCGAGGACCAGGCGGTGACGGTGCGCGAGCGCGACACCATGGAGCAGGAGCGCGTGAAGCTCGATGAGCTCGAGGCCTACCTGGCCGCGCGCCTGATCGGCTGCTAGGAGCTGGGGCTTATGCATTACGTCAGTTGGGACCGTGCGGACCGCGAGGCACCCGTTCTGCTCGCAGAGGGAGGCCCGGACGCGCTGGCGAAGTTCACGCACGAGCGCGCCGAGCTCACCTCCGGCGAGGTGTGGGACCTGGTCACCACCCCTGAAGGCGGCGCTGTGGCGACGCAGGGCGGCCGCGAAGTGGTCCGCGTCAACGGTTCGCTGCGTCGCGACAAGCAGATCCCCGTCACGGTGGATGCGCGGCAGTACGTGATGGTGGCGGAGACCTCCAAGAACTGGATCATCGACGATGCCGCGGGGCAGAAGGTGGGGCAGTTCACCTCCGACCACAACGGGGTGCGCCGCGCCATCCTCGAATTCGAGGGGGAAACCGCTCTGGCACCCGTGGACATTGTCGCGCTCGCGTGGGCCAGCCGGCTCGTGCTCGAAGCGCGCAAGATGACCAATTCGACGGCGCTCATCGCCTTCTTGGTGCTGCTCAGCGTCTTCATTGTCGTCGTGTGGTTCGTCGCACCCCAGTAGGAACAGCACGCACAGCAACAATGGGGGACAGGCACATGATCAGCGCGGTGTGGCACGGGGCGACGCTTCTCGCCGACGACACCGTCGTCGCGGCCGTCACGGCGGACAATCAGCTCACCGTCGACGGGAAGGTCATTAAGGTCTCCCACACAGCAGGGGCGCTGCGCTGGGAGGTCAGGGGAACATCCGGCGCTGAGCCCTTCCGGATGCACATGCGCGGGTTGAACACGGGCACGCTCACCGCCCGGTGTGGGTCGCGGCGCTACCGCGCGCGGCGGGACAGCACCTTCAGCCAGTCACGCACAATCGTCGACGACGACGGCGTCGTTGTCGCGCGCACATCGCCGCGCAGAGACACGGAATTGCACGTCGAGCTTTTCGACGGCGCACCTTTGCCCGACCTGGTCTTCATCACCTGGGCGCTGACCCTGATGGACACGCCCGGGCGCGCCACCAGGATCTAATACGGGCTAGAAGCTTCCGCCGCGGCCGCCCATTCCGCCGGCGAAGCCTCCTCCGCCACCACTGAAGCCGCCACCGCCGCCTCCACCGAAGCCGCCGCCGTATCCGCCACCGAAGCCGCCGCCTCCGGAGAGCAGGGAGCCCCAAATGATGGCGCTGGCCATGTTGTTCATGGAGTTGGAGGTCTGGCGGCGGCGGTAATTGTCGATGTCGCTCTCCGCAGCCTGCGCCGCCCGGCGGGCGGTGTTCGTGGCCTCCCGGGCGTATTCGATCGCGCCACGGGTGTCCTTGATGCGGCGGTTCTGAGCCTCCGCGAACTGGCGGCCAGATTCGGCGAGCAAGCCGCGGGCGCGGGACCCGATAATGCGGCCGCGGGACTGGATGAGGTCCTGAGCACCCTGGATCTGTGCCGCGGCGACCTGCAGCTGCTGGTCAAGGAGCTGGAGCTGGCGGTTCTGGTCGCTGGCCACACCACGGGCTGTGTCGATCTCGGAATCGATGTCCGTGTCCAGCTGGGTCAACTCCATGAACAGCGCCAGAGGGTCGGTCTCCTCGCGGTTGCCCATGACACTCAGTTCCTGGCGGGCGCGGGAGGAGACGGAGTCGAGAGCGGAGATGTCGATACGCGCGCCGCGCTCACGCTCGGCCTTGAGGTCCTCGATCTCCCGCAGCTCGTCCTTGATCTCCTGGATGAGGGCGGGCAGGTTCGTGCGCGCGGTCTGGATATTCGCGTCGGCGTGCTCGATGGCGTCCAAGTTCTTGTCGGCGACCTCGACGGTGTGCTGGGCGCCGCGGAGGATGTCTACGAGTGCGCCCTGCTTACCGGCAGGCTGGGCCGCAAGACGACGAGCTTCCTCCAGCTGTTTTTCCGCCTCGTCGATGGATTCGAGCGCGATGTCCACATTGCTGCTGATGGACTCGAGAATTTGCTCGGAGTAGGTCGCGCGCAGGTCGTTCAATGTCGCGCGGGCGGGCTCGACGCGAGCGCGCAGGTCCACCGTGCGCTGGAAGATCGCGTCGATCTCCTGGTCGGCCTTCATGAGCACGTTGCGCATGCTCTGGAATTCTTCGCTCTTGCTGTTGAGCGCCTCCTCCGCCTGGCCACAGGAGGAAATGATGTCGATGAGCATCGCGCGCTTTTCCGGTTCCGTCTCCGGGATGGCGTCGTAGAGACGGTGGTGAATGTTGAACGCGCGCTGCAGGGCGGAGGTGGCCTGGTTCATTGCGGACGTGAAGGGGCGCACGCGCTCGGCGCCGAATTCTTCAGTGGCGATCTTCAACTCTTCCTTGCCCACGCGGATCGACTCGTCGGTGTGGACGAGCGTGTCCTGGGCGAGCTGCTCCAACGTCGGCGTGGGCAGGCGGCCAAGGGAATCGGTGTCGCCGGGGCTGAGCTCGCGCGCGGAGGCGAGCTGCTTCTGGTCCGCCTTCTTGTTCTTGTTGCGGCCGTAGAGCCAGAAGCCGCCGCCAGCAAGTGCCGCGGCGCCGAGACCGCCAGCCACGATCGCGGCGCCCTCGCCGTCAGTGGAGCCGTTGACGGCGTTAATGGCGTCCAGGCCCGCCGCGCCGTAGTTCTTCTGCGCCAGCTGGGAGTAGGCGGAATTGTACATTGAGTCGATCGCGGACGAGCTCCACTGGGAGCCGCCGTTGACGTTGAACTTGCCGTCGCCCGGTGAAATAGCGATCACCGCGGTGTTCGGACCCTTCTCCGTGACGGCCTCGCGCACCCACGCGGCCGGGTCGTCGCCGCCGAAGGTGTCCAGATACACCACGTAGGCGTTGAGCTGCTTCGACTGTTGCAGCTGCGCGATTGCGTCCTCGATCTGAGATTTTTCTCCGCCCGAGAGTACTCCGGCGTCGTCGGTGACCTTGTCACTCAGGCCGGTCGGTGCGACGGACGCGCCGGTGGCCGCCGGGGCCTGAGCCTGCACAGCGTCGACGGCAGCGAGCGTCAGAGGTGCGGCGGAAAGAGCAATGCCGCCAGCGAGGGCAGGGGCGGCGAGAGCAATACGGAGGTAGCGCGAAGTCATGCCCACTAGGGTACCGCGCGCGTGGTGCCCGTGGACGGGCACATTTCCCGATTAGGCTCGGTGGCGCTATGACGTACCAGTATGATCCGGCGGACCTCGCCCGCCGCGCGGTGGAGCCGGAGAAGGGCTCGCAGCTCGCCGACATGGACGAGCACCGCGACGCGTTCGCGCGCGACAGAGCCCGCGTGCTGCACTCCGCCGCCTTGCGCCGTTTGGCTGACAAGACCCAGGTGGTGGGGCCGCGCGACGGGGATACTCCGCGCACCCGCCTGACGCACTCGCTGGAGGTCGCACAGATCTCCCGCAGCATCGGCGTGGGGCTCGGGCTTAACCCGGACCTGTGCGAGATGGCGGGGCTCACCCACGACATCGGGCACCCGCCGTACGGCCACAACGGGGAGGTGGCGCTCAACGAGCTCGCCGCAGGTTGCGGTGGCTTCGAGGGCAACGCGCAGACGCTGCGGATCCTGGCCCGCCTGGAGCCGAAGGTGCTGCTGGACGGGCAGTCCTTCGGCCTCAATCTCACCCGCGCCGCGCTGGATGCCGCGTGCAAATACCCGCGCACGCGCACGAACCCGGACGGAACTGTGAACCGCAAGTACGGGGCGTACGACGAGGACGCGGAGATTCTCGCCTGGTTGCGCGAGGGCCACACCGACGACCTTCCTCCGATGGAGGCGCAGGTGATGGACTGCTCCGACGACATCGCGTACAGCGTCCACGACGTGGAGGACGGCATCGTCTCGGGCCGCGTCGACCTGAAGGTGCTGTGGGACCTCGTGGAGCTCGCTGCGCTGGCAGCCAAGGGTGCAGCGGCATTCGGGGGCACGGCGGACGAGCTTATCGATGCCGCCGCCCGCCTCCGCTCCCTCCCCGTCGTCTCCGCCGCCGCAGACTTCGACTTCTCCCTGACCGGTTACGTCACGCTGAAGAAGATGACCTCTGAGCTCGTCGGACGCTATGTCGGTGCGGTGATCGCCGCGACAGAGAAAGCGAACCCCGGGCCCGTCGGCCGCATGCACGGCCAGCTGGTCATCACGCCGGAAGCCGAAGCGGAAGTGCGTCTACTCAAGACCGTGGCGGTGCTCTACGTCATGGACATGCCCGCCCACATTGCCCGACAGGATCGCCAGCGCAACCGCATCGTCCGCGTCTACGACTACCTCACCGCCGGCGCGCCGGGCTCACTGGACACCATGTTCGCCGCCTGGTGGCACGAGGCCGATTCGGACGCTGCCCGCCAACGCGTGATCATCGACCAGATCGCCTCCATGACCGAGTCCCGGCTGGAGCGCACGGCGAAGAAGACCGCCTCCTTCGAGGGGTACCTCTAAGCGCAATCGCCATTTCAGTACGAGAGATCGCGCCGTCGCTGGTGTCTCGCTCCCAGGACTTCGCTCACGAATTCCTCCGGGGCAGCTTCGATCTCTTCCGCAGTGAAATAGAGTTTGCGGAATCCGCGGGCGGCCACCCACCGTTCGCGCTTGCGCAGCCGTTGAGCGAGCTGTTTATGTTCAGGGTCGGTTTCGAGCTGACGCATTAGCGGATCCTCGTCGACGGCGATGACAAGATCGTTACCGGCAAGGAGAATAGCGTGCCCCATCTCGTCGAGCTCGCAGTGCGTTCGAACGGAGACAGGCGAGTCATCCAGCAGCGCGTACGCCAGCAGATGCGGGAACGAGGTGAGTTCCGCCGCACGGTGGGGAAGTGAGATGGACATCCGTCTCCGGTTCGGGTGCATCGGCCCCGCGTATTCCTCCGCATAGGAAGAAATCTCCTCTGCGCCCAGCCCGCGGTGGAGCAGCCACCCCGCAGCGAGCCATGCATTCGTGCGCTGTCCCATTCGGCACAGGTCCATGTACGTGCGAAGCGGATGCGTCACACGTACGCCATCCAGCTCCACAATTTCATCCTCTCGGATCTTTGTGGATATGTATCGCACACCAGGAGGGAACTTGCTTTTCGACGGCTGATACCCCGACGGCAGCGCCATCCCCACCGTCCGATCCTTCGGCGCGATGAACCACATTCCCCATTGCGCCGCAGCCCACGG
>OJLS01000133.1_pt1 | contig 18290 bp, 16 predicted proteins | sample 1597081 | NCBI WGS metagenome assembly OJLS01 (sample SAMEA3904663, study PRJEB24821) | metagenome | biome: Builtin; feature: hospital; material: surface | place: USA | collected 2013-05-22
AAGGAGGGTGACGTCGTCATCTTCTCCAAGTACGGCGGCACCGAGGTCAAGTACGACGGTCAGGAGTACCTGCTGCTCAACGCGCGCGACATCCTCGCCGTCGTCGAGAAGTGAGGCGCTGACACATGGCAGCAAAGCAGCTTCAGTTTGACGAGGACGCCCGCACCTCACTCGAGCGCGGTGTCGACACCCTCGCCGACACCGTCAAGGTGACGCTGGGCCCCAAGGGCCGCTACGTCGTCATTGACAAGAAGTGGGGCGCACCGACCATCACCAACGACGGTGTCACCGTCGCCAAGGAGGTCGACCTCACCGATCACTATGAGAACCTCGGCGCCCAGCTGGCCAAGGAGGTCGCCACCAAGACCAACGACGTCGCCGGTGATGGAACCACCACCGCCACGGTGCTCGCCCAGGCCATGGTTCACGAGGGCCTGCGCGCCGTCGCCTCGGGCACCAACCCGGTTGGCCTCAAGCGCGGCATCGACAAGGCTGTGACCCAGCTCGTGGCGAACCTGCGATCCCTGTCGCGCGCCGTCGAGACCACCGCCGACATGGCCAACGTCGCCACCATCTCCAGCCGCGACGAGAAGATCGGCAAGCTCATCGCCGATGCCTTCGACAAGGTCGGCAAGGACGGCGTCATCACCGTCGACGAGTCCCAGACCTTTGGCACCGAGCTGGAGTTCACCGAGGGCATGCAGTTCGACAAGGGCTACCTCTCGCCGTACATGGTCACCGACCAGGATCGTATGGAGGCCGTGATCGAGGATCCCTACATCCTCATCCACTCCGGCAAGATCTCCTCGATGAACGACCTGCTCCCCGTGCTGGAGAAGGTCATCGCCGCCCACGGCACCCTGTTCATCGTCGCCGAGGACGTCGAGGGGGAGGCCCTGAGCACCCTCGTCGTCAACAAGATCCGCGGCACCTTCAACTCGGTGGCCGTCAAGGCACCGGCCTTCGGCGATCGTCGCAAGGCCATGCTGCAGGACATTGCCACCCTCACCGGTGGTCAGGTCATCGCACCCGAGGTCGGCCTCAAGCTCGACCAGGTGGATCTGGACGTCCTGGGACGCGCCAAGAAGGTCGTCGTCAGCAAGGACAACACGACCATCGTCGACGGTGCCGGGGCCAAGGCCGACGTTGACGGACGCGTCGCCCAGCTGCGCGCCGAGTACGACCACTCCGACTCCGAGTGGGACCGCGAGAAGCTCCAGGAGCGGATCGCCAAGCTCGCCGGTGGCGTGTGCGTCATCCGCGTGGGTGCTGCCACCGAGGTGGAGCTCAACGAGAAGAAGCACCGCATCGAGGACGCCGTCTCGGCCACTCGCGCTGCGATCGAGGAGGGCATCGTCGCCGGTGGCGGCTCGGCCCTCATCCACGCCTCCGCCAACCTCGCCGACAAGCTCGGGCTCGAGGGCGACGAGCTGGTCGGTGCCCAGATCGTCGAGAAGGCCGTGCGTGAACCGCTGCGTTGGATCGCCGAGAACGGTGGCGAGCCCGGCTACGTCATCGTCTCCAAGGTCGCCGAGTTGGAGCCCGGACATGGCTACAACGGCAAGACCGGTGAGTACGTCGACCTCATTGCCGATGGTGTCATCGACCCGGTCAAGGTGACTCGTTCGGCACTGGCCAATGCCGCTTCCATCGCCTCGCTGCTGCTCACCACCGAGACCTTGGTGGTGGACAAGCCCGACGACGAGGACGACGACAAGTGAGGTCGAGCCTCGAAACACTCGGCTGAGAAGTCCGCGAGCGGCCCCGGAAGGTGACTTCCGGGGCCGTCGTGCATGCTGGGGGTCATGGCGTCACGAGCCGGTAGTGTTGCCGGTGACCGAAAGGACGTGGATGAGCCAGAGACGTGATGAGGCGGTTCCGGACGGTGCGCAGAATGCCCCGGAGACCCCCGCTGCTGCCTCCCATCGAGATCGCACGGCATTCAAGGTGGCCCTTTTCGGGTTCGCCGGTGCTCTCATGATCGCTGAATGGGCCTGGACCGACACCACCCCGACGAGCGGCACGGTGAGCATGAACCAGGTGCTGGCCCGACTGGTCGGAGCGTTGGGGGTCGTCGTCCTGAGCGGGTCATGGCTGGCGACCCGAGGTTGGCGGACCCCCCAACTGTGGCGGGTGCTTGCCGTCTGGGCCCTGCCCCTGATGGTCTGCCCTCCGGTCATGAGCAGTGATGGTTGGGCCTACGCTGCCCAGGGATACCTGCTGGCCAATGGGTTCAATCCCTATGAGGTGCCGCAGGGCAGGGCTGGCGACCTCGGCGCCTTGGTCGACTCCCACTGGGCGGACAGCACCGCCGTCTACCCACCCGGATCGTTGTGGGGCCAGGCCGGGGCAGTGGCATTGTCTGGTGGGCGTCCCCTTGCCACGATCATCACGCTGCGCATGGTGGCAGTTGCCGCGTTGATCCTTCTGGGCATGGCCGTCACACGAGTGGCCCGGCTCGCTGGGGTGGACGAGCACCGTGCCTTCTGGGTGGCGGTCGTCAACCCGTTGACAGTCCTGCAGGTCGTCGGCGGGGTGCACAACGACGGGATGCAGGCGGCGATCGGGGTGTGGGCCCTGGTGGTGGCCTGGACGTTGGCGCGGCGTGGTCAGTACTGGTGGGCTGCCATCGGTGGCGGGGCCCTTGTCGGCCTGGCCGGTACCGTCAAGCAGCCCGGTGTGCTCTTCGGCCTCGGCGTCGTGGCCGTCATCTGGGCCCAACTGTGCAATGCCCTCGCTCCTGGGGACGGATCGCAGGGCGAGGAGGCACGGCAGCGCAGGGGCCGACCAGGGGATGGCAGATCCCGCGGAGATGCTCCGCGGGCGGCCACATCGCGATCACGCGCTGCCCGACCTGGGGCTGCCCGGTCCGGGGCTTCGGCCCGGAAAACCTCGGCTCACGCCGGCACGTCACCTGCAGCGGGCGGTCGTGCTGCACGACCGGCCAGCTGGGCACGACTCGTCGCTCTCCTGGCGGTGGCAGCCATGTGCGGTGTCGGCGTCTTCGCGGCAGTGTCCGGCATCGCCGGTCTGGGGCTGGGGTGGCTCAACCCCTCCGGGGGAAATCCGGTGAGTGTGACGAGTGACGCCCCCATCGCCCTCGTCGTCCAGATGCTGGGCTGGGCCGGGGTGTCGGTGCAGCAGATGACTCCAGTCGCCACGGCGGTGAGTCTGAGCCTCACCGGTATCGGGATCATGTGGTGCTGGGTCGAGTGGGGGCCCACCGATCCGCGTGCCGGGGATCCACTGCGATTCCAGGCCGCGACACTGGCTGTCTACCTAGTCTGCTCCGTCGCTCTGCAGCCGTGGTATCTCGTGGCTCTGGTGGCCATCGTCGCGCTGATGGAGCTGTCGAGTCGCCGTTGGGAGATGACAGTGACCGTCATTTTGGCCGCCACGGCACTGAGCTTCCTGCAGTGGTTCTGCTCCCCGTTCCTCGCCCTGCCGATCGCCGTCTTCGGCGCGTTCCTCGTCTGGAAGGTGGGTGCGCGCGTGGGGGACTAGGATTGAGACGTTCTCCGCCGTCCTCGCACCGTGCGCTGTGTGCACCACGTCCACATGAAAGGCTGCTGTTGTTCATGAGTGATCGCGTCTCATCCGACGAACTTGCACCTCTGGCACTCACCTTCGACGATGTCCTTCTCCAGCCCGAGGAGAGCAACGTCGTGCCGTCCCATGCCGACACCGGGACTCGACTGTCGCGCAACATCAGTCTTGCCATCCCGCTGGTCAGTGCGGCGATGGACACCGTCACCGAGACCCGGATGGCCATCGCCATGGCCCGTGAGGGTGGCCTGGGAATCCTGCACCGCAACATGTCCATCGAGGAGCAGGCCCAGATGGTCGATCAGGTGAAGCGTTCGGAGGCCGGCATGGTCGACGAGCCGATCACCATCTCACCGGAGGCCACCATGGCCGATGCCGAGGAGTTGTGCCACAAGTACCGGATCTCCGGGGTGCCCGTGGTGGACGACCGCACGCGGCTCGTCGGCATCATCACCAACCGCGACATGCGTTTCGAGGATGACATGTCCAAACCGGTGAGTGAGGTCATGACCCATGCCCCACTCGTCACCGCACCGGTCGGCACCGCCCCCTCGGATGCTCTCAAGCTGCTGGCCGCCCACAAGATCGAGAAACTTCCCCTGGTGGACGCCGATGGCCGTCTCAAGGGCCTGTTCACCCTCAAGGACTTCGTCAAGTCCGACCAGTACCCCAAGGCCACTCGTGACTCCCAGGGGAGGTTGCGGGTGGGCGCCGCCATCGGCTTCTTCGGCACCTCCTTCGAGCGGGCCATGGCCCTCATTGAGGAGGGCATCGACCTCATCGTCGTCGACACCGCCCACGGCCACACCCAGGGGGAACTCGACATGATCCACCGTCTCAAGAGTGACCCGGCCGCCAAGGGGGTGGACATCATCGGTGGCAACGTCGCCACCTACGCAGGAACCAAGGCCCTGTGCGAGGCCGGCGCCGACGGCATCAAGGTCGGCATCGGGCCGGGCTCCATCTGCACCACTCGCGTGGTCGCCGGAGTGGGTGTGCCCCAGGTGACGGCCATCGCCCAGGCAGCACGTGCCGCACGTGAGTTCGGCGTGCCGGTCATTGGTGACGGTGGCCTGCAGTACTCCGGTGACATCGCCAAGGCCCTGGTGGCCGGTGCCGACTCGGTGATGCTCGGATCGCTGCTCGCCGGGTGCGAGGAGTCCCCCGGGGAACTCGTCTTCATCAATGGCAAGCAGTACAAGAGCTATCGGGGCATGGGCTCGTTGGGAGCCATGTCGGCGCGCGGTGAGAAGCTGTCGTACTCCAAGGATCGCTACTTCCAGGGAGACGTCACCAGCAACGACAAGATCGTCCCGGAGGGCATCGAGGGCCAGGTGGCCTACCGTGGTCCGCTGGGTTCGGTCGTCTACCAGCTGGTCGGCGGTCTGCGCCAGGCGATGTTCTACACCGGATCGGAGACAGTCGACGACCTGCACCGCAACGGACACTTCGTGCGCATCACCTCGGCGGGACTGCGGGAGTCCCATCCGCACGACATCCAGATGACCGCAGAGGCCCCCAACTACTCCGGACGGTGAAGTGTGCACGTCAGACGATGACGCCCCCCAGAACCTGACTGAGAACGACCAGCAACATGGCCTCCACCGAGGGGCCCGGCAAACAGAGGAATCATGTACGACTTCGAACGAAGCAAACGCGCCACGCACGCATACGGACTCGACGACATCGCGATCGTGCCGTCCCGCCGCACTCGCGACACGGACCGGGTGAACCTGGACTGGAAGATCGACGCCCTCACCTTCGACTTCCCGATCATGGCCGCCCCGATGGACTCGGTGATGAGTCCGAGCACCGTCATCGAGTTCGGGAAACTGGGCGGACTGGGGGTGCTCAACCTCGAAGGCCTGTGGACCCGCTACGAGGACCCGCAGCCGCTGTTCGACGAGCTTGCCGAGATGGGGGACGACGTACGCACCACCTGCCGCATGCAGGAGATCTACTCCGAGCCCATCAAACCCGAACTCATCAAGGCCCGCATCGGTGAGATCCGCACGGCGGACGTCCCGGTCGCCGCCGCCCTCTCACCCAAGAACACGGCTCGGTTCGCCGACACCGTCGTCGCGTCGGGAGTGGACTTCTTCGTCATCCGCGGCACGACGGTCTCCGCCGAGCACGTCTCCGACAGCCCCGACGTGCTCGACCTGCGAAAGTTCATCTACGAGCTGGACGTGCCGGTCATCGTCGGTGGCTGTGCCTCCTACCAGACGGCCCTGCACCTCATGCGTACCGGTGCGGCCGGAGTGCTGGTCGGCTTCGGCGGCGGCGCAGCACACACCACCCGTCAGGTGCTGGGCGTCGAGGTGCCGATGGCCTCGGCCATCGCCGACGTGGCGGAGGCGCGGCGTGACTACATGGACGAGTCGGGCGGCCGCTACGTCCACCTCATCGCCGACGGCTCGGTCGGACGTTCCGGCGACATCGCCAAGGCCATTGCCTGCGGTGCCGACGCCGTCATGGTCGGTTCTCCGCTGGCCCGCGCCACCGAGGCCCCCGGCAGGGGCTGGCACTGGGGTGCCGAGGCCTGGCACGGGTCCCTGCCGCGTGGTGAGCGGGTGCACTTCGACACCGTCGGAACCCTGGAGGAGGTCGTCACGGGCCCTTCGCACATTCCCGACGGGACGATGAACCTCGTCGGTGGTCTGCGTCAGGCCATGGCGACCACCGGCTACTCCGACGTCAAGGAGTTCCAGCGCATCGAGCTGGTCGTGCGCTGAAAGTGCCCTCAGGCGACGACGTCACCCTTGTGCACCGCAGGTGACCCCACGACGACGGTGCCCGGAGGCACGTCCTTGACGACCAGGGCGTTGGCCCCGATCCTGGCGTCGTCGCCCACAGTGATGTTGCCGATGATCTTGGCCCCGGCACCCAACAGCACCCGGTCGCCGATCGTCGGGTGGCGCTTGACCTGGCCACGGGAGCGTCCCCCCAGGGTCACCTGGTGGTACATGAGCACGTCGTCGCCCACGACCGCCGTCTCGCCGATGACGACTCCCATGCCGTGATCGATGAAGAAGCGCCGACCAATCGTCGCCCCGGGATGGATCTCGATCCCGGTGATGCCCCGGCTCACCTGCGACATGATCCGGGCCAGGGGACGCAGCAGGGGGCATCGCACCCAGATGGCATGGGCCACGCGATGTGCCCAGATGGCATGGACACCTTGATAGCTCAGTGCCACCAGAGCCCTGGAGGTGGCTGCCGGGTCCTCACGCATGGCTGCGTCGAGGTCTTCGGACAGACGACTGAGAACGCGTCTGATGGGCTCGAGTCGGTTGGTCACTGGATCACCTGGGTCCTTCCGGGCATCGCTGCAATGGGATGACGAGGTCGGCTGACGAATTGGCAGGTCATGGGCAGGCCTTCGCCCACACGAACCTTATACGGCATTCATCGCGAAAGAACACCACGTCCGTCCCGCGAGCCTGTGCCGCCACGAGCATGTCCCCCTCGAGCGTGTGCCCATGGCGAGGGGGAATGTGAGCAAACGGCTGTCACCCCATACAATTCGCGATATGGAACAACCCCACGACCTCGTGCTCGTCGTCGACTACGGCGCCCAGTACTCCCAGCTCATCGCCCGACGCGTTCGTGAGGCGTCGGTGTACTCCGAGATCGTCCCGCACACCATGCCGGTGGACGACATGCTCGCCAAGAACCCCACGGCGGTGATCCTCTCCGGCGGACCTTCCTCGGTGTACGCCGACAACGCCCCGAGCGTGGATGCTGCCCTCTTCACGGCCGGAGTGCCGGTGATGGGCATCTGCTACGGTTTCCAGCTCATGGCCCAGGGGCTCGGCGGTGAGGTGGCCCACACCGGAACCTCCGAGTACGGACGCACCAGTCTGACCATTGACGACTCCGGATGTCTGCTCGCCCAGATTCCGCACAGCATCAATGTGTGGATGAGTCACGGCGACTCGGTGACCCGCGCTCCCGAGGGCTTCCAGGTGCTGGCCAGCACCGCTGGGGCCCCGGTGGCTGCCTTCGAGGACCTTGACCGCAAACTCGTCGGTGTGCAGTGGCACCCCGAGGTGCACCACAGCGAGTCCGGCCAGGACGTCCTGGAACACTTCCTCCGCGACGTCGCAGGGTGCCGTGCCGACTGGACGGCCGCCAGCATCGTCGACGAGCAGGTGGCCAGGATCCGGGAACAGGTGGGGGATCGACGGGTCATCTGCGCGCTTTCCGGCGGTGTCGACTCCGCCGTGGCCGCCGCGTTGGTGCAGCGAGCCGTCGGTGACCAGCTCACCTGCGTCTTCGTCGACCATGGACTGCTGCGCCAGGGGGAGGCCGACCAGGTGAAGAACGAGTTCGTCGCCTCCACCGGTGCCGAGCTCGTCGTCGTCGACGAGGAGGAGAGGTTCCTCACCGCTCTGGACGGGGTGAGTGAGCCCGAGCGCAAGCGCAAGATCATCGGGCGCGAGTTCATCCGTACCTTTGAGGACGTCGCCCGTCGTCTCAACGACGACGAACCGATCGACTTCCTCGTCCAGGGCACCCTGTACCCCGACGTCGTCGAGTCCGGCGGCGGTGAGGGGGCTGCCAACATCAAGAGTCACCACAATGTCGGTGGGCTTCCCGAGGACCTGCAGTTCTCGCTGGTGGAGCCATTGCGCACCCTGTTCAAGGACGAGGTGCGCGCCGTGGGCCTGGAGCTCGGTCTGCCCGAGCAGATCGTCTGGCGTCAGCCGTTCCCCGGGCCAGGGCTGGCCATCCGTATCATCGGTGAGGTGACCAAGGACCGGTTGGAGCTGTTGCGCACTGCCGACGCCATTGCCCGGGAGGAGCTCACGGCTGCTGGTCTGGACCGTGACATCTGGCAGTGCCCCGTGGTCCTGCTGGCCGACGTCCACTCCGTCGGGGTGCAGGGTGACGGCCGTACCTACGGTTCACCGATCGTCCTGCGTCCGATCACCAGTGAGGACGCCATGACCGCCGACTGGGCGCGGGTGCCCTACGACGTCCTGGAGCGTATCTCCACAGGTATCACCAACGCCTGCCCGCAGGTCAACCGTGTCGTCCTCGACGTCACCAGCAAGCCGCCGGCGACGATCGAGTGGGAGTGACCGGTGGGGTAGCCCCCTGTTTCTACCCGACCCCTGTCACCGCCCGAATCGGTGACGACAGAAACCACTTGGGCCAGTGATGAAGGTTGGGCCCCTGCCGTGTGGCAGGGGCCCAACCATGTCGGCGTATTCGTGGGTGTGGACCATGTCGGCGTATTCGTGGGTGTGGATCATGTCGGCGTATTCGTGGGTGTGGATCAGCGATGATCCTGATAGGGATCGAAGACGTTGGGGTTGGCGGTCCCGTTGCTCCACTGCTGGTTGTTCCACTGGTTTCGTGGGGACACGTTCTCGTCGGACGGCATGATCATCCAGGCGATGAGGTAGAGAATTGGTCCGGCACCGGCGAACAGCACCAGAGCAGCAGTGATGATCCGCACCAGGGTGACGTCATAGCCGTAGGTGTCGGCGATCCCGGCGCACACCCCGCCGACCATCTTGTTGCTGGTGCTCCTGACAAGTTTGCTCATGCCGTGCATTCCTTCCAATGCGGCTGCAGTCTCTAGCATTCATGATACCCGAGTGCCTGAGGAGACATTCGCTGTGTGGTGTGCGCCCGGATTCAGGTCGGACACAGTGAAAGCCGGTGACCAGGAGGATCCGGTCACCGGCTTTGCGGTCAAGAGGTGGGTCAGGAAGCCTTCTTCTTGGTGATGGCCCCGTAGATCCACAGCACGATGAGCGAGCCGACGATGGACAGCAGCCACGTCTTGAGGCTCCAGAACCTGTCGAGCTGAACGTGGAAGATGGCCTTGCCGATGAAGCCGCCGAGCATGGCGCCGACAACACCGAGGATGAGGGTGGCGAACCATCCGCCTCCCTGCTTTCCGGGCATGATGGCTTTGGCGATTGCTCCGGCAATGAGTCCGAGGACGATCCATGCAATGATTCCCATGCGTATTACCATACTTGGCTCAGATCAAGGCAGCAGCTTTGTTGCCACTGTCAGGAGAGGTATTTCTTCGGTGGCGCAAAATTGCACCAACAATGAGCGAACGGGAATATTCTGCCCCGCGCTGAAAAAAGGGGCATCAGGATGTGGATCGGTGGGTGAGGACTGCGTCCTGTCGAAGTATTGCCACAGTGGCAGTGACGCCGGTGGTTGGTGTCGGTGACCAGCCGTCACCGACGCCACCCCGCCCGGGTTCTCACCGACGCAGGGCTCGGCGAGCCAACCAGTTGCCCAGGAATTGTGCGAACTGCACGAGGATGATGATCGTGACGACGGCAACCAAGGTCACCGACCAGTCGAACTTCTGGTAGCCGTAGGTGATGGCGAACTGACCCAGACCGCCACCACCAATGGCACCGGCAATTGCCGTCATGTCGACAATGGCGATGAGCACGTAGGTGTAGCCCAGGATGAGCGGCCCCAACGCCTCTCGTACGACGACGTCGAAGAGGATGCGCCACGGTCCGGTTCCCATGGAACGAGCTGCCTCGACGACCCCGGGGTCCACCGTCACGAGATTCTGCTCGACGATACGGCTCATGGCGAAGGTGGCGGCGATGCACAGCGGGAAGGTGGCCGCCTGCACACCGATCGTGGTGCCGATGACCTTGAGGGTGAGTGGGGCGATCGCCGTCATGAAGATGATGAACGGGATCGGACGGATGATGTTGACGATGACGTTGAGCACGAGGTTCACCGGACGGTTGGCCAGCACACCGTTGCGACGCGTCGCATAGAGGAAGATGCCCAGCACCAGACCGAGGAGTCCACCGATGAGCAGGGTCACCAGAGCCATGAAGAGAGTCTGACCGATGGACTCGAGGTAGATCGGCTTGAGGTAGGTCCAGTCAGTCATGGATGTCAGCCTCCTGTGCGGGGGTGGAGCGTGCTGTGTGGCTGATCGCCGAGAGTTCGTCGGTGGCCCTGGCAACGTCGTCGTCGGGGCCAGTGAGGGCAACGGTGTAATTGCCCAGGGCGCCGTCGCGGGTCTCGATGACGCCACCGTGGACGATCTTGAAGCTCACGCCGTCAGCCAGCTTGGCCAGGGTTGCGCCGAACACTGCGCCATCCACGGAGGTGACGTCGACCAGCTTCGCGCCGGGATTCTCCTCGCGCAGTCTCGCGGCCTGCTGCTCGGTGGGATGTTGTCCCACGATCGTCGAGACGAATCGGCGGGTTGTCTCGGACTGTGGTTGGGCGAAGATCTCACCAGTGGTTCCGGTCTCCACCAGGTGGCCGTGGTCGAGCACCGCCACGTTCTGGGCGATGCTGCGCACGACCTCCATCTCATGGGTGATGACGACGATCGTCACCCCCATTCGTTCGTTGACCTCTTGCAGCAGCTGCAGCACGTCGGCAGTCGTCTCTGGGTCCAGGGCAGAGGTGGATTCGTCGGCCAGCAGGATGGACGGGCGGGTGGCCAGGGCGCGTGCGATGCCCACCCGCTGTTTCTGACCACCGGAGAGCTGGTCAGGATGCACCCAGGCCTTGTCGATGAGCCCGACGAAGTTGAGCAGCTCGGTGACCCTGGCCTTCTCGTCGGCCTTCTTCCAGCCAGCGAGCTTGAGGGGGTAGGCGACGTTGTCGTAGATGGTGCGGGAGTTGAAGAGGTTGAACTGCTGGAACACCATCCCTATGTCTGCCCGTAGGGGGCGCAGTTTCTTCTCCGTCAGGCCGGAGATGTCGGTCCCGTCGACGATCACCGAGCCGGAGGAAGGGTGCTCCAGGCCATTGATGAGTCGTACCAAGGTGGACTTGCCGGCTCCGGAGTGGCCGATGACTGCCGAGATCGTTGCGCGACCGATGTCCAGGCTGATGTCCTCAAGAGCCTGAACAGTGCCCGAACGGGTCTGGAAGATCTTCGACACGTGGTCAAATCTGATGTGTACGTCGTGTGCGGCAGTCATGGATTCTTCTCCAACTGGGGCGGGTCCGGTGGGCAGTTCCTGCTCGTGGTTGCCCCGGGCGCGCCAAGGTGGGTGGTCAGACGTGGTGACGGCACCGATGGTGGATCGGTGCCGTCAAGGAGTCATTTCTCGGTCTTCTTGAGATCGGCCTGCAGGCCGTCCGCGATGCGCTGCAGTTCGGCCTGGCTGCGACCCTTCACGAGCACTGCGGAGTCGTTGGAGTCCTTGAGGACGGCCTTGGCAACCTCGGGGTCGTGCCAGATCTTGATGGCCTTGAGCAGCGTCTCGTTGTTCCTGTCCTCGGGGCGGGCGGCAAAAACGTTGATGTAGGGGGCGGCATCGTCCGACTTGGCCGAGTCGGCGAACAGTGCGGCCTTGGGGTCGATGCCGGCGTCGTTGGCGAAGTTGTTGTTGATGACGGCGCCGTCCACCGAGGGCAGCGAGGTGACGGTCTGTGCGGCATCCACCGGGGTCACCTTGACCTTGGAGGCCGAGGCGTCGATGTCGGCGGGAGTCGACAGGGGGGAGCCGCCATCGTTGAGCTTGATGAGACCTGCCGACTGCAGCAGCAGCAGGGCGCGTCCCTGGTTGGTGGCGTCATTGGGGATCGCGATGTTGCCGCCCGAGGGGATCTGGGAGAGCTTGTCGTGGGTCTTGGAGTGCAGTCCGAGCGGGACGATGTAGGTGGCCTTCAGCGGGATGAGGTTGTCGTTGTTCTCGACGTTGTAGTTGGCGAGGAAGAAGACGTGCTGGAAGTAGTTGAGATCCAGCTGCTTCTGCGACAGTGCCCGGTTGGGCTGGTTGTAGTCGTTGAAGGTGACGGGTTCGATGTTGATGCCCTGCTCGGCGGCCTTCTTCTTGTAGATGGGCCAGAACGAGGCACCTGCCTCGGTGGTGCCGATCCGCACCGTGGGGTTGGTGGACTCGTCTGCGTTGGACCTGCCCTTCGTCGCCCAGGTGATGATGCCTGCGATGAGCGCGACGGCGACGACGATGACGCCGATGACGACGCCCTTGGACGGGCGATTGTTGGGTTTCTCGGGGAGTGCTTGGGCGGTGGTCATGGTGATGCTCCTGAAATGATGTGCCTGGTGTGTCCGCGGATCGATCCGGACAGTGACGACGAATGAGGCGTGAGGTGAGACGAGAATTGTCATGGTCGGATGTTCCGACCCGGTGTCGTCCTCATGAACTCGGGCCATGATCGGACGCACAGGTCATCGAGGACATCTCGACGGGGCGTCAAGGTGAGGATCAGGCCGCTGGTTCCGTGGTCCCGCTGGGGTGGATGACGACGTATCCGTTCAGCGGGTGCCGGTCATTCGTGCCGGGCGCATCATCATGGCGGACATCTCGACGGCGCACTGGTGGGCGTCTGCGAGGTGGCGAAGGATCGCTGCCATGGTTCCTGCTCCTGTGTATGAGGTGCTCTTGAGCACTGTCGCGCTTGTCGTGCCTTCCTGACACAACCAGGTCGTCACACGGGGCACCCTGCTCTCGCGAGGGGTTGCCGTCCGGCAAGCCGTGGCTTGTCGCCGGATCTCAAGACCTTGATGGCAGGTTATGGGGCAGTGGCGACGATGTCAACCCATCCTGGTCTGCATGCCGGGGTCTGCATGCCGGGATGGACGAGATGGTGGTTGCGTCCTGCGACGGTGTGGTTCTCGCGCCTGGTGAGAACTCTCACCCCGTCCGAGGCCCGGTGAAATCCTGTGAAATTCTGCGCAATGGGGTCGGTGATGGATGCCCACGCCCCGATCCCTGCAGGCACACTGATTCCTGCGGGCACCCCGTTGTGACGGGCATGGGTCTGGTTCGTGGAGGGCAGCTGGGCCTGGCGGGTGTGTTCACCTGGAGGGTGCATTCCGCGGTGCTGAATTGTCTCACCCCGGCGCATAGAGTTACTGACCATGAGTGAGCCCGATCTGTCTGCCTTCTTCGCCCCACGGCCCCCTGCGGAGCCAACCCGCCCCGGGGGCGACCGGTCGGGTCCGGGGCACGATGGGTTCGATCACCCTGTCGATGCGGGGATGCTGCCCTCCGACGTGGCACGTACCGGCATGGGCCGGGCGGTGGATGCCCATGAGCTCCTGGACGACCTCAATCCACCCCAGCGGGAAGCCGTGCTGCACTCGGGCTCGCCGGTACTCGTCGTCGCTGGTGCTGGTTCCGGCAAGACGCGGGTGCTCACTCGTCGGATCGCCCACTTGGTCACCCAGCGTGGGGTGCACCCGGGGTCGATCCTTGCCATCACCTTCACCAACAAGGCCGCTGCCGAGATGAAGGGGCGGGTGGTGGACCTCGTCGGGAACCGTGCCCGTGCCATGTGGGTGTCCACCTTCCACTCCAGCGCGGTGCGTATCCTGCGGTCGGACGCCGACAGGTTGGAGCTGTCGCGGAATTTCTCCATTTATGACGACACCGACGCCAAGCGACTCATTTCCCTGGTTGCGCGAGATTCCAATGTCGATCCAAAGAAATTCAAGCCACGTACCATCCTCAACTGGATCTCGAACCAGAAGAATGAACTCACGACTCCATCCGAGGCGGCGGAGGCGGCGCAGACCGGAAACGATGAACTCTACGCGTCATTCTATGCGGAGTATCAGCGTCGCCTCCACGACGCCAATGCACTCGACTTCGACGATCTCATCATGAAGACGGTCATCCTGCTGCGTCAGTTCCCCGAGGTGCGGGAACATTACCGACGCCGCTTCCGGCACGTCCTCGTCGACGAGTACCAGGACACCAACACCGCCCAGTACCAGATGATTCGTGCCCTGTGCGCCGATGAAACCCCGCGTGCCGATGAAGCCGCCGAAGGACAGGCGAATGCCAGCCAGCCCGAGACGGGCGCCGGGCGTCGGGACGGGGATGGCGATACCGGGGGAGAGGCCGCTGCGGCCACCGCGAGAGGTGGTGCCGCCGGTGCCGACGTGGCTGGGCCAGTGGACGTCGAAACCGAGGCGCGGTCGATGAGCCCGACGCGGCAGGGGGCGATGAGGCAGGTTGATCAGCGGCATGTGGCTCCTCCCGAGCTCATGGTGGTGGGCGACTCGGACCAGTCGATCTATGCATTTCGCGGTGCCACGATTCGCAACATTCTTGATTTCGAGAAGGATTTCCCAGGGGCTCGAACAATTCTCCTGGAGCAGAACTATCGCTCTACCCAGAACATTCTCTCGGCTGCGAACTCCCTCATCCAGAAGAACACTGGACGTCCAGCGAAGAATCTGTGGACCGATCAGGGCGACGGTGCAGCGATCACTGGGTACGTTGCCGACACCGAACATGACGAGGCCTCCTGGATCGCCGGACGCATCGACGATCTCGTTGACCAGGGACGTACCAGCTATGGTGAGGTCGCGGTGTTCTACCGCACCAACGCCCAGTCCCGTGCCCTGGAGGACGTGTTCATCCGCACCGGTCTGCCCTACCGCGTGGTTGGCGGGGTGCGGTTCTACGAGCGCAAGGAGGTGCGGGACGCCGTCTCGTACCTGCGGGCCATCGCCAACAAGGCCGACGATGTCTCGGTACGTCGCATCCTCAACGTTCCCAGACGAGGTATCGGAGCTCGTGCCGAAGCCGCTCTGGAACTCTTCGCCACTGCCCGTCGCATCTCGTTCAGTGAGGCCATCGAGCGGGTGGACGAGATCGACGGCCTGGCCACCCGTTCCGCAAACCAGGTCCGAGCGTTCGCAGAGCTCATGGCCCGACATCGGGCGATGATGGATCAAGGAGCACGAGCAGACGAGATCACTGCCTCGATCCTCAAGGAGTCCGGCTACACCGTCGAGTTGGAGAACTCCAAGGATCCCCAGGACGAGACTCGTCTGGAGAACCTCGTCGAGTTGGTCTCGGTGGCCGAGGAATTCGTTGCGCGGGCCCACACGGCCGACGTGCCCGATGAGGACGCCGTTGCCGGTGAGGTGGATGATCTCGTCCTTGACGGCGATGACTCCCTGCCGGCCTTCCTGGAGCAGATCAGCCTGGTCGCCGATGCCGATCAGATCCCGGCCGAAGGGGATGGTGTCGTCACCCTCATGACCCTGCACACGGCCAAGGGGTTGGAATTCGACACCGTGTTCCTCACCGGTTTCGAGGACGGCCTGTTCCCGCACGAGCAGTCCCTTGCCGATCCCACACAGCTGCAGGAGGAACGACGACTGGCCTACGTGGGGATCACTAGGGCTCGCAAACAGCTGTTCATCTCCCGGGCCGTGGTACGTACCATGTGGGGATCACCCCGATACAACCCGGAAAGTCGATTCGTCGATGAGATCCCGGGACGGCTCTTCACCTGGGAGCGGGTGGTGGATGCCGCGGGTTGGCAGACCCAGGCTGGTGAGACCACCCGGAGGTCCCGAGACCGGCTCTCCGACGGGGGATTCGGTGCCGGTGCCGCTCATCGCTCCAATCGTGGGGGAGCGCGTGATTATGGGGGCTGGTCGATTGGCTCCGGCAAGGGGGCTGCGCATGGTCTGGGCAGGCCGGAACTGTCACTGCAGGTCGGTGACAAGGTGCTGCACACCAAGTGGGGTTTGGGAACCGTCACCGCGACATCGGGGCACGGCGCGAACGCCAAGGCCGACGTCGATTTCGGCTCGGTGGGTGTCAAACGGTTGGCCCTGAAGTTCGCCCCGATCGAGAAGCTCTGAATCCGCGTGAGGGGAAGGAGGAAGCCCCCCGTGCCAATTCGGTAGCGAGGGGCTTCGGTTCAGGGGGTGCGATCCACGGATCGCCACAGATGGACCGTCACAACTTGGCGCCCAGGCTCCGCAGGAATCCCAAGGCGTCCTTGGCGGAGTAGACGTCTCCGGGGGTGGTGCCAGCGGGATAGTACTCGTAGTGCAGATGACATCCGAAGGCGCGCCCGGTCTCGCCGACGGCTCCGATGTGCTGGCCTGCCTTGACGGCCTGACCGGGATGGACGTCCACCGATGACAGGTGGGCATGCAGGGTGGACCCACCGTTGGCGTGGTGGATGACGATGTTGTTCCCGGCCCAGCTGCCGCCGGTTGGTTGACCGACGATCCCGGAGGTTGCGGCAACAACGGGCGTGCCGCAGGAAGCGACGAAATCCGTGCCGGTGTGGTAGCGGGCCCATGAACCGACCTCGCCGAACCGGGCACCGATGTGGTACATGCCGGCGGGGATGGGGGTGGTGGCACCGCCACTGGTGGCGACAGAGGTGGCGGCGTCGTCATCGGCCTTCTTGCCATCCGTGGCCGGAGTCTTGGACTTGTCGGCGGCTTGCTGTTGTTTCTGTCGTGCGGCTTCCTCGCGCATCCGCTTCTCGGCGGCCTTCTTCTCGGCAGCGATCTTGGCGGCATTGGCCCGGACGTCCTTGATGGCGGCGTCCAACTCGTCGGCGCGCACCTTCTCGGAGACCTCGGTGGCACTGCCCATGACGTCCTTGGTGGAATGTGTCATCGATTCATGGCGTTGAGCGGACATGGAACGGTTCATCGCACGATCCAGCTCAGTGCGCACTGCGCTGCGGGAGACGGTTGAACCATGTCCGTCGAGGGCAGCCAGTCCGCCGTCCTTGGTGTGTGCCGTGGGGTTGGTGAGGGACTTGTCGTCGGAGACGCTGCCCGGACGGGCGCCAGCTGCCTGCGGTTCCGGGATGGCCTTGGAGTCGTCGGGCCGAGTGGTGTCCACCATCATGGAGTTGCCATTGGTCACCGAGGAGTGTGCCGAGCTGTTGATCCAGATTCCCCCGACGGAGATGAGTCCCAGTGCTGCGACGGCCACGGCGGCGATCCCGCGACGGGCATGCGGGTGCTCGCCGTGTTGATCGGTGAACGGGGTGTGGCTCTGTGCGGCATCCCCGCCTCCGGGAGTGCTTGGCAGATGGGTGTTCTGCTGTGACTTCTCACGCCAATGTGTTGGTGCGATCTTCACTGGACTCCCTCTGCTCCTGGGAGGCGTGCGTCGTGGACGCTCGGCCGCCGCTGTGCCATGAACCTGTCGTTGCCAAAGTCTAGCCGGACTCGCCGGAGATGGCTTCTTCCATTTCTGAGAAAATTTATCATCTCTCAGGGAGGCTCACAATGAGAGCGGTCACTTCTCCCGACTGGTGGGACGTGCCTGGCTGGACATTCCTTGGTTGGGGGCCGCAAAGTTCCCTCCGGGGGCTCGCAGGGCGTCAGGTGGATCAGGTGGCCACGTACTGGTTCACGGCATGGGCAACGACTGCTGATGCGGTACACGTACGTCAGGAGATTCAGGAACAAGAATGCACGTTTGTTCTCGATGACGATAGGCTACTGCCAGACGTCGGACGACGACCTGCTGTACGGTTCCTGTTGTCCGGCAAAGACCTACCGGAGAGCGGTGGGCCACCTCGCAGAGTGGAGAGATTGTGGACCTGTATGAATACCAAGCCCGCGACTTGTTCGAGAAGCACGGAGTTCCGGTGCTTCGCGGGATCGTGGCAGAGAATCCGGAGCAAGCATCCCAGGCCGCAGCTGAACTCGGTACTCCCGTTGTCGCTGTCAAGGCCCAGGTGAAGATCGGTGGCCGTGGCAAGGCTGGCGGTGTGAAGATCGCCAAGTCGCCCGAGGAGGCCGCCCAGCACGCCGAGAAGATCCTTGGCATGGACATCAAGGGTCACACCGTGCGCAAGGTGATGATCGCCGAGGGCGCCGACATCGCCGAGGAGTACTATTTCTCGATCCTGCTGGATCGCAGCGAGCGCCGTTACCTCGTCATGTGCTCCCGTGAGGGTGGTATGGACATCGAGACCCTGGCCAAGGAGCGCCCCGAGGCCCTGGCCAAGGTGCCCGTCGACCC
>OJLS01000135.1_pt1 | contig 18220 bp, 15 predicted proteins | sample 1597081 | NCBI WGS metagenome assembly OJLS01 (sample SAMEA3904663, study PRJEB24821) | metagenome | biome: Builtin; feature: hospital; material: surface | place: USA | collected 2013-05-22
CGTGAATAGAACACGGGCCGACGATAACGAGTAAGCGATGGTCCCGCCCATGAATAATGTTCGCGATAGTTCGCCGGCTCAACTCGACTAACCGACGGGCATCCGCGTCCAGCTCAATGTCGTGCCGGAGTTCCCGAGGCGACGACAAAGGACGAACAGGTGAGACGTCGGTACGCGGAGCAGATGCGGTGGTCGCGGCATTATGCGATGCGACAGGCGGAGTTCCAGAAGTAGGGCGCATAAGAAAAGTAAACGATCGTAGCTAGGTTCTATTTTCCGGTGTTGTCATCTGCTTTTTTCGAATGAGATTGTGTCGACCGAGATTTATGTTTTAATCGAACTTCCGGAAAACGCGAATTCGCATTGACGTCTTGTATACCCTTTTCCGCCATTCGACGATCAATCTCTTCAGAATCAAAGACGTCGATGCCTTCTCGCTCGGCAAATGCGCGACGTCGGTTTAAATTTTTGATTCGCTTCGTGGCTGAACGGCCGAGAATAATAACGACGACTAAAAGCGCAATGAGAATAAGAAGACCCACCGGTGACGCTTTACCGAATTCAGGCCCCAGCGGACCGCCCTTTTCCTGCTGGGCGAGGATCCCTCCCGTAGTAACCGCCAAGTGAGTAGACATCGTAGAGAGCTTAGTCCCACCGAGAGACACCAACTCTGCTGCTACGTCGTATCCCGTGATCACTGCCACTACTCCTGTTCCTTTTCATGACCGGCCGACTAACCACGCGGTACTTCTGCCACAACCGAAAAGACCCGCGGGTAAAAGAGACAGCGGATTAGCCTCGGGAACAGTGTACGTCGTTGCGCTCCACCTGTGACATCACCGTCGGAAAACGATGTCATCGACGGTGGGCGCGCACTATAACGACAGGCTAGTCGTCGTCGCCCTGGGAATACTCTTGACGGGCGGCTTGGGACACCATTCCGGGAACATTGTCCGGCTGGTGATTAGCGTCAATGCCAGCAAACAGATCGTTTTCCGGAAGCGAGGTCTCCACACGGCTGGCAGCCAACTCGAATTCCTCAGTCGGCCACACTCTTCTCTGGTCCTCAGGCGAAACCGCGAACCACCGACTATTCGGATCTATTTGTGTCGCATGAGCGCGGAGTGCGTCGTCACGTTTGTGGAAGAAATCTGCCACATTAACTTGCGTAGTTACCCGCTCCATTAAATCCGGCCACTCATCTGCCTTGTCGACACGATCCTGATATGGGCTAGGCAGTCCCCGATTAATAAAGTCGTTGTGAAGGGCAAGGAATCGGCTCTTCACAAATCCGTGGGTGTAGTACATTTTCGACACTACCCACGGCTCGCCTTTTTCTGGGTGGAAGTTTGGGTCTCCAGCACGCAACCATGCACGGACAGACACCGCGTGGGTCTTGATGTGATCGGGATGGGGGTATCCACCATTCTCGTCGTACGTGATCATGACATGCGGGCGGAAATCCCGAATCACCTCGACGACGTCCGCCGTGGCTTCCTCTGTGTTAGCTAATGCGAATGAGCCATCTGGGAGCGGTGGCAACGGGTCGCCTTCGGGCAGGCCGGAATCGACATAACCTAACCACCGCTGCTTAATTCCCAGGATTTCGGCAGCTTTGGCCATTTCTTTCTTACGCAATTCAATCATATTCTCGCGAACCTCGGGGCGGTCCATGGCAGGGTTAAGGATCGAACCACGCTCACCACCCGTGCAGGTCAAGACCATAACTTCATTGCCTTCGTTGGCGTACCGGGCTAACGTCGCTGCCCCTTTACTGGATTCATCATCCGGATGCGCGTGAATTGCTAAGAGTCGGAATGCGGTCATGACATATCCTCCGAGTTTGTTAATAAATTAATCGGCCTTGTTGAGCCACCAGTGTATGAGCTTAACGCGCTCACGCCATCGGGTATAACCAAGATATTTGGCACCAGCAAACGGTCTACTTAAAGGTTGCAAACAAAGTTGATACCCTAAGGCGAAAACACGAAATGTTCGTCTCCAGGCCGGTATAACCACCCGTGACGACCCCATAGTCAACCTGTAACACTTACTTCTGTGACATATCACTTTTTACGTGGAATGTCTCCGGTTTTCAACTAGCGCTAGCTTTCAAGCGTCGCTAGTTTCACTCACCACTGCAGATGTCGCCCATTCCCTGCAGCGCTGTCACCGGCGGAGCGCTATTACCGACGGCTCCTGTCGTACTATAGGAAACATGACCGACCAGGATTCCCCGTCGCCCACCAGCCACACCATCGAAGAACAACGTTATGGCTCGTCACGGTCAACATCGATCTCCGGCAAAGTCATCATTATCGGCATTGTTCTCGTGCTGGTGATTAGCGGCTTATACATGTGGAATCAGTGGCGCAACGAATCCTCCCCCGATGTCTCTATTTCGTCAGCAGGTTTTGACCGCCCCAACGATTCGCTACTGAATTTTACGGTCGACGTCACACGTGACGATTCTTCTCGCGCAGCGTATTGCATCGTGACTGCACTGGATTATGACAAAAACGAGGTCGGACGCCGGGAGTTTGTGATCCCGTCTGGCGGAAAGAAGACCGAACGCTTCAAGGTGGCTATTCCCACGCGTGCTCGAGCGGTCGCCGGGAAGGAATATGGATGCTCGACGGAGATTCCGAGTTATCTCGACAATTCGGACGCATAAGCCGACGTTGCTCGCTTTGAATCCACCATCTCAGTGGTACCATGCACTGCGTTATACGAATCGAAGCATTTTATCTTCATAGACCGCAACGATTGAGAGGCTGAATAAACATGGCTGAGGATACAAACACCCGTTGGCTAACCCAAGAAGCCTACGACCGTCTTAAGAATGAACTAGATGGTCTTAAAGCTAACCGCCCCGTCATCGCTGCCGAGATCAACGAGCGTCGCGAAGAGGGGGACCTGAAAGAGAACGGCGGTTACCACGCAGCTCGCGAGCAGCAGGGCCAAGAGGAAGCCCGCATCGCTTACCTCGAGGAGCTACTCGATTCCGCAACCATTGGCGAAGCACCCTCCCAGAGCGGTGTCGCACTCGTCGGTTCCGTTGTCCACGTGTACTACGACGGTGACGAAGATGACACCGAAACCTTCCTCATCGGCACCCGCGGTGTTCACTCATCTAACACCGACCTGGAAACCTACTCCACGGACGCTCCGCTAGGCGCGGCTATCGTCGGAGCTAAAGAGGGAGAAACTCGCGAATACCAGACTCCCAATGGTTCGACGGTATCGGTCACGATCGTCAAGGCCGAGCCGTACGACGAATCGAAGAAGTAAATCAAAAGGTAAACGTCTTCGACGACGACATAAAAGCCCTCCGCGAATATCCTCGGAGGGCTTTTCTTACTGCCAGAGCACTGTTTCTCAATGTGTCTGGCTTCTTAGTATCTCGATATCAAAACGCCGGCCAACAAACGATGCTGGCCGGCGGATCCTCCGCCACGGCGAACCGTGGTGAGATCAAAGATCCTGTACTAATTTCTATTCGCGTACGAGAGCAGACGGAGGATTTCGGTGTAGAGCCAGACCAGTGTCACGGCCAACCCAAGTGCAACGCCCCACGCCATCTTCGACGGTGCGCCTGCACGAACCAGTTGATCTGCGGTGTCAAAGTCCTGCAGGAAGCTCAGCGCGGCCAAGCCGATGCACAGGAGCGAGAAACCGATGGCTAGCGGGCCACCGTCGGTAAGAGGATTATGACCGGTGAAGACTGCCAGGAGCATGTTGCCTAGTGCCAGAACGAGCACGCCAACGAGTGCGCCCAACATGATGCGGTTGAATTTCGGGGTGACGCGGATGGCACCGGTCCGATAAACAATCAGCATCCCGATGAAAACACCGATGGTGCCCAACACTGCTTGACCGATGATGGTGCCGGCATTTGCGCCACTTACCATGACGTTTGCGAAGACGCTGGTCAGCCCACCAACAAAGAGACCTTCGAAAGCGGCATAAAGAAGTGTGACGACAGGTGAGCCGAACTTTTTACCGAACGTCGACACCATGACCATGATGAGTCCGCCAATCGCACCAACCATGGTCAGCAAGCTGGAAACCTGCGGATTCGACAGGGACAGCATGTAGTTAATGACGGCACCGACGATAATGACCCCGAGTGTAATGCTGGTCTTGACGATAACGTCGTCAATGGTCATTCCGCGCTCTGCCGTTGTGCCCTGAACCTGCTGCATGGTCTGTTGACCGAACTGCTGGGCACCAGCCATCGATGCACCCCGCTGGCCGAACTGCTGGGTGTCTTGGCCTTGACCGAATACGTACTCGCCCTGACCCGAACGGGCTTCACGCTTCCGTTCTTCCGTCAGGGAGCTGAAGTATGGATTTGAACTACGCACGTGGGGTAAATCCTTTCATCGTGCACTTAACTCATTAAGCGTTATCGTGGTGACCACTATAGGTGATCACCATATTTGCGTTAACTGTCTTCGCCACCACGCGATATCTCAGAGCCGAGTCGGACTCAACAGATGAGGCTCGGCTAGCACCAGCGTTGCCGAAGACAGATACAACGACTCGTCGTTAAGAGTAACGGACAAAGTAGAAGGTTTGTTCCCGCCCCTCCTAGTTCACATGAATCCTCGAAAGGATGGCTTAATTTCCCGAAATTAATCGGAAGCGATCACGATGTTTTGGGGACGATGATGAAAGTGGTGTTGAGGGATATGACATCTACGATTTCGGCGCTTATGTCCCGTCGAGCCTCGTGCATGCCTCCATGTGAGAGGAGAAACCGCCGTTTATCGAAGCAATGAATGAGAGGAACAGCCCGTTCAAACGAAGATATCGATGAGACGACCATAACGGATCAAAGCGAAACGACGATGTATCGTACAGGGCTTTAGCCCCGAGCATCCACTTACACAACAAGCGATAACAAACGCCAGCATTTACGATATATCCGATGACATCACGAAGTCCCAACACCAAGTTAAGGAAATGAAACCCCCATGCGCCTTTCTCGCTCCACCGTCGCACTCAGTTTCGCTATCGTTACCACAACGCTAGCTCTGACTGGTTGTTCTCACGGCGACTCATCGTCATCAACATCAACATCGCTCGTGACATCATCGGTTACGACGTCTCCATCATCGTCCTCTCCTTCTCCGTCGCCATCTTCTCAGTCTCCTTCTTCGGGAGAGTCAAAGAGCACGGAAAACCCCGCCGAAAAAGACGAACCTGCGAAGGAAAACGACAACAAAGATAATAAAGACAATAAAGACGGGGATAAGGATAAGGACAAAGAGAACAAGAAGCAGGCGGATAAGAAGCCGAACAACAACAAACCGGCCGACAATAAGCCGAAAGACAATCCCGCCCCGCCTGCTGCACCAGCCCCGGCTCCTAATAATGACGGAGGCAACCAGCAAACTGCGGCGCAAAACCAGCAGCCCAGCGAATCAGATGCACAGCCCAGTGAGACTTACCAATTGCAACCGTGGGAGAACTTCACCGTAAAGCACCCTGTCGTGGAAAACTCACCGTGTGGTCCGGAACTTGATCGCGGTGCCACTGGACAAACAGAGCAAGGAAAGCCACTGCGGTGCTCAGACAGTGCCGACCCCAAATGGATTCCTTGGTAAACACCTCGCTCGCAAAACTGAACGGTAAAAACCGTATAAAAGTGAATCAGTCGGTATGAATTATCGCTCAGGGGGTGGTGTCCAACCTGGGGTTAATATATGTTGTACATGTCACCATCGAGATCGTTGAACCTGTATCAGCCAGGAAGACGTGCGGTGGCGTGCCCATCCCTCTGAAAGGACACCGTAATGAAGAACACAAAGGCTATCCTCGGTAGTCTGGCGCTCGCAGGTGCACTCACCGTCGGAGCCCCGGCTGCACAGGCCGCGGAAGCTCCCTCAACCCCCGCGGCAACCGCAACGCACCAGGAAGAATCCACGAGCTCTGCCACGGATCAGCAAAAAGACTCCACGGCGGATGACACTGATAAGAATAGCCCTGAACACAAGGCTTACGTTGCCAAGTGCACGCTCAGCACGCTCGGTGGAGCGCTTACCGGTATCTTGAGCGGGGCTACTGCTGGCACAGTCTTCGGCCCAGGCACCGGCAACATCGTTGGAGCAGTTATCGGTGGCCTCGGTGGAGGCATCGCCGGTGGTCTGAAAGGCTGCCTGCCTGCTGAGAACAGCGCAGCCAAGTAAGGTCCGATTCACGATCAAATCAGGTCGATCAAATCGGGTCGATTCCATACCGCCCACATGTGGGCGGTTTTTGTTTTTAAGAATTTTTCTTTAGTGCGTGTTGTAATGGTCTTAGAACACCAGCAGATATATTACCGCCGCATGGGTTTGTGGTAGCCGCGAAACAAGTATAAGAGGTTCCTTAGACCCGGTACTCTATCAGAGATAGACATAGTAAAAGGTAAGATGGCGCTCGGGATAATGCACTAATTCTTTACGAGGGATTCCGCGTTCCGCCCCCATATGAACCACACAATCGGTCCCAGAATGGGGAAGGTGAACGTTACAACAATCCAGAGTATTTTCCCGAATAGGGTATAGCGACTCGATGACACGATTGAAATCAGAGCGCAAATAAAGATCACAAGTGGTATCGCAATGAGAAGTACCAACCCGATCAACGTCACCATTGATCCACCATTATCGTTCGCGGCGGCCGTAGCGGCTAAAGACAATACGAGCATCATCAGACTCCTTTTCCTGAGACAGCCAAATTAGTCGACCATAGGTAACCTAAACGACCGACGCCCAGAATATCCGGGATCATGGAGGAAATAAAGTGGAACGAGGATTACGCCTCTAGCTCTTGTACTTAATTACATCGAAGCATTCTGAGGATCCAATGGAACCCCAGACACACAAATTGATCTGTCCACTGGTTGATGACAAACAAGAGTGCCCCCAGTGGGATTCGAACCCACACTGAATGGATTTTAAGTCCACTGCCTCTGCCAATTGGGCTATAGGGGCACCGCCATTGATGACACACCGAGTCACGCCGGTGGGCACAACAGCGTGCATCATCTTACCGCTTTAGCCCACAGACACAGAATCCCGTGGTCAGGCGCCAAAAGACACTCGTTGCCTCGCTAATTCCGCGATAATTCCGTCCAAAATATCCTTCTCGCTCACGGTAATGCGTTCAATACCGACCGAGGAGCGGAAGAACTCAACTATCGCGTCAATAATCAGCGTTCCACCTCCAATAACATCGGCACGACCAGGCAGAATCTGCGGCCGAGCTTTCCTCTGCTCCACTGTCTCCGCACGAACCTTCGCCGTCGTCGCCAGAATATCGTCCGCGTTAAGCGTCGAAAGGTGAATTTTCTCTGGAATATATTCAGGCAAGGCCTGAACCACTGCCGAGACCGTCGTAAACGTACCCGCACAGCCGACAACTGTCGCCACCTCAGCAAGAGGCAGCTTTTCCGCAGCCTCATGCAGATGCTCATCAACGAACTTCCGGGCCGCCACACACTCCGTATCCGTCGGAGGATCCGTGTGCAAAAAGTGCTCCGACAAGCGGACACTACCCATCTGGGTCGACACAGCCCCCACAACGTTCCCAGCTTTGTCCCCCACGACAAACTCAGTCGAACCGCCACCGACGTCAATAACAACGAGAGGCCCCTCAGCATCCGCATCCATTGTCGCACCGAGGTAAGACAGGTGAGCTTCTTCAGTCCCCTCGATCACTTCCGCAACGGCCCCCGGAGCAACCCGGGCCAGCTCAGCCCTGGTCATAGCGAAGAAATCATCCCGGTTAGACGCATCCCGCGTTGCCGACGTCGCCACCATACGGACAGCACTCACGCCATGATCGACCATCCTGTCGACATAACCGCCCAGCGCAACCCGCGTCCGCTCGATCGCAGCCTGCGACAATCGCCCCGAACTATCGACGCCCTCGCCCAGACGCACAATGGTGTTTTTTCGGGTAACCTCGCGTACGACGTGGCCAGATTGCGCGTCAACGTCGGCAATGAGAAGCCGAATGGAATTAGTACCACAATCCACGGCAGCTAAAGCCAGCGTGCCGCGGTCGTTTTGTTCTCGACGATCATCCGCATTACCCCGGTTCGGCAGGTTGCTCGATTCGGCCGAATGAGCCTCGAGCGCAGAATCGCTAGTGGGCAGGCTAATCCCTAGTTCCTCTACCGTCGGCCATTGAGTCGGAAGGGCTGTTCCGCGCAGCTCTGGGTTGTGGTCCAGTGCCAAAGCGACGGTCTCCGTTCCCAGGCGAACCCTATCCGGCCCCTCCGCCAGAGCGTAAGCCATTAACACGTGTAAACACTTCACCCGATCAGGCATTCCTCCACCGGAAAAAGAGGTTCCCAAATCCTCAATGCTGTTGCGGACACTCAGGTAGTGGTCGTGCGCAGCCCGGTAATCAGCCGCCAGTACCTCATCGGTCCTCAGCCGTTCAGTCATCCATTTCATGACCCCAGCGACCTCCAGGCGCGACGCCTCGGCCGTAAGACGCGGGTCAGTCAGGTAATACAGGGTCGGAAAAGGCGTACCGTCGTCCAGCCGGGGGGCCGTCGTCACCACAGCCGGCTGACCGTCAGGAGTGTGATATGCCACCTGGAGGGCACCACGCGGACGCCGCCCTAATTGGTCGGTCATGATGGCCATGTCTTCGCTGGACACTCCGGAAAAACTCGTCATGTCCACCTATTTTAATTCTCCCCCGGACCGAACCTAATTCCCATTTCCTGACGCAGGTGCTTGACGGTTCGGATCCGGATCATTCACTGTAGGCACACCCAATGATGGTGCTTCGTCCTTATTCTGCTCTTTATCCGACGGCTTCTTGCGGACCGAGCTCCACAACTGCGTGTACCAGGGATCGTGGGGCTCGTCTTTCTTCGAATCAGAGTCCTCTGAGGTGCCTGTCTTAATCGAAGGATCGATAATACGCCAGGATGTCTCCCCCCGCTCGACCATGCCTAAGCGCAACCGAGCCTGCTCTTTGACGAAATCATCGTCATTGTATAACTCCAGCTGTTTTTGCAGCTCAGCCTTTTCTTCTTCCTGGTGCGCTATATCAATATGAAGTTGTTGCAACTCGCTACGTTGCTGAAAGTATGATTTTAGTGGGGAGGCAACAGTCATCGTCATCGTCACCACAAGAAACGCCAAAATAATTAGCCTCGCCGCGGACTGTTGGCTCGGGACGGTCAACACCCACTGTTTACCGCCCCGCCCAAAGCGGAATTCCCGCAATCGACGTTGCGCCCGACGCCGACGTGACTGACGTGTCGGCTTAGGTAACGTGCCCTTATGCGCCGCCGCGGCATCCGATTCAACACTGGCGCCGGAATCGGACACAGTATCACCCTCATCAGATTTGCCGACCCGCCGGCCATTCATGTGATGGTCGGCGGCTGTTGACGCAGCGGTAGCGCTATCGGCGTGATCGCGCTCTCCCCTTGCTGCGAGAGAATCCGATCCTGCCGGCGATCCTGATTCAGGTGTACGTGCCATAGGCTGTGATTTTAGCCGTTAAAGCGCGGGAAAGCGGACCGCCCAGCGTAAACGGCGGCGTCGCCCAAGAATTCCTCGATACGCAGCAACTGGTTGTACTTAGCAACACGCTCAGAGCGAGCCGGAGCACCGCTCTTAATCTGGCCACAGCTGTAAGCGACCGAGAGGTCAGCAATGGTCGTGTCCTCGGTTTCGCCGGAGCGATGGGACATCATGCAGCGGTAATTGTTGTTCTGAGCCAGCTGCACAGCGTCGGCAGTCTCAGAAAGGGAACCGATCTGGTTAACCTTAACCAGCAGGGCGTTCGCAGCCTTCTTTTCAATGCCCTCCTTCAAGCGAGCCGGATTGGTGACGAAGAAGTCGTCGCCGACGATCTGAACCTTGTCGCCAATCTCAGCGGTGAGTTTGGTGTAACCTTCCCAGTCGTCTTCCTGAAGTGGGTCCTCGATGGACACGATCGGGTAGTTCTCGACGAGCTCCTCGTAGACCTTGACCATGTCCTCGGCGCTGTGCTCACCACCCTCAAAGTTGTAGACTCCCTTATCCTTGTCGTAGAACTCAGAAGATGCAGCATCCAGGGCGAAAGCGATGTCCTCACCAAGCTTATAGCCAGCCTTCTTCACGGCCTCAGCAATGAGGTCTAGAGCTTCCTTCGTGGAGTCCACCGACGGAGCGAAGCCACCTTCATCACCAAGACCCGTGGATAGGCCCTTGGACTTAATAACGGACTTCAAGTTGTGGTAAACCTCCGCGCCCATACGGAGAGCCTCACGGAAGGAATCTGCACCGATCGGAGCAATCATGAATTCCTGGACGTCGACGCCAGAATCCGCGTGAGCACCACCATTGACGATGTTCATCATCGGTACGGGGAGTACGTGGGCATTCGGGCCACCCAGGTAGCGGAACAGCTCAAGGTTGGCGGAGCTGGCAGCGGCCTTCGCCGTAGCCAAGGAGACACCGAGGATCGCGTTCGCACCCAGGTTGGACTTATTGTCCGACCCGTCAAGATCCAACATCACTTTATCGACGAGGCGCTGATCGTCAGCTTCAAGACCTGTCACTGCCGGGGCGATCTTTTCATTGACGTTCTCGACGGCCTGGCGAACACCTTTGCCCTGGTAGCGATCGCCACCGTCGCGGAGTTCGTGAGCCTCGTGAACACCGGTAGAGGCACCGGACGGAACGCCTGCACGGCCGAACGAAGCGTCGTCAAGAAGAACCTCAACCTCAACAGTCGGGTTGCCGCGTGAGTCTAGAATCTCGCGAGCTTGAACATCGATAATCTGAGCCACAATGGCCTCCTGTTTATTCGACTACAACCTACCTAATTCAGGGCCCCGCGCAATCAACTGACGCCACCGGCAACACTGTGACTAGCACAGCACATGATGGCGAGGACGCAGCGCGACCTACGCCTTCTATTGTGGCACGATCCCGAAATAATGGCATCCATGATGGAGGTCACTCCATTAAGACTGACCCCCCCCCCTTTAAACCGGGCACAAAACAACAATTATCCTGCATAAATAGATATTCATAAACATAAACGGACATTTCGGTGCGCTGTACTGTGTCCAAGAACACGCCCGTAAAACAGGCTCAGCCTCACGCGAACAACCCTCTCGCGTTACGCGAATAATGTATTCAGCGGCGCGCGAACAACACGATCATCGTATCGCCAGAACCTATGCCGGCTTCTGTTGGAGCGAATAATTGGCAGCAGGTCGCCGCACATCCTCCACATACTGCGCCGAGTTATTGTACGAGCGCACAGCGGATGTCCACCCGTCCGCCGTCGATAAGTCACGGTCAAAATCGCACAAAAGATTCACTGCTGCGACTGCTGCATCATCAATATTGTCGGGGTCAGCTTTCCCATCCGCATTCGCGTCAACCCCATACTTTCCCCACGACTGAGGAATGAACTGTAGGGGGCCCATCGCCCGATCTTTATCCTTATCGCCGTCTAGTTCGCCATTGTCAGTGTCGGGTAGATCCTCCAGCCCGGGAGCACCATCCAGCTGAACTCCGCGGATGTGCGGCTTCACATCACCATTGGAATCAATGGAAACCGAATCGAATTGGTGCCCGTTGTAGGTGCCATGACGAGTTTCTACCCAGCCCAAACCTGCCAGCGTCGTCCAATCCAGATGACATCCCGGTTTCGAATGACGGGCCACCACATTCGCATTCGCGTAAGCGCTCAAGGCCTCAACAGAAATGCCGGTTTTCTTTGATATCGGCTCCGCCCAGGTCCGAAATTCTTCCGACGTGCGTGTGTGTTTGGTCGTATCGACCGCCGGAGCTGCAACGCCATTCGGCGGCGGAACATCCGACGGAATCGGCTTCCGCATCGACGAACTATCGGTATGGACGTGGGATACCAACCAACCAATAGTGAGGATGACCAGCGCCAACACTGCGAACACAGCGACGAGGGTACGCGCAGATTTCATAACCCAGAACACAGACTCCGACTCGGTGAGATAACGACGTTACGACGACGAATCAGGATCCTCGTGAGGAGCCGACGCCGGCGACGCCTCATTGGCAGCCGACCGCTCACGCCGTTTTCCTTCCTCCCACAACCGATTTTGCTCATCCAGGGCAACTGGGCGTTCAATCTCCTTGAACAAATAAGGAGCACGCATCCGCATCTTGTGTACAAATGACGCCGCAACGTGCCCAATATCAAAAGCGCCGCGTCGGTTAGCTATCTCCGCATGGAACAGAACCTGTAACAAAATATCGGATAGCTCGTCACACAGCCGCTTTTCCGAGGCGAGATCTCCGGGCTGCCACGTCTCGACTGACTGAGATAACTCCTCAACTTCCTCACGAAGATAGGTAAGAAGAGAGCGGTGGCTTTGATTCTGCTCCCACTCCCCCTGACGCAACGCACGCGACATCACCGAAATAGCCTCTTCAATCTCGTGAAGAACAGCCTCCAGAATATCGCTCTGGCTAGCACCAGCACCATCACCCGACTCAGTGTTTACATCGTCAGGGTTTTCGTCCTCATCGCCTTCGCCATCGGCACTATCATCCACGACAGCAGTACCGTGGATCACTCCAGCACCGGCGCTACTCGCGCTGTCCTGGTCTCCACCATTGCGCTGATCAGACGAATAATCAGACTCCCCTGCAAACGAACCCTCTTCATAAGCTGCTTCCGACGTCTCCGCACCATCCGTCAACTGCGGAATTGCTTTCAACGCAAAGTCATAATCCGGATACGCCGCCGGATTCTCTGCCTCAATCCCCTGAAGCTCGTCCGACGCACCTGAGCTCAGCACGTTATTCGACGAGCTCGAAGCCAGAGCACGGTCCGGCCGTCGTTGGAAATACAAGGAGGGCGCTACTAACAGCTGGTCACCGCTGTGAAGCCTCTCGCGCACCCATTCGTTATAGGGATCGGTGGTGATCAATGTGTCGGTATCATCCACCACGTGGCCGCCTAGGTCAGCAATAACCCAGCGGATGCGGACGGGGACTTCTTCCGTATAGCACACGTCATTGCCCACCAGAGGAACAGCGGCGACGGGCAGCATGCCGGGAAAACGAGGATCGAGGACAATGACAGACATGGGTATATATTAACGGACCTTACTTTTCGCGGAATTCTTTTGGTAACTCTCGTCCCCAGTAGTGTCCGGCTGCACACCAGGAGCGACCTTCCGGCGCGGCTTGCCCAGCAGCGACGTCATCACGTCCGCACACCACTGCAACAATTCCTCATCTCTAACGGCTTGTGCCCGAATACCCCGCCCTTTCTTCGGTGCTGGAACCACAACATTATGGGTTGTGGCACGGTATTGCGCGCCGGGATACAGTCTGCCCAAACGCACTCGCCCTGAATCAGGCAGTTCTATCGGCGAAAACGAAATAGCGGCCTTGTTCGCGCCAGTTGCCACAACATCGGTCACGCCACATTCGCGACACACCATACGCAACCGAGCGACGGCGAGCAGCCGATCAATTTCCTGTGGCGGCTGGCCATACCTATCCACCAATTCCGCGCCAACGTTCTGCAATGCCTCTTCATTCTTCGCTTGGGCGAGGTCCCGGTACGCGGCCAAACGTAGCCGCTCAGAGGCGATATAACTCGTGGGAATATGTGCATCGACGTTGATATCAATGCGCGTTTCCTTGTTTTCCTTATCGCTTCCATCAATTGGCTTGCCGTCGGCCATCGCCTTGAATGCCTCGACAGCTTCACCAACGAGACGAACATAGAGATCAAAGCCGACGCCAGCGATGTGACCCGACTGCTCAGCGCCCAAAACATTGCCGGCACCGCGCATTTCAAGATCCTTCATGGCGACGGCCATGCCCGCGCCAAGATCATTGTTCTGCGCAATCGTCGATAAACGGTCATAGGACGTTTCGGTCAACGTCTGAGACGGAGGGTACAGGAAATAGGCATAGCCACGCTCGCGTGACCGGCCCACGCGGCCACGAAGCTGATGCAACTGGGCCAGGCCCATATGGTGGGCATTCTCGACGATCAGCGTGTTGGCATTCGAAATATCCAATCCGGTTTCGACGATCGTCGTACAGACCAGGACGTCATACTCGCGGTCCCAGAACCCTTCGACGGTGTTCTCCAGCTGATCCTCATTCATCTGGCCATGTGCAACCACCACGCGCGCTTCCGGAACAAGCTCGCGAATATGCTGTGCAACCTGTTCGATAGAACGCACACGGTTATGCACGTAGAACACTTGCCCATCCCGCAACAACTCACGACGAATAGCCGCCGCGATCTGCTTATCCTCTTGCACACCCACATAGGTCAACACGGGGTGGCGATCTTCCGGAGGGGTGAGGATCGTCGACATGTCGCGAATACCCGCCATCGACATCTCCAGCGTGCGGGGAATAGGCGTCGCCGACATCGTCAACATGTCAACGTGGGAGCGTAGCGCCTTGATGTGCTCCTTGTGTTCCACGCCGAAACGCTGTTCCTCGTCGACAATAACGAGCCCTAAGTTCTTCCATTGCACCCCCGTCTGCAGCAGACGGTGAGTACCAATCACGATGTCGACCTGCCCGTCGGCGAGCCCGGTCAGGACTTCGCGAGCCTGCTTCGGTGTGGTGAAGCGGGAAAGCTGACGGATCGTAATGGGGAAACCTTCCATGCGCTCGCTGAAGGTGGCGAAATGCTGCTGCGCCAGCAACGTCGTGGGGACAAGGAGGACCACTTGTTTGCCATCCTGCACCGCCTTGAATGCGGCACGGACGGCGACCTCGGTTTTGCCGTATCCCACGTCGCCGACGATCACGCGGTCCATGGGGACGGGCTTCTCCATATCCTCTTTGACCGCTTCAATGGCGTTGTACTGGTCTTCCGTTTCCGTGAACGGGAAGTTATCCTCCATCTCCCGCTGCCACGGCGTGTCCGGCGAGAATGCGTACCCCGGCGCGGCCTGGCGCTTCGCATAAAGCTGCACGAGGTCGGCGGCGATATCGCGGACCGCAGCGCGCGCTTTCTTCTTGGTGTTCTTCCAATCGGATCCTCCCATTTTTGATAGCGACGGGTTCTCACCGCCGACATACCGTGAGAGCAAATCCAGGCTGTCCATGGGGACATAGAGGTGGTCGGCTGCACCGCCTCGCTTCGACGGAGCATATTCCAGGACCATGTATTCCCGTCGGGTGGCATCAGCCCCCTTGCCGACGGTGCGCTCCTGCATTTTCACGAATCGGCCGATGCCATGAGTCTCATGGACGACAAGATCGCCTGGGGTGAGTGAGAGAGGGTCGACGCGGTTGCGTTTGCGCCGTGGCCGGCGGCGTCCATCGCCATAAGCAGCGATGCGGTTGCCGGTAAAGTCGGTTTCGGCGACAACGAGCAGGGGTAGGGACGTACCCGAAGATGACTCGGTAGTTTCGTCCGCCGGGGATGTGGCCCCATCGCTATCGGTTGGTTGGGGGTCGTCGACATGCGGGATGACTAAGCCCCCGTGCAGCACTGCTCGAATGACCGTGGCTTTACCCGACGCGGGCGGATTGTGGGGATCCGCGTCGGGAGTCACGCCGATTCCTGCTTCACGGAAACGACCGCTCATGCGTTGTGCGGAAGCGGGGGTCAGAGCCGTAAATACGAGACGACCACCGTGCGCCACGTGGTCGTGAAGCTCCGACATCGCTTTTTCTACCTCGCCTGGTTTCCCCTTGGGCTGAGGCCCAGTGGAGAAATCCAACTCGAGGGTGGACGATGCTTCCACGCTGCCTAAGAATCCCGGAGGAGCACACGTCCACCAGGACACACCGTGGCGTTCCGTTGTCTTCTCCATGGCACCCAGTGAGCGATACGCACTCTGATCCACGTTCAGATCATCATTGCCGTCCTCGGCTTCCGCCAACGCGGCGGTGTCGATCGGCGACTCCGCCCCCATCGCGGCGGCCTCCCACCCGGCTTTGACAAACTCTTTCCCCGTGGCAATCAGATCGTCGGCCCGGCGCTGCACTTTCTCCGGCGACATCACCAGCACCGTCGTCGTAGCTGACGGGTCGGCGGCGGCCACTTCCTCAGGAAGCGTCACCATCGGACCGTCGAAGAGGACAGGAATGAGAGACTCCATCCCCTCAACGGCGACACCTTCGCTGATCTTCGTCAACGCATCCGCCAGCGTTGCATTCGATGCGTGTGTGCGTGCCATCTTTTCGGCGCGGGTGCGGACAGAGTCGTCGATAAGAAGTTCACGACAGGGGTAAACGGGGACGACACCTGGATCAAAATTCTCAATTGTTCGCTGGTCGCCCACCGAAAAAGCGCGCAAGTCCGAGATCTCGTCACCCCACAATTCGGCACGCACCGGGAGCTCGGCCGTGGAGGGAAAAATATCCACCACGCCACCACGAACGGCGAATTCTCCTCTCTTGCCGACGAGATCCACGTGTTGATAACCCATCTCGGCTAAGCGGGTGGCGATCCCCGTGACATCGGTGTCTTCCGCGAGGATGATCGGTTCGCGCTCCCCCAGGCCCTTCATAATAGGCTGAATAAACGACCGCGCTGGGGCGACGACGACGCGAATTGGCTGGTCACCGGGGATGTCATGGGGGTGAGCGAGGCGGCGAAGAACCTTTAACCGGGCACCCACTGTTTCCGAACCAGGTGACAAACGCTCGTGCGGGAGGGTTTCCCATGCAGGAAACATGGCGACGGCATCGCCCATCATGTCACGCAATTCTGCAGTGAGATCCTGCGCTTCGCGGCTGGTCGCGGTGACGATGACAACGACAGATTTTTCGGCGATGGCCCTGGCCACCCATGACCGCGCCTCGTCGATAGCCGAAATGTGCAGCCGTGGCTCCCCCACCGAAGCGAGGACTCCTTGAAGTTTGGGTGATTGCAGCGCCAACTGGACCACACCGGCCAAGGATGGCGATCCCATCCCTCCAGGCACGCCCTTTCCTTCAGGCACCTGGGCTGCCGCACGAGCAACGTCGGGCGTGGACGCATCGGATGAGGGCATGGGAGTCTGTGCAGAGCTGTGCGTCATGAGGCTGATTGTAATGGGGAGCCTTATGGCGACGTGCCGCGGATACTAGTCGTCGGTCTCGTCCGAAGTTTGGCCCTCTAAGGTGGAGGAACTGGACTGCTCCGCGTCCCGCTGCTGTTGCCTGTACACCTCGGCCGGATCGGCATCCTTACCGGCACCCAGCCGGACACCTTGCTGGCCGGCTTCTCCCTCGACGTCCTCATGAAGGATCGGTTCCTTTTCCATTCCTGCAAGACCATTCCACATGAGGTTCACGATGTGGGCAGCAACCGCATCCTTGGGAAACACGTGTTTATCATCGCTGTTCACGGCTCCACTTTTCTCATTGCTGACGCTGTTCGCACTGCTTTCACCGCCGACGCCCATCGAGTTGACGGTCCACCACTGCGCCACCATCGCCACGCACCCCATCATGCCCTGGGCATACAATTCTGCGAGGCGCTCATCTAAACCATTCCGTTTAAAAGCGTCGGCAAGAATATGGGACGCGCGATTCACCGAGAGGCCGAGCAAGGTGGAATGGACCCCATCCTCAGCCGAGGAGTAATCCTCCACTGACTTTCCATAATGCGATGTCACCTGCGACTGCGATGATCTCCCGACAGCCCCCACAACAGCGCCGTCACGCGCGAGGATCCGGAAACCTTCCTCATTTTTCTCCGCGAAATCAAGGACCGCGTAGACCGCTCGTTCAATTCGAATGCGCGACCGCCCCTGAACAAGCGCCTCGTCGATAGTGCGGTCGAGGGCAATCATATCTTCATCAATAACTGCCTGGTAAAGCCCCTCTTTCCCACCAAAATGCTCATAAATGACGGGCTTGGACACACCAGCGCGCGCAGCGAGCTCTTCGACGCTGGTACCTTCAATGCCTTTTTCAGCGAAAACAGGCCTACTCATAGCGATCAATTGGGAGCGACGTTCTGCTGCCGACATACGTTGACGTGTCATATCTCCAGGATATCTGGAACGTACCTCCACGTTGTCGTAGTGCCGGAAAAATGTAGAACACGATGATCCGAGGCACATTACGTCTATGAAAGCACCAGAAGAATCGCACCTGATTGCGGGCTGCACGGAAGGAAGCAGGGGCTTGTTGGTGTGCTGTTCAGGGAAAATGGCACTTTGGGCGGCTCGTCGGGTAGAGTAAAGCGCCGCAGCGACGGACATTGTCCTCCTGTGCTTTCTCCCGTGGTGTAATAGGCA
>OJLS01000136.1_pt1 | contig 18175 bp, 7 predicted proteins | sample 1597081 | NCBI WGS metagenome assembly OJLS01 (sample SAMEA3904663, study PRJEB24821) | metagenome | biome: Builtin; feature: hospital; material: surface | place: USA | collected 2013-05-22
CTGCCCCGACGATCCCTGCACATCCGGAGAAAAACACCGCGGCTCAACACTCATCAATGATCACTTTCTCCACTTGTCGGCATGAATCGCAGGGAATCCGGTATGCAAGGATTTTCCAGTGTCCTTGGCCAAGTGCTTCAGGGTCCTCTGTCCAGTCTTGCTTGGGTCATAGGACCCGGTGGCACTATCCATGAAATCCGAGCAGGTGTCCTTGAGTGCATTGTCGGCAGTTGACCATGCAGCCTCCTTGCCCATCTCGACCACACCTTGTTTGAATCCCGTGGGTTCGATGTAGCCGGGGCCAGCATGTGTGAGATACTGCACTGGCAACTTATGAAAGTCCACGGCGGCGTTCTCAAGGGCTTTGGCGTTGACCATCCCCCAGCCAGCTGCAGTGAAGTGCTTGTCATCATACAGTGCGGCGTTGAGACCATATTTGGCATTTTCAGTGGTGAAGTCTGAGGCCATGCCTCCCACGATCTTCTTGTACATCTTCGCCTCGAAAACATCGGTACCGCTCTTTTCGGCTTCCTTCAGGGCAACGTCCGCCGCCGTCTCGCCGTTGAGCTTGGCCCACAATCCATTTCCTGCTTTTGCGACCTTGTCGTTGGCCGCATATTTTACCAAGGCGGCATTGGCGGTATTCGAGTGCTTCAGCAGTTGGGAACCAACAAGGTTGGATGTACCGGCTCCCACCCCGCCCACGGCACCACCGATGGCAGCTTCCTTGAAAACCGTGGGCCAGTCGACCTTGCCAGTTGAATACTTCTGTGAGCTCATGGAAAACCCTCCGGAGATGAACGCCCCGGAGACGATGGCGGCCCCGAGGGGCCCTCCAACCCCGGTTGCCGCTACCCCGATGCCGAGACCGATGACAAGCGTTCCAATGATGAAATCTCTTGAGAGGATTCTGCCTTTGTGTTGGTTCCACCAGCTCCGCGTATCGATGCTGTGGGCGAGGTCATTGAGTTGAGCATCGGTGACCGGATGCAACCCGGTGGGATCAATGAGGTTGAGGGGATCATTGGCGGCATAGTTGTACGGATTGCTGGCCCAGAGCGCACCTGAGGGGGGAATGGCAGGATCGGGCGTGAGAAAAGCGGAGGTGGCAGGATCATACAGACGCACGCCCCACCACGGATGGCCAGCAACACTCAATGCCCCGCCCACGAAACCAATGGTGTCGTCCAGACCAGCAACACTGTCAAACACCGGCTGATACGGATCTGCAGATTCGATGGGTGTGGTGGCCCGCCACAAATCGGCACCCCCACCGGACATGACCCCCAAGGTGCGGTCCCCTGGCACCGGGAGAACCGGACGGCCCCCGATGGAAGTGGGATCGCCAGTGACCAGATCCCAATCGACATGCACACACCGACCATCAGCAGTGACGTCAGAAAGATTGCCCAAGGCATTGACGTGGGTGATGACATCATGACTGGCATCGGTGTATCCAGCCAACCAGCCACGCCCATCCCAGCTGTAGTCACGTCTACCGCCATCACTGCTGGTGGCGCTGACACGCCGTCCGCACTGGTCGTAGCTATAACAAGTCTCCGTCACGGCGTCGTCACAAGTACGGTTGACGGTACGCGCGAGACGACCGGCAGAATCCCACGTGTGACATGTCTCAGCATGAGAGCCATCCTCAGCTTCGACGCTATGCGAACACAAACGTCCCACCGCGTCATAAACCCACCTGTGATGACTACGAGGACCAACGGCATCCACGAGGGATCCACTGTGGTCGTAGCCGTAGTGGTAGGCACCCGCAGGAGTATCGAGACCCGTGACACGTCCGTGATCGTCCCGCCGAATCCTGGTGGTGGCACCGTCGACGCTGTGAGTGGAAGCGGCGTGGTCCCAGTGATCATGGTGGTCAGGGGTACGAACGTCAACCAACCGCCCAGCCACGTCCCAATCCAAGTTGACGACACCCAGACGCGAATGGGTGATGGTGCCGGGCAAGCCATCAGGGCGGTATCGATAGGACACGACTGAATGAGTGTCGTCGGCACGGATGAGACGTCTGTCGGAATCCCATACCCACTCGTGATGATCCACCACATCGTCATCGTTGGTGGTGATGTGGGTCAGGGGCAGTCCACGCGAGTCGAAAGTGATGGTGTGGCGCTGTGGGACGTCGGGGTTGGTGTGGTCGGCAATGTGGAGGGTATGAGCATTGATGTCCCAGCTGGTGCGGGTGGACATCTCACCGTTGATGGTGACGACCTCCACACCGTCGATCGTCTCGTAGCCAGTGGTGGTACCATCAGGGGCTGTGTGACTGGTCAAATGTCCAGCATCATCCCACGTGTACTTGGTGGTGGTTCCATTGGGGTGGGTGATCTCGGCAAGCTGATCCAGATCGGTGTAGCGATAGGTGGTCAAGGCACCGGTGGCGTCGGTGCAGATGACCAAACGCCCACGCTTGTCCCAAGCGTAACGATGTACACCACCGGTCGGATCGACCGCGGAGGTCAAGTGGCCGGCCGCGTCCCAGGTGAAGTGACGGGTTGCGGCGACAGGGTCCCAGATACGGATGGGCCGACCACACGCGTCATAACAGGCACTGTAGGTGACGACATCACCTATGGTGGTGCGGGTGAGGCGTCCAGCCGCATCCCAACTGTGGCAGGTGGTCTCACCGGTCGGGTCGATGCGGGTGGTCAGCCGGCCATCTGCGTCATAGTGGTAATGGGTGGTTGCTCCAGCGGGATTCGTCATGGTGGCGAGCCGACCGGTAGCATCGTAATCATAGCGGTGGACAAGCCCGCCGGGGCTGGTCACGATAGTCAGCCGACCTGCGGCGTCATGATCGAACCGGGTGATTGCGCCAGTGGAGTCGGTGAGGGCTGTGGGCAGGCCACACTCGTCGTAGTCGATGCGTTCTGTAGCACCGAACACATCCGTGGTGGAGGTGAGCCGACCATAGTCGTCCCATGTACGAGCGGCCACCACCCGTCCGGTGGCATTGGTGACCTGATCTTGGTGCCCCTTGGTGGTCAACGACTGGCGTACCCCGGTCGGATCAACCACTGAGGTGATGTCACCATTGACGCCATAGTCGGCACGCCACCGGCCCCCGGCTGGGTCGGTGAGTTGACACAGCCTGGACATGGCGTCACGCAGGAATTGCCACTGTACTCCGCCGGGCAGCCCGATTGCCGACAGATCACCCAGCCCGTCATAGGCATACGTCGTCGTGGCACCTGCTGGATCGGTGATCGAAGCCACTTGGCCATCAGGACACCACGTATAGCTCGTCTGACCACCGTCAGGTGCGGTCACCGTCTCCAGATTCCCGGCTGGATCATAGCTGTAGACCCAGTGCGCACCATCAGGATCGACCCGACTCACCAGATGTCCAGCATCGTCATACGACAACACGGTACGGTACCCCAACGGGGTGATCGTCTCCCGAATCCGTCCAGCCTGGTCATGAAGGATTCGCCACGTGTCACCAACCCCGTTGGTCACACCCGACAGTTGGCCGAACTCGTCATAGTCGAATCCAACCTTGGCACCCGTCGCGTCCACCAATTCACGCAGTAGGCCTTGACTCCATGACATGGCGGTGGCGTTATCCTTGGCGTCCACTGCACGCACTGGGGCACGGTCCAGTCCCTCGTATTCCAAGCGCAGTCGTGTCATGCCGTCGGTTGAGACGGTGGCAAGCCGGTCACAGTCGTCCCAGCCGTATTCGATGACTCCGCCGGTGGCCAACTGGGTACGAGTACGTCGACCCCGGCCATCATAGCTGTGCCGGGTCACCGCACCAGCCCGGTCGGTGAGGTGGATCATGTTGCCGAATGCGTCGTAAAGCATCGAGGTGCGCTGCCCATCGCAGTCGATGATACCGACCGTGCGGCCTCGCGCGTCAGATATCCACGTGTTGGAGTGGTGTCCGTCACCGTCATCGGCAACCGTCACCCCGCCGGGAAGATACACCATGCGGGTCTGATGGCCACCGGCAACCAGTTGGGTCCGGATGCGGCCCAGCGAATCGAACGTGTTGGCACACTGCACCACACCAGTACCGTCCAATACCTCGGTGAGCAACCATCCGTCCCACTGGTAACGCCACACACCGTCAGGACGCCTTACCACGGCCAGGCGCCCTTGGGAGTCATAGTCGTAAAACACCTGCCGACCATCGCCAGCCATCACCGAGGTCAGACGCCCTTGTTCATAGGTGAAGTTCAACGCACGACCCCACCCAGAGCGCAACGTGGTGATCACACCGTCCACGCGCTCGACCCACACCAAGTCGACTGGTCCATGACCAGCGGCCAGCCAATTGCCATCGGCATCAAAGATCCACCGGCCACCCTCGTTGTCAGACACCTGCCACACCAGACCAGATAGTCCAGCTGCATCGAAGCCAGTCACATCGGCGCCTTCACACTGTGACACCCACATGTTGGCACGTTCGGCACGCCACACCGGCGACTCACCACTGCCAGAAGCGGTATCGGCAGAGGCTGAAGTGCTATTGGTGATGCTGCTGGTAGCAGTGTGCGGGAAGATGATGTGGCGGCCATCCCCACGAACCCACCTAACCTGGCCAGACTCGATGAGCAGCCGTTGATCGACCGTGGAAGCCCACCCCGGCCCCAACACTCCACCAGGCAGGGGCACCTCGCTCTCGGTCAAGGCTGCTGCCAAGGTTGAGTTGTACAACCGGGAGAACACCAATCCATGACTGACCCCACCAAAATCCAAGTCTGTCTCGGGAGCCACGAAATTACCCGTTGCCGAGTTCACCGGATCCTCAATGTAACCCGTCGTGGGATCAATACCACCCAGCGTAGGCGAGTCCACCCTCAGATCTTCTCTGTCCCGATTCACTCCGGCAGACTGCAACGCAGCATCCAGCGCCGCATCGGCCAATGAGATTACCCCGGAACCACCAGCAGCACGAAACGCCTTCGCCACCGCTTCCAGCCACGTCACATCATCATTGTTGTACCCCACCCAGCAACGGTAGTGACTGAACAACGTACCAACATCCAAGTCACCATACTGGCATTTCGCACGAAAGGTCTCATAATCAGTCTCCAACACCCCAGCAGGCGTCACCTGTTGGTTGGCAGCATGAATTTCCCTCGCCGCTCCCGACAAGCTCTCTGGAATCGCGCTGGACACCCCACCAGAGGGCCCTCTCAGCCCCGTATCGGTCTGCCGCACAGATACCTTCCCGACAGACACGAAACGTTTCTCAGGGGGCGTTGCCCTGGGTAGGATTGATGGATCGAACTCCTCGTCACCGAGGATCTTGTCTCCAAGCTTTTCCCACCAACTGTCATGGCGAGACGCATAGTCGCGCACTGCCTTGCGGCGTTCGTCCTCCTTACGCGCTTCCTCAGCAAGATAATCCACCTCATCGGCAGCTTCGCGAAAGGCAGCGGCGAACTCAGCCGCATCTTCAGAAGCCACTTGCATGTTCCTCTTGAACACTTGCGAGAAGAAACCTTGGAACTCACCCAGTGCCATGCTCGCAGCATGACCACGCTCACCATCGAACGTCATCACCTTGGATGCAGCCTCACGCAAAGCAGCCGCGAACTCGATTGCCACGCCCGAATCAAAATTCACAGAATCCTGATAGTCACCCAATCCATTCAGGTCAACCATGGAGACCTTCCCAACAATAGATGACGAATGCTGCAAGCATCACACGATCACCACTTCTCCGTAGATGCGACGATGACGCAATGGTGACGCCAGCCCATCACAAGTGAACACAATCTGAAATCTAGGCAAACATTGACATCGAAACCTATCAACTTCTAGGCTTCTGAAAATATCAAATAAGTTCACCAAATATTCTTTAGGAATTCATTGGTCATTCACCAATGTCTGAGTGGAGTCTGGCGGGGTGGCTAGCCACCCCGCCAGATCGAATGAACTACCTCACTGCCCTCCACCAGCAGTGAAGATGTCGGTGGCGATCTTGTCCAGGTTCGATCGCAACTCCTCCAGCTGCGCCTTGGCCTTCTCCAGGGCAGAACGGGTCTCAGGCCACACCTGACTGCGGAACTGCTCGGCCAATGGGCCATCCCACACATCGGGGGTCGACAGAACCTGACCTTGCTGGTCCAAGGCCGTAATCTGCTCGGTCAGACCATTGTTGATGATCGACTGAATCTGACGAATCGAATCCTTGGCTTCATCGGTAGACAGAACACGCGACATAGAACACTCTCCTGAGATGGGATCTTGTAGGGTCCAACTTGCATGAGCAACGCTATCGCCTTCCACGAAACGTAGTTGGTATTCAACGCGGTTGGTACTCAGCGCATCTCACGCTCTAGACTGAATCACAACTTCACCACTCAGACAAGACGTACCGCGTTCTGGATGGTCTGAATACGACACGCGGAAGAAGAAACTGTGGAAACTGTGCGACAAACCAATCGTTGGTGTCGAGCTACAGCTGCGGTCATCGCCTGCGGCTGTGCTGCTCTGTCATTGACGAAGCCCGGGCCAGCACTGGGCAGCTCCGCCGCCGACTCGGAATCGACTGGTGTCAAGATAACGATCGATCAGCGTGGGGCTGTCACCGGCATGAGCTCCTCTTCGGGAGCTGATCTACCCCCCACGGCCAATGCATCTCACATGCCTTTTCGAGTAATGGTGACTTATTCCCACGACGGCAAGGTGTCCTCGGATCCGTCACTCGTTGCCGGAGCCGACGGAGAGGTCGGCATGGACGTCACGATTTACAACACCACTGGTCGTCTGGAAACAGTGAACGCTGATGTCAACGGACGCTCGATCTCCCGCGAAGCCTTGGTCTCCACACCCATGACCATGGCCGGTAGCGTCACTTTGGACGACATGGATCCCTCCAAGGTCGTCACTGCGGCGAGCCGCAACCAGCACACCGATCCCGCTGGCAATGGCGTCGTCGGCGTGGACAAGGACGGCAGGACCGTGGTGCAGTGGGCTGGGCTCACTGGCGTCGAGCCGCTAGGCTCCGTGGCCCGTTTCTCCTTGGTAGTCAATGCCCACGATTTCCACGTACCAACGATGAACTTGGCCGTGACACCTGGGTTCGGCGTCCAAGACGCCAGCACGGAGGATGAGAACGCCCTCGTCGTGTCCACCATCAAAACCCTGACTGAGACCACCCAGGTACTCGATGAATCCGGAAAAGCCATCCAGCTGGCCACCCAACGTCTCAACGAAGCTGGATCTAACATCGGCAACAAGACGATCAGCGACCTGAAGTCATCCGATATGCGCATCGCGGCCAATGCCGAGGCCACGGCCAAAACCATCTCCCAGCTCGCTGGACAAACCAGCATTGCCTACCAGAAAACAGGATCTCTCATCTCTGGTCAGCTCGCCCAGAGCACTGCAACGATGAAGGGGCTTCTCGGAGACCCGAAGTCGAGCGCGCCTCAGGTATCGGTGGATTCCCACACCTGCAAAGTCCACGCCAGCAAGAAGACTTATTCCTCGGCGGAAGCAGAGAAACGCGAGGTTACGCAAGTTAGACAGGAGTCTGACAACCTCGCCAATCAGCCAGTCCTTAGCGTCATACGTGGATTGTCCGCTCGGCTGGACGCGTTGTCCACAGCCAGTGACAGATGCCAGAAAATGGTTGTTGCCGATCTGATCACCATGCTCGGCCCCGAGGATCCCGACGCCAAGTCGTGCACGACCAATCCTGATGGACTGTCCTGCGCCCTGTATGCTCAGAAGAGACAATTGAATGGGGCAATCAAGGATCTCACCGACCAGAACGCACAATTTGCTGAACAGCTGCGCAAAGGTTCCCAGAACAAGATGTTGGGTAAGGTGCAGCAGCTACAGACGAATTTCGAGGATCTGCAGCTTTCCGTTGCCGATCTGTCAAAGGACTCCCCGCAGGCCTATGGCCAAAGCCTGAAAAAGGTAGACTTGGCATTGGATACGGTGACTGCTGGTATCTCCGCAACTCGCAATGAGCTAGACAGGATCCACGCAAAATCGCAGGATCTGCTCACCTCCGCGGATAGCCAGGACAAGCAGATCAGGGCCGTCAAGCGTGAGCTCTGTCTGGCTTCCGGCTTGACCCGACCGGCGCATGAGGAGCCTCCGAGTCCCGGCACGAACGACTCAACCATGACTCCCACCCAGCCTCCCCTCAAGGATTCTCTGGACCCCACCCCGGGTTCCATTGATAGAAGGGAGGGGATCCGACTGCTCGACATGGTTTCGACAACGAAGTGCCCCTTAGTGGACCCCGGCCCCGATGCATCGTTCGCGGGTCGGCATCACCTCAGGCGCATGGAGAACAGCTTGGAGAGCACCAACTCCCAGATGCGCTCGGGTCTGGCCGAACTCGTTGAGCAGACGGAGCTGCACCACCCCGAAACAAGCCAAGCTGGTTCCCGGGTGGCTCGTAACCTGGATGGTCTTGATACTGCGCTGAAGAACCTGCGTGATGAACTCCACAAGGCCCAGGAACAGAGGAACGCCGGTGTCGTCACTCTCGCTAGACATGTCAGAATCATCAATGACCAGATGGAGATCCTTGATCGGCAGATGAAGGATCTGGACAGGTACTCCTCGGCAGTGGGTGGTGAGCTCTCCGAGCTTGGCACCGACTTGGATACCTTTGTCGTCAGCACGCGGGAAAGCGCTGACAAGCAATTGACGGACAATTTGGGGGCCTCGCTCAAGAACGTCAACTCGGTGCGTCGCAACGGTAAGCATGCCTCAAGACAGATGTTCGAGGCGTTCCGCAACGATCTCACCGAACAATCTGAACACGTGGCTGCCGTTGGTGAGCGTACAGTGGCGATGGCCAATGGGCGGATGACCACCGCCAATGATCACCTGTCCGCCCAGGCAAACAAGGCCATGCAAGCACGTTCTGCAGAAACAATGAAGACTGCCGATGGAGCTGTCGCCGACACCAAGCAAGTGTCCGGGCTACTCGCTGGTGACATCGCCCACGTGCTGGACGACATTGGCCAGCACACCGACAGCGGGGATGGATTGCTCGGGGCCATCAGCACCTCTGCTGGCTACCTCAAGGTGGCCGATGGCAAAATGGCCGACGCCAACTCCCAGACCCATGTCGCCCAGTCCACCCAACGCACGGTTTACGGGGATGCCCAAGTGGATGGTGCAGTTAGGAGGGCTAGCCTTGCACGTCTCGAGCAGCCGTTGACGATCGAGTCCAGTGGCGGTGCGATACCAGCCAAGTGGATGAGCGCACGGATTGAAGGATCTTCCCATGAGTGACGTCAAGGATGAGCAGAAACCCTCGTCATCAAGGCGAGTGGCGGTTGTCTTCGCAGTGATCGCAGTAATCGTCATCTGTGCGCTCGTTGCCGGATTACTCGTGTGGAAGGGCCATGATTCCCCCGATGAGCGGCCTCCTAAACCCTACGAGGGTGCCAGAATCGAGCTGAGCCTGGGGAGCGTGCCAGGACATGTGCGCATCGGGCTCGTCGTGTCGCACACCGAGAATCCTCGTCAGGGCGGGGAGTGGATCGGCAACGCCCATGGGGCTCAAGTTGCCATGTGGCGTCTGGCTCAGGGCGGACACGGAATCGAAATCCAAGTCGTTTCCGACAAGGGAAGCAGCCAGGGGGCCAAGGACGCCGTCGAGTCGCTCAAGCGTGCTGGAGTTACAGGAATCGTTGCGGCCACAAGTGGATCCCACACAGACGCACTGGCCAAGGAAGCCAGCCGTGCCGGTATTCCTATCATTTTCCCCTACGCGACGGCTCCGGACAATGCGCCTGAGGGCACCTGGTTCGGGATACCCACCATGTCCCAACAGGAGGATCTCATCAACGCCCAGGCCGCTGAACTTGGATGCAGACGGTTCGCAGTCCACGGTTCCGGATTGCAAGACGCTGACACGACTGAAATTGCCGTTGACGGCAGAGGGCAAGTGACCAAGCAATTCGTCGAAAACCTCGCCAAGAACCCCAAGACCTGTGTATACATCGAGGACCTCGGAACCGCCAAAACCGCTACGGACACCCCCACCATGGTTACCACTCTCCGTGCCGGAGGAGTGACGGCACCAATCTTCCTCGGGCCGAATGCGACCTCGGCAGTAAGCACCATGGCGTTGGTACGTGACGGTGCTGCCCCCACCCAGATCTACAGTGTGGGCATGCCCTCCCACGGCGTGCAGGCCGTGAGTGCTGACGGCAATGAGCAGGCTCGTGCCTTCTCCGAAGCTCTCACCCATCTGTCAACCTCCGAGGAGAAGTCAGCGGTTGATCCATCCAAATCGTTCGAGACGTATTCCGGTGAAGCCGACGGACGTTCCCACGACGCTGTTGTGGCCCTCGTGGCAGCAAGCGTGAAGGCTGATTCCAACAAGGCTGGCGAAGTTCGCACTGCCCTATCCAACCTTGACATGTCCAAATTGCCATTGGTGAATCGGTCGGATGCACCTGACCGAGAGGCGAGCTCGAATGGACCTGCTGCCCAGATGGTTCAACTCACCACCGTACAAGGTGCTGCGACTTGGGTGTCAGCCATGAAGTGAGGTGTACCTCAAGAATCTTGTGCTGGCAGACGAGGTGACAACGCTGCCTTGCGTGGCTCGTTTGTTGAACACCTAGCCGCATCCTAGATGATGAGAGGGGAGGGAGTAGCCAATGCGGATTGTGATCTCGCAGCAGGGTCACGAACGAGTCTTCTTCGTGACCAACGTGGAGCCCACGACAATCCTCCGTGAGGTGCTGGAAAGCGCTCAAGTCGATTTGCGACATTTCAAACGGGTTTGGGTGGACGGACGAGAGGTCGACCAGGAACTCAGCATCCGTGAGGTGGGGCTATGCGAGGGCGCAGTAGTGGCCAACACCCCGCAGCCCTATCCCGGAGAGTCCCTCAATGACGAATCGATGTCTGCTCACCACATCAATCGGCAGGTGAACGGGCGCTGGCAACTGGTTATCGTCGGAGGCAGTACCTGCGCTCGCGTGTATGACCTACCTGCCAGTGGACCGGCACGCGTAGGCCGCTCTGCCGAGGCCGAGATCTCGCTGGACTCGGCATCGGTGTCGTGGTCACACGCGGTGGTGAATGTCACAAACGATGGCGTACACGTCATTGATCATGACTCCTCCAACGGCACCTATCTCAACGGCAGAAAGATCGGGAGTGACCACACCCAACCTACTCAGATACGTTTGGGAGACATTCTGTCGGTCGGTGGCGTGTGCCTCATGCTCGTTGACTCCCGGATGCGGGTGGCAAACCGTTCACACGCAAATTCCGGAAAGATGCCGACTGCTGGTGCCGGTGGCCTCATCGCGTTCAACCGACCGCCACGTACCGCACTGCCTCCCCATGCCGAGCAGATAAGTGTGCCGGCGCGCAAGGACTCTCCCAGTCCCGCAAAATTTTCCTGGGTCGCGATTGTTGCACCGTTGCTCATGGCTGTGCTGCTGGTCCTCGTTCTCGGATCAATGCGTTATGCGCTCATAGCTCTGCTCTCGCCGGTGATGGCTGTAGGGTCATGGATCGAACAGAAACGTCGCAACAAGAGTTCCGACAAGGACAACGAGCAGACGTATCTGGCAGACCTGGAGAAGACGCGTGGTGAGATCGAGCAGGCTGCCTGCGCCGAACGCTCCCGTACACGTGCACAGGTACCCTATCCGCATGAACTCGTGGACGCAGCCACCGGCTCGACGTCAGTCCTGTGGCAGGTTCGGCGGTCACACCGTGACTTCTACACTGCTGCCGTGGGAACAGCCAATATCCCGTTCACGCCGACACCGCGTTCACACAGCGGGCCCATGCAGCCACGTACCAAGGCGATCTTCGACCATGCCGTGCTGCGTGCCACCCCGCTCATCGCGGATTTACAGGACGGCCCGATCGGAATCTGGGGCTCCAGGGATGAGTGCCTGTGCATCGCTCGCTCCTTGGTGTGCCAGCTAACCACTCTGAGTGGCCCGGCAGATTTCCGATTGGCGGTGGCCACAGATGAGGCTCGGGCTGAGGACTGGCGATTCACTGCTTGGCTACCACACACCCAGACGGGCAGTACGAATCCACACGAGAGATTCATCGCCCTCGACACGACACAGGCCAGTTCCATGCTGCGCGGGTTACGGGATTTGCTCAACACTCCCGAGCCAGCGTCGATGCTCATCGTCGTTGACGATCTGGCACTGACCCAGGGCAGGGACTGCCCGCTGCGTGACATTCTTGAGTATCGTCCGGAGCGTCGTGAGCAGGCTGCACGGCGATTCGTCAGTGCCATCATCATCGCACCGACGGTGGATCAGCTACCTTCGGTGTGTCACACCGTCGTCCACGCCAAGACCGACAACGAGGTCACGGTCACCATCCCATCTCAGTCGGAGTGCACAACTCACGTGACTGCTGCAGGTGTGGACGCGGACACAGCGCGTGACTGGGCACGTCGGCTCGCTCGGTATGATGATCCGAGCGTGACGACCAGTGGAGGTGGCCTGCCCGGGCTGGTACACCTGTTCGATGTTCTGGGGTTCAACCGTACGACGATGGATGCATCCACGATCGTCGATTCGTGGCACAGATCCACGGATCCCGATGTTCCCCTCGGCGTGTGCGACGACGGTACGTTTGTCTTCGACCTCGTCAAGGACGGACCACACGGTCTCGTCGGCGGCACCACTGGTTCGGGCAAGTCGGAGCTGCTGCGATCCTTGGTCGCGGGGTTGGCTGCCCGGGTCGACCCACAGCACCTCACCTTCATCCTCATCGATTTCAAGGGCGGAGCGGCATTCGCCTCCCTCAACCAACTGCCCCACACGATCGGGACCCTGTCGAACCTGGAACCTTCCTTGGCATTTCGAGCCCTGCAGGCACTCAATGCAGAACTCAAAAGACGTCAGCAGTGTTTCGCCGACGCAGGTGAAGGCATTGACAATCTTGACGCCTACCTCGCCACGAATCCAGCTGAACCCATGCCACGTCTGCTCCTGGTCATTGACGAGTTCGCCCAGCTCGCCAAGGAGTATCCTGACGTGCTTTCGGGGTTGGTCTCCCTGGCAGCAGTGGGTCGTACCCTCGGCGTACACATGATCCTGGCCACTCAGCGTCCTGACGGTGTCGTCAATGACGACATCCTGGCCAACACGAATATGCGTACCGCATTGCGTGTACAGAGCCGAGAGCAGTCGACCAACGTCATCGGGGTCCCTCTGGCAGCGAGCATTGGCAGAGAGCAAAAGGGACGCGCCTACATCAAGCTGGGCGAGGAGGACATCACCCCCATCCAGACGGCACTGGTGACCGGCGTCAGTGGTGCCAGCACAGCCCAAGACCTCCACGTCGACCCGATGATTCTGGGAAACGCCCCCAAGGAACACACCATTCAGGCCAGCACCACCCAGATCAACGACATGGACCTGCTCATCCAATGCATCATCGAGGCCAATGAGCTACTTGGGTTCGCACCAGCCCGCCGAGTGTGGCCCGAGCCGCTGTCGGGCCACGTGGAGCTCGTCCTCAAACACTACGATTCAGTCACGCACCGGAAACAGCAGGTGGTGTCGACATCTGTCTCGTCGACCCTTGACGTGGCACTCTTTGACGATCCGGAGCATCAGCGTCAGTATATTTCGGGCTGGAAATTCGCCACTGAGAATCTCGTCCTGGCGGGGATGCCTGGATCTGGCACATCAGGCACCTTGATTGCACTGGCACTGAGGATTGCCGATACCTATCCTCCCGGCAAGGCCGATATCGTCATCCTTGACGTGGCGACCGCATCCTTGGACGCTCTGCAAAAACTCACCCATGTTCGTGGCTATGCTGGCCCGGGCCATGCCAATCGCCAGCTCCAGGCACGAGTGCTGCGATACGTCGCGACCGAGCTGGACCAACGGTCCGCGCATCCACACGACGAGTTCCCGCTGCTGTTCATCCTCGTTGACGGGTTCGCCACCTTGCGTGAGGAATATGCCGATGTGGAGGACATGAAGCTCATTGAGGGGTTCCATCAAGTGTGGGCCAAGGGCCCGGCGATGGGCATCCACTGCGTCGTCACGACTACTCGGCTCAAGGCGCTGCCTCCTGCCATCAGTGACCTCACCGGTCAGAAGTGGCTGTACCAGCTGGCCGACACATCTGAATATCACCCGATTGTCGACAAGGACAACCACCCGGCCAATCTACCCGGACGATTCGTCTCCACCACGAGGGCACATCACGGTCATGTCGGCCTTCCTGATGACGTTGATGCCACCATGGTCGCGATCAACGAATTCTGGGGAGTTGATTCCCTCAACCCCTTGGTCCAAGAATTTCCTGAGCACGTGGGGCCCGAACAGCTGGTCAACTGCGTCGCACGGGGTAGCGAGACATGGCAGATCCCGATAGGCATCAACGAAACCGACCTCACCCCATACACATTGGAGGCATTCACGGGAGAACACGTGCTCATCAGCGGTCCTGCCCGCAGTGGAAAGTCCACGATGCTTGCAGCGATCCACCAGATGCTCATCCAGCAGTATCCGGGCATCGACATCCTCGTGAGTGCCCCGCGTCGTTCACCGCTGGGCCAGTTGTTGCCAGAGGTCATGCCTCCCGATCAATTACTCAACCGCGTGGCAGAGAAAGGTGGTTCCCCAGAGCCGTGCATCATCATGATCGACGATGCACACATGATCGCCGACGAAAGTCAGGTGTTGACCCAAGCCTTGAACAGTCCAGAATCGCCATTCCTGTTCATCGTGAGTGGTCGCAACAACGATCTGCGGTCCTTGTACAGCCATTGGACGGGAAAGATTCGCAAGTCCCGACTCGGAGTCCTACTTGTTCCAGATACCGACTACGACGGTGATCTGCTAGGTGTCCGTTTACCACGTCACCCACGGGTGACGATGAGTGAGGCACGAGGATATGGCTGCCAGAACGGTACGGCTACCCTCATCCAAGGTGTCACTGCAAGTGTGAGGAGCCTACGGTGAGCAGCGCTCTTCCATTCGATTTCGGATCGGGGTACCAAGCCATCCGCAGGATTGGGCAAGGGGCATCTGGTCGTGTCTATGAGGGGATCGATCGGGTCCACGACGAACGAATCGCCATCAAGATTTTACGCTCACAGCTCGATGACGATCCACAACTGGTGCAGCGATTCATCCATGAACGACTCACCCTCACCGAGCTCGATTGTCCACGCATCATCGCGGTGCGAGACCTCATCGTCGACCAAGGCATGCTCGGAATCATCATGGAGCTTGCAACCGGGCCCACCCTTGGCACCAAGCTGACGACCGATGGGCCATTGACCCCAGCAACTGCTCTGGCAGTAGTGGTCCAAGTGGCCCAAGCCTTGGTCTATGCCCATGAGCGTGACGTAGTGCATCGCGACATCAAGCCCGACAACATCATCCTCACCACTGACTCGAATGCGGAGGATCCTGGGGTGAAGGTGGCGGACTTCGGTATTGCGAAGATCCTCGGTGGTTCCTCAACGACCACACACATGGTTGGTACAGCTCACTACATGGCACCCGAATTCATCTCGAACAACACGTTAAGTCCCAGCGTTGACGTGTATGCCTTGGGCGTGAGCCTGTATCAGACGTTAACGGGGCAACTGCCGTTCGGTACGGAGCAGGACAATCCCTACGCCGTGGCCCAGCGTCATCTACAATCCATACCTGCGATGATCCCGGGTCTTGACAAACGGGTGTGGGATCTCATTTCCGGAATGCTCACCAAGAATCCGGCGCATCGACTCAGCGCAGCCGAAGTGGCCGATCAGGCATTCGGCCTCATCCCCGATGTCAAGGACGAACCGGCACTCACCGTTCCGGAAGGAGCGTTGGCACCACATGCGATGACGATGCTACGTCAACCAACGTCGTTGAAAGCCTCCCCTGACGATGGACAGAGGCTCACTGTCAAGGACAACAATCCCCCAGATCCCATCGAGTTGGAGCAACTACGCACCCTCGACAGCCCGGCATCGGCCACCATTCTCAAGGCTGGCCCGGAACCAGACGTGGAGGTGTTGGGCGATTCTGTAGGTAAGGATACGGAGACCAAGAATTCTTGGTGGTCCAACCGTACCCATCGGATCATCATCTACGCAGCAGCAATCCTCGTTGCAGCGACCGTGGCCACCGTGTGTGTCATGCTCGCCGGGCGGCATCGGGGAGCACGACAGGAGTCATCGAAAAAAACTGTTGACGGACTCAGCGCATCTCTACCGATACAGACTTATCCGTCCGGTCTCAGCGTCGGCCGCTCGGTGGAGATCACCGGAGGCACGCTGAAGTACACCCTCACCTACGGCACCATCAAGCAACCACTCGGTGGAGATGTGCTCGAGGTGATCAAGTCAGGTGACAATTGTACGAACGTCACCTGGGATGATGCCGCCACGGTCGCTCCACACAGCCCAGCGCTCACATTGATCGACGCCAAGTGCGGATGGACGATCTCCCTCAAGACCTTGGCGCAACAGGATCCAGTGACCGTCACGGCAACGCTGTCCGCCAAGGATGTGACGATCAGCAACCAAGCAGACCTGCAGGCCTGGCTCCAGAGTCAAGCAAAGGCTACCGATGAAGTGCTCAACGATGACGCCACGAACTCAACGGCGTACAGCCTGCAGCGTCTTCAGGAGATGCGTGTCAAGGTACCCTCCCGCGTCAAGGAAGGCTCTGCCATCCCTGTGACGATTCTGGGCACTTGGCCGGATGGGGAGAACGAGCTCACCCCGATCTACACCACGCCGTCCAGTCCCAACCCGACAAGCATCCTCACCGACATCACAGGTGGCAAAGAGGAAGATCTCCGTCTCACTGACCGGTGCTCAGGAGCCGTGGCCATCACACCTGATGGCCATGACGTAAGCGCTCTGCACCCAGCCACGTGCAGCCTTGGTGCGGAGATCGGCAACTACCAAGCGCAGGAGAGCCAGATCACCATCGTTGCCAAAGGGTCGTGAGTCTCTTGCCTGACATACTTCACGCATACGGTCAACTTGTGGTGGTGCAAGTCCCCTTTGTCGCCCCGTTCACATGTCGTGAGCAAAGGTCAGCTTTGTCCTGCGCGGCCATGGCTATTGTTGGGTACCAAAGATCAAGGCCACCCGGCCACGCTCCTGGCCATGACAACCCCGTGCATTCCTTGGCCAAGGACATCCCATGACCTCTCTCACGACTCGTACCCTGACGACCGCCTCGGCATGCGCCTGTCTCGTGGCACTCACCGCGTGCAGCTCGTCCGAGACACCGCAGCAGACGTCTGCCCCGACAGCGGGCCCCTCCGTCAGTACGTCCGCCAGCAACCTCACACCGCTGACCTCGGTGTCACAGGTGAAGCTCCCCCTGCAGAAGTATCAGCCCACCCAGACTGAACTCACGACCATCTCCACGGCGACCGACATCCTGCGCGCCCAGTGTGCCGCCCGATTCAAGGCCAGCTACGCCCCCAATCCCGAGGAGCAGGACGAGAACACCACCACTGCCCTCGACATTGCGGGGCGGTACAAACCGTTCGACGAGAAACTCATCCGGGACAAGGCAAGCCCCACCCCACAGGCCGCAAATGCTCCACGTCCAACGACCAGTACCCAGCCAACGACCACCGATGGCACACCGGACAACTGGGACCCCTCTCCCCGGGACTACGCCGTGCTCACCGGCCAGAATCTCGACGGCACCGCCCTGGACCACAACTCCATCAAGGACGACCAGGGCAAGCCACTACCCAAGGGTGGGTGCACCGCGGAGAGTCTGGCCAGACTCTCCGTCACTGGCGGCACAGCACCCCACCAGCAACTCGGCGACCTCGTCGCCAAGGGGATGGACGACTCCCTCGACCAGGTGGAGCACGACTCCCGGCTCGCCCCGCTCAAGCAGAACTGGGTGCAGTGCATGAAGGACGCCGGTCATCCGGTACCGAACTGGAGCGAACCGCCGAAGACCCCCTCCGAACTCACCAAGGATGGCTCCGACCTCAGCGTGGACCATCAACTCGCCGCCATGACGTGCGCCCGCAAGGACAACATCCCCGCCCTTCAGTACTCTCTGGACACCGAGTACCAGAAGTCCTGGATCGGCAGGAACAAGAACGAACTCGAGAGCCTGCACTCGGATTTCCAGCAGGAAATGGCCAAGGCCACGAAAGTGGTGAAGCGATGAGTGTTGAGCCGCGGTGTTTTTCTCCGGATGTGCAGGGATCGTCGGGGCAG
>OJLS01000137.1_pt1 | contig 18160 bp, 16 predicted proteins | sample 1597081 | NCBI WGS metagenome assembly OJLS01 (sample SAMEA3904663, study PRJEB24821) | metagenome | biome: Builtin; feature: hospital; material: surface | place: USA | collected 2013-05-22
CTTCTGGGGCGATTAACGCTGTCCTGCAGGATCAGGGGCTGCCGGGTATCACCTCGTATTCGAAGTCGGTACGGGATGGGAATGGTTCTCGCCGCATTTTGGATGAGAACACGGTGTACTTCTTGCCGCCGGAGACGCAATCTGGGCTGTTGGGCTATACGGTGTGGGGTCAGACTGTGGAGATGAATTCTCCGGAATATCAGCTCACTGGTCTCGGCCAGATCGCTGTGGGCGCGTGGCGCGAGAATGATCCGATGGCCTATTGGGTTCGGGCGAACTGTGCTGTCCAGCCGATCTTGACGAATCCGAATATGGCGATGGTCGCTCATGTCGTCAAGCCGGAGAGCACACGTAAAGCTGCCAAGGTCTCGAAGTAGTCAGTGAGGGGCGGCACTGTGGATGTGTATTGCACGGTCAGCGATGTGACGGATCGTTTGACGATGGAGCCTGATCGAGATGATCGCCGGTTTATTCGGGCGATGATTGATGAGGCCACTGTCGCCATTGACGCCTATATGGGTGGTCATGTGGGCGATGATGTTCCGTCTGCTGTTCGTGTGGTGTGTGCTCGGGTTGCCGCTCGTGCGGTCAGTCGTGGCTTATCCACTGCCCCGGTGGGTGCTGAGTCTCAGTCTTTTACTGCTGGGCCGTTTTCTACCACGCAGAATTTCGGGTCGAACTCGAATGGTGGAGGCGTGTTTTTGACTGCTGAGGACAAGCGGATGCTGCGTTCTGTGGGAGGTGGCCGTCGTGGCGCGTTCACGGTCTCGTTGTACTAGGTCGGGGTTTCCCCTGCCGTTCACGGTGGAAGTGCGTCATCGCGAGGATTCAGGGGTTGATGCGTTCGGTAATGCAACCAGGTCGTGGGGAAAGCCGGAGTCTGTTCGGGTCGCTGGTTGGTTCATTGATAGCTCTGATGAGCATGGTCCTGATGATCGTGATGTTCGGCGGGTGGATTGGGCTGGCTCCCTGTTTGCCCGTCCTGGCGAGGTTCGGGCTGGAGATCAAGTGGCCCTCGGTGACGCCACGTTTCTTGTGGCTGATGGTGGCCATGACTACACGCATGGCCCGTGGTGGGATCCAGGCTTGGCGGAATACAAGCTTCATGTTTTCGAGGAGGCATAGCCGTGAGTGACCGTGTTGAGTGGAAATTTAACCATCAGTTTTTTAACCGTGTCCTCAAGGAAGATGGCCAGACGCGTGCGCTTGTCGATGCCAAGGCCGAGGAGTTCCGCCAGAGAGCTGGGTCGTCGTACTCGGTCCTTCCAGCAGTGCAAGGTCAGACTCGGTGGCGGGCGCTTGTGGTGCCGACTCCTGGTGATGGGAGGGCCTATGGGCATGAGCTGAAACACAATTCGCTTCAGAAGGCTGCGGGTGAGTATCCAGTCGCGACTAAGCATCCAAGGAGTACAGAATGAGGCATCCTACAGCGGTCGTGGTCTCGTGCCTAAAGAAATGGTTCGTCGGCTCGGAATACGAAAAGGTCCATGTTGCCACCAAAGTGCCTGCGAACATTCACGGCCCTGTGGTTCGGGTGGACAATGCGGCTCCTCAACGGGAAACGCCGATCACAGACCGGACGCGGATCATGCTGCAGGCCTACGGGGATGACGACCAGGACTGTGTCGATCTTCTGGCTGCCTGCCTTGACGGTCTAGAGATGGCGTATCGAGCTGATTTAGCCGTCATGGCGTGGGAGACCGATACCGAGCCGTATAACTTTCCCGATCCAGATCGACCGGGGGTAGCCAGGTGGCAGGCGGCTGGTACTTTGTGGACTGCGTTAAGCTAATCAATATTCATGTATAATACGAGGTGGCTTGTGCTTTAAACGAGGAAAGCCACTCGGGGATTCATACTTTTGGGGGGATTCGCATGGCACGTATGCGACAAAATATTGTTGTCGGCGCGCCCGAAGTGAAGAGCGGCGGGGCTGCTTGGATCGGTAAGGCCGGCATTAATCCACTTCAGGCTCCGCATTCGGCGTCGATCCGGGTAGCAGCATTGCCTGCTGTCAATCGGTTCAGCCCGGCGGGCTACATTTCTGAAGATGGCGTGACGAAGACTGTTGATCGGGATACGGACAATGTTGTGGATTGGAATGGCGACACAATGGCGGTGTTGCAGTCAAGCCATTCTGTCCAGATCAAGGCCAAGTTCCATGAGATTGTGAACTCTCATGTGGCGACAGCGATGCTTGGTGACGGGAATTTCCGTTCACGGCACGATGGGCGCGCTATCCAGATGATTGATAACGCGACCGACACCCCGTACCGGTCCTACATTTTCGACATTCACGGCGGCGATGGGGTCAAGGGGCGACTGTTCATCCCGAATGGCCGCGTCTCTGAGCTTGATGACCAGGTCTTTTCCCGCTCTGAGGTTGTTGGCTTTGACGCCACCATCGAGTGTTTCCCCGATGACAATGACAACAAGCTCTACACCTACATTGACCGCCGCGAAGTCAAGCGCGACGAGGATGATCGCTTCCCTGACGATGGTCTTCCGGTGATCTCGCTGGCAGAGATCGAGGATATTGTGCGCAACGCTATTGATGGGTTGCCGATTTCTCCGGACTTGGTCGCCGGCTTGTTCTACTCCCTCATTGACGGCAAGGGCGGATTAGACCTCGATTTCATCGAGAAGCTTGTTAACCATCTGCGCCCGCTGGATGGTGTCGATGACATTCTTAAGCTTCTGGCTGATCTATTGGAGGGGGCCGATGGGGCCACGCTCATTCACGATGTTGAGGCTTTGCCGTTTACGCCGCTGAATAAGTATCGCCGGTGGGCTCAGTCTGTTGTTGATCTTCTCTCTGGTGCTGGCGGACGCCAGACCTTGGATGACCTCACTGGGGGGATTCTCTGACCTACTCGTGTAGGCATTGTTCATAAAAAATTTTTTGGAGGTTTATTCCTATGGCTGACAAAGAAAGCCTTTTGTCACAGATCACTAAGTCTCTGCGCGATCTTCAGCAGCAGGGTGGAGTGGAAAAAGATACTGCCGATTCTCTGTCCGGAATGTTCACGAATTTCAACGGGCTGATCGACAAGTTGACTGAGTCAATTCCCCAGCAAGTGTCCATGTTGGGCCGCACCGTCAAAGACGCCAAAACGCTTGCTGAAGATATCAAACAGATCCTCGGTGGCCCCCTGGTGTTCCCCGGCACTGGTGTTCCTGCCGCGATCAAGGGGATCAATGATGCCCAGGCGACTCTGCATGATCAGGTCGCGGCCCAGTTTGGGGATTCAGAAGCGTTGCCACAGCAGGTCGCCGACCATGTCGACGAGTTGGCAAAGAATGCTGGAAAAGTCGGTGAGGCTATTGATGAGTTCGTCAATTCCACCTATGGCAAGAAGCTGTTTGACGATATCACTCCCGGTGATGGCTTCCCTGAGCTAGTCGGTAAGTTCGACCATCTCACTGAAGGTGACCGTAAGAAGATCACTGACTTGGTGACCAGTATTGGCACTGCGGCGAAACCGATGGGCGGCACGATTGTCGATATTTTGCGTGCCGTGCACCATGAGGACGAGGGGGCTAAGTAAATATGGAGTATAAGTACACTGACCGCGATTCGTACGGCGAGTTTTCTCCGTCCACTCTGATTGATCGGTTGGAGTCTGCCGGCGTCATTCCGCACGAGATGGCAGACGCTCTCACCCAAGTTTCCAGCGCACTACTGAACTTGGGTGATGATACTCGCAGTGAAGTTGAAAAGGCCGTGTCTACTCTTGTAGGAGAAGCTGAAAGCGGACAGGAAGTTCTGGATACGCTCAAGGCCAATATTGATACCGCTATTCATGAACCGGACCCACTGAAGAAGGTTGCAGACTTCACGTCTGCAGCGGATGAACTGGTGGATGGGTTCGAAGCCCAGCTCAACGACCTTGGTCTGGAGAAGGTTTCTGACCTTTCTAAGATTCGTTCTGTTGCCCGTGATTTTGCTGAGGCGTTAGATACGCTGAATGCTTCCGCACCTGTTGCTCAGGTGGTCAAGAAGTTGCCCGGTGGTGCGCTGCCTGGCCATGTTTTGGAAGCATTGGCTGAGCTTAAGCAAGATGAGTTGGACGAGCTGGCGAAGCATTTTGACGCTGTCACGGAACGTGGCAGCAAGCTTATTGCCGAGCTGGCTTCCTTGGGCGCTGATGAGGCTGTGCGTAAGGCTGTGAAGGCTGCTGAGGGGCTGTCACCCTTGCTGGCTGTGGCTTTGGCTGCAGGTTCCGTTGTCGCCCAGGGGGCCGAGGCGGTCAAAGGCATTGTTGACTTCGGCGTGGCGGTGAAGGCTGCGCTTGTCAAGGGCTTGTTCACCGCGGGTAAGGGTCTTTTAGCTGCTCCGGTTATCGCGCAGTTTAAGTCTGTGAAGAATCTGCCGTTTATTGTTGTTGCGCTGCACATGTTTAACCACCATGAGGTACGCCAGGCGCTGCTGCACGTATTCAATGATGTGATTGTTAATACGTTGACGGCATTTAACACTAAGACGGTAGTGAAGGCTGTGCGCGCGGCGGTTGATTTCTTGGTTCTGTCTACTCCGATTCGCGTTGCGGTGCGTGATAATAACCTGTTGAGGATTGTCAACGGTTTAAACATTGGCCGTATCTTGTTTAACGTGTTCCTGCTGTCGCGGCTGCCTCAGCTGGGTCATTTGCCGGTTCGTGGCCTGGGTCTACGTGGTGTGGAGACTTTGGCTGCTGGTTTGTTCGCTAACTGGCGCATGCTGAAGACCGTGTTGACGCCGCTGGCGCTGAAGCCGGGTGTTCTTATCGGCGATGCGGTAGCATTAGTGGTGGTCGCGTACTTAATTGTAGGTGCACTGACCGTATAGGGAAATCCATGGAGACTAAGGGGCGAGGGTTTATACTGCGTCCCTTTTCTTCTGAGTTAACTTGGCATAGTTAACAAACAGCCGCTCTTGGCGTTGACGCTCTGTGGTGGGCTTGCGGGGTGCGCCCCGTCGACGCTCTCTTCGCGCTGCGTTGGTACAGGTAGAGGTCGCGGGCGTTGACGCCGAAACAGTCGAGCAGGTCGCCCCAGAATTGCTGGTCGTGACTCGACTCGGTCGCAGGCCGATTTTCCGCCCTCCACTGCTCAATGTGGGCAAGCCACCGGAGCTTGAACTCGATGAGGTTATGGCGAATCGTAGCGCGGTCGACGGCGGTGGTCATGGGAAATAGTTAGTACAGCTGACGGTATTTTTGCGGATTGGCTATCACAAAAGACCCCCACACATGTAATGTGGAGGCCCTTTTCTGAAAAACGATAGCACGCACAGTCAACCACATTGACTGTCACTACAATGCTAACACGTAAAGTCGTGCTAGATAGCGCTCACGTTGATGTCCGGCAGGCTCAGGTCATTGAGGAAGTTAGACGGTTCGGTCTTCTCAATGGATGGGCTGAACTCATTGCTGAAGGAAGTGGTTGGGCTGAAGTCAACACTGACATTCTCGGGGGGTGCCGGCATGTTGATTTGCGGCAGGTTGATTTCCGGCTGTCCGGTGGAGAAGTGCACCATGAGGTCCTTAATAGGGCCGGATACAATGTCGTTGATTTGGAGCAGAAAATCCATGGGGTTTCCTTTTCTTGCGATGTTCGAGGGAGACAGTGTGGTGACTACGCCGTAACTGTCGTAAAAAATGTTAACGGAGGGGGGCGCGCTTGTCCACTGCTCGGGGAGATTTTCCTTTCTGATTGCGGGGCATCGGATGTTTTATACTGGGGACGTATCGTGACGCTATTTTGGGGGTTTTATGCGTAATCGGGGGAATCTTGTTCACGGTGTGCCCAACGTGTCGGCTGGTGGTGGAGCCTGGATTGGGCAATCGGTATCTAATCCCTTTGCTGTCCCCATGTCAGCACGGGAGCCCGTTGGCCGACTTCCTGGCGTCGGACTTACTCCAGCCGGGTATGTATCGGCTGAGGGAATCAAGGTAGATACATCGCTGGCCTCAGAGGAGACGAAATCCTGGTCGGGGCTATCGATGAATACTGTCTCGTCGCCGGATGGCGTTACGTTGTCAGTATCTTTCATGGAGCTGGGCAATTCCGCAGTGATGAGACTCACGCACGCCGATGGGGCGGTCAAAGAGCTATTCGATTCGTCTCGTGTTCGTGTTGAAGAGCGTCTGGATGAGCCCCTTCCTTATCGTTGTTTAAACTTCGATCTCCTGTCAGCAGATGGGCAACGTACTCGACTGTTCGTTCCCCGCGCGGTGGTCACCGATATTGATTCGCAATCGTTTAACCGCTCTGAGTTAGCCGCGTGCGTGCTCACTTTGTCGTGTACGCCGGATAGTAATGGTGTGTGCGTCTACAGGTTGGTGGATCGCCAACCTCAGAAGCCAACTCCGCGTGACCCTGATGGACCAGATTTTGCTTTCGTTGGCCAAATACGCGAGTGGATAGATTACATCACTGGTGATGGGAAGCTTGCGAATCTTGGTGCTGTCCGGGCTTCACTATCAACGGCGCTCAGTATTATTTCCCGTATTTCTGAGCGGTCATTGGTCGATACCATCGATCAGCTGATTAATCGTGTCGAGCACACGGTCGCGGATATGACCGACTCTGAGCTTCTCCGCCTTATTGCTGATTGGGCTCCGCGGGATCTGATCACAGGCGCCAATCTGGATAATTTCAGGGCAGCTTTCGATAACGCCATGTCGTGGCTGCGGAGACGCACAAAGTCTATTGCCCATGCGATTAAGAAGATTGCGACTTTGTGGTCGAGTGTTGGCATTGGTGGGCTCATCGCAGGTTTGTCGAACGGTGATGTGCAAAGGGCGATCGGTGACTTCATAGCGACTATTGGAGCCAATTGGCAAGAGTGGCTCACGGCTGTGATGGATGGCGATGTTGACCACATTATTGATAATGCGATTGCGTCTGTGAACGTCCCTGCTCTCGGTGACGCGCTGGCGAATCTTGCGGAGTCTGTGGGCCTGGGCCAGTGGTCGGGCCCGATCCGGGCGTGGGCTGGATGGCTTGGTCAAGCGTCGGCAGGATGGGGCACGGTGGTCGGAGACTGGCTGCGTAGTTTTCTCAACAATCAGAGTGTCTCTGATTTAAACCAGTGGTTGGGTGATGCAGTTCAGCGGTGGAATCAGATCGCGGGCGATTTTGTTAATCGCATGGCATCAGGTGAATTATTGGCGGACTTGGCGCGTACCGGCGGTGATTTGTATCGGGCTGCCCAAAAACTGTGGGATAGCGCTGCCAGTATTGTCCGCGAGAATTGGGGGGCGTTTAACCCCGCTAATCTGGTTAAGGCGTATAACGCGTTCGTCGGTTCTTTTGATGCCGCACAGTACGGTGATATTGCTAACCGTTTTCTTACTGACTGGGCTAATCCTCCGGCGTTATCGAATGACTGGGCTTTATTGTCAGCTGCTCTAGCCGGTGACTTTACTCGCGGATCGGTGGCTGCTCTTGATGCATTAAATCTCGCCCAGGTGTGGCCACAGCTGACGGCGGCCTGGGATCAGTTTTTACAGGGGGCCAACGCGGCGCTATCTGAATTGACCGCGCAAGATTGGTTGCTGGCGTCAATCATGTTGCTCGGCCCGCTTATCACGCTGGCAGCTGGTTTTGCGTTAACGATCGCGTTGTTTGTCTTTGGGCAGCCACTTTTTGCCATACCTGTGGGATTGTCAACGCTGGGCCTGGTTATCGGCATGTGGCTTGTTGTTACCCAGTTTGTCGGTTTCAGCCTCGGCGGGGCGTTGTTGCCGTGGGCAGCGGATCTGATCGTGATTTCCCTGTTGACGGGCCATCCGTTGGCGGCGTTGTTCATTTTTTGGTCTGTGCTTAACGGGGCACGGTTTATTATTTTGGATTTTCCGTTGCTGGTGATTGCGGGGGCAGCACCGGTCACGATTAAGGCTGCTGTCCTGTTTTTAGCGTCTGCCTGGGTTATCGCACACGTAGCAGCATTGGTGGCCGTGACGTTGCTGGTGGTCGTTAAAGCCCGTGTGTTCTTGCGGCTGACTCAACCATTTCGAATGACTGGCCTGGAGCGGGCCGTGATTGCGGCGACGGTTGCTGTGATCACGTTTGTGATTGTGGCGTTGTTTTCGTCCACAGTGTTGGGGCTTATTGTTCTTCTTGCTGCACGGAACTTAACGATCACTGGGCGATCTGCTCTGATTAACATTCTTCGAGCTGTCGCTATTGGTGGCGTTGTGCTCCCTGTTGTTGCGGCGGGGGTCATGCTGTCGCTAGTGCGTTTGCTGCGTTTTCAGCTGGCGATGATTCCTCCTGTGTCTATTGCGCTGGTCATTGTTCTTCCTCTTGCCCAGGCTCTGTTTTTCCATCGGCGTATAACGCGACTTCTCACAGCCTCAGAATTGGGAGCATTGGGGAGTGTCCTAGTGCCCCTGTTGAATTTTATTGTCTCGGTTTTCGGTTTAGCTGTCACCACTGTGCGGGCACTTATCCCCGCTCTTTTCTCTGGTACGACCGCCCTTATCACAGGCTTGGCGGCTATTCCTGCATCAATTGCATTCTATGCGTCGTCGGTGACGTGGGTGCTCTCCCAAATTGCATCGTTTACTCTATTGAGGCGGGATATTAGGCCAGTTGTGCTTGTTATTGGCAGCGTGATGGCTCTATCGGCTCTCGCTGCGGCGGCGGGGCTGGTTGCTTCTGCCCCACTGTTGGCCCCACCACTGACGGTGATCGTCGTTGGTGGAGCTGTTGCTCTGGGTGTCGTCGGCGCTATTATCGCATGTTTTACGGCAGGACAGTTGTCTTTGTTCGTGACAGGTCTCCGTGGAGCGGCACAGCTACTTCTGCGACTGGTGGTGGCATCCACCGTGGTGTCCGGCCTGTTTTTCATGTCGTCTGGGGTACTAGCAGGAATAGGACCGTTTATCTCGGCCCTGATTCTACGAGGTGTACGTGTCGCACGCTCGGCGGTATCAGTGGGGCTAATCCCTATCGTCGCTAAGATGTACCGCTTGGCTGTCCCCCTTCGGTGGATTATCGATGCCAGTATTGCAGCCGCCGGGGCGGTGGTGTTTGGACTTGGGGAACTGGGTGCTCCGCTTCTTCATTGGCCTTTCCGTGGCCCGACCTACCGGTTCTGGGTTCCGCTTATTCTGGGTTTTTGGCTGGTGGTGTGGAATTATCTGGCCACCGGCTACTACGCTCTATGGCTGACTTACCTAATAGCGTTGTTCTTGTCAGCATATGGCGGGTGGGTGGCCTGGCTGATAGCCGGTGGCGCGTCAACTCCCTTGTCAGCACCGCAGTATGCGTGGGCCACAAACTTCACGATCGCGTGGGGGTTGACCTTAGTTATTTGTCTTGTTGGGGCGGCATTGCTGATTCCGGGCCGCTGGTTCCGGTATATCGTCACTGCCTTAGCGATCCCCTGGCTATTGCTCGACGCGGTTGGCCTAGACACTGTCACAACTATCGCCTCCGCCCTTGCCGGCCTCATCATGGCGCTACGAACAGCTGCTGGTGTGCTCTTTACTCCCCTCCGGGCTGTTCTTGCTGGAATTGCCGCCGCTAGCCTCGTTGCCGGGGCTCGCCTGCTGGGGTGGGGAGTTGTCATTCTCGCCGCCGATCTCTTCACCCCTATAGCTATTGCTTTAGGCGTGAATCACCGGTTCCTCATGGCCGCCATCATCACGTTGGCCTGGATCGGCATCCAGCTAGCCACACTCCCCAGGTTTATTGTCGCAGCAGCTCTGTCAGCAATAACCGGGATCAGCGGTGCCTTTATCACCGGTCGAGTCTTGCGCATACTCGCTGCCGACATGGCCGCACTCACTGGAGCGATCCCCTGGCTGCGGTCACAGAAACTCGCCCAAATGGGTGTTGTTTCCCTCGCTGTTATCCCGGTCGTCCTCTTTGTCGGCATCCCGCTTACGATGGTGACTCGGCGATTAACTGCCCCTGTGCGTGTACTTATTGCTATTGCTTTCACCGCAACAGTGGCCACCTTCGCTGTGGCCGCCGCCACGATTGTGCCTGGAGTCGGAGGGGCGCTCACAGCTGTTGTTGCCCTAGCCATTTTCGTCACGGTCCTTGCCCAACACCCAAGAGTTCTTCTCTCCCCACTGGCAGGACTTATCGCTTTATCCGCAGGTCTAGCAGTCGTGGCCGCCGTACTATTTTATCTTTCTGGCCAGCCAATTCGAGCGGCCCGCCGTGTGACGATCGCGCTGCGGGCACTCATCACCCTACTAGGTGCGCCGATTGTGATGTGGGGGCTGCTGATTGTCGCTGCAGCCGGGGTGATTATTGCAGTCACGTCTCTTATCAGCACAGGGCGCGTGGTGGATGTGCTGGTGTCTTTAGCGGTGTTGTCTGTTGTTTTGGCAGTGATGGGGCTAGTCGTTGTCACGCTGCTTTTGACTGTTTTTAACCGTGCCAGTGGCCTGACTATTGCGGGAATAGTTACCGTGACAGTGCTGACGGTGGTGGGGCTTATTATCGTGTTCAGCCTGATCCCACTGTATGTTCGAATAGTGAACACTATATCGTTCCCACTGGTTGGCATCCCAGTGGACATCTTCAATATTCTGACCAGACATTCCCTGTTGGGAAGAATCTCGCGCCTGTGGGTTCTGGTTCATGTGCTCGCTATCGGTGCAATATCTCTCGGTCTTGTGGCCTTGGTCGTGGTGTTGGGCATCGCCGGAACGATCACAGGGTTTGCTTCCACGGCTGGTATCGCCACGGTCATCGTGCTGGTCTACCTCTACGTTTTTATCCCCATCGTCGCTGTCATTATTATCGCAGCGGCATCCGCCGCGGTTGCGTATGGATGGTGGTGGTGGGTGACCTTCGGCCCGAAGTAATCGAACGTATGTACTGCTATGATGTCAGTAGACCTAATGGCGTTTCATCAGGAAACTACCTGTATCTGCCTGTTAGGTAAAAGATAGAACTCGCATTCGACATAGGGGGAAGGTCACATATGGCCGCCAAGAAGACAACGAAAAAGTCAGACCAGGCTCACGATGACTGGTTTGATTACACCACCCACAGCGGAGAATCGATCAGCCTGCCACCCATCGGCTCGGTCATTACCGCTGGGGATCGTGGCCGGGCGAAACGCGATGGTGTGGATGATGAAGAGTTTTCATGGATCATGCTGGAACGGGCAGCTGACAAGGCTGCCGAGGGAACTCTGGACATTATTGACGCCATGCAGATGGACGAGTTCAACACGTTTATGAAGGCGTGGAGTGACGGGGGCGACAAAAGCTAGCCTGTCAGAGATTATTTCCCTGATCGACGCTATGGATAGGGACCCGAATTTTTCTATGGCAGTCGAGCGGGAATTGATCGAAGTCGGCGTGCGATGGCGGTGGGTCAATGATGGTAGTGACCGGCTGTCGTGGGATGACGTGATCGCTTTGATCGCTACTGCGGGCCCTGATTCGGCTATCGTGCGTGATGCTCGCAAGGATGAGTGGGAGTGGGATTTAACCAACCAGTTGCTTGCGTTTATTGCGGATCAGCTGAAGATGAGCGCCTGGGATGGTAAGGGTGCACGGCCGAAACCGATTCCTCGACCTGGGGTGGATGGTAAGGAAATGGAGACGGCTGGTGTGAAACCGGAGGGCTTGTCGAAAGCTGAGATGGACGAGTGGCTGGGCGATGATTGGTCTGGCGTTAACGGGGGCTAAATAATGGCGGCGAACTTTGATGTTGGCACCGGGTGGGTGAGCATTGTTCCGAAGATGGGCGATTTCTCCCAGGTTCGTAAGCAATTGGATAAGGCAATAGTTGCTCCGTCCCAATCGTGGGGCGAGCAGATGGGTAACAAGATCACCTCTGGCTTGAAGAAGACGGTGAAAGTCGGGGCGATTGCTGTTACCGCTGCCGCCGGTGTGAGTGCTGGTAAAGCATTCTCTGATGGGTTCAACCGTTTAGCGTCGACTGATCGGGCCGAGAAAGCTCTTGAGGGTTTGGGCTATAAGGGTAATGAGATTACCCAGATCATGGGAAACGTTAATAAGTCTATTGAGGGCACGTCGTTTCTCATGGGGGATACTGCTCAGGTTGCGTCGGTGATGTTGGGCTCGGGTATTAAACCGGGCCAGGAGCTTCAAGACACGCTGAGTCATGTTGCTGATGCTGCCGCGCATTCGAATACGTCGATTAGTGAGATGGGGTCGATCTGGTCGAAGGTTGCTGCTCGTGGGCATGTCGACGGTGAGGTGATGGCCCAGCTCATGGACCGTGGTATCGGTCTGCAGGATCAGCTCGCCAAGCAGATGGGCGTGTCCAAAGATGCGGTGGCGGATATGGTCAGCTCTGGGAAGGTGTCGTTTGCTGATTTCTCCCAGGCTATGGATTCCATGTTCCATGGGGCGGCGCAGAAGCAGCGCGAAACGTTCCAGGGGTCTATGGAATATATGAAGGCTATGGCCTCCCACGTCACCGCTGAGATCATTCAACCGTTATATAACGGGATGATCCCGGTGTTTAACGCCATTTCTGATGGTTTCGCGGGTCTTGAAGGCAAGCTTGGCCCGATTGCGCAGCAGATTAGTAATGCGATAGCCCCGGTCTTTGAGCATTTGGCTAACGATGTTATCCCCGCAGTGTTTTCCGCAATAGATAGTATCAATGTTGATACTGTCATGGGGGCTTTTGGGCCGCTCAAGGAGGGGCTAGCCCAAATGGGCCCCTTGTTAGAGCAGCTTGCTCAGGCCGCTATCCGTGTGGTGGCCGCCTTGGCCCCGGCGATTCCACCACTGGCAGCTGCACTCGTGGCCATTGTGAATGGGACACTGCCTGCGCTAACCGCACTATTGAATGCGCTGGTCCCGATCATTACTTCGGTGATTGTTCCCGCGATTACCGCGTTAAGTAACGAGTTGGCTAAACACCCACAGTTAGCGGCGGCGGCTGCTAACGGTTTTATGCTCTGGGCTGAAGCATTCGTCCCATTGAATAGGGGTTTTAAGGCTGTTAAGGCGGGGGCCGGCATTATGGAAGCGTTCGGGCCCCGCATAGGAATAATTGTGAAGTCCCTGTTCAATATCGGAAATGCGCTCAAGAGCGTTATCGGTGTCGGGCGCATCATTTTTACTGGCCTGAGGACACTGCCTGCGCTGATGAGCGCGATTTTCAGCACTAACCCTGTTGGTGTCATCATGACCGCCATCGGGCTTCTCATCACCGGCATCACCTTGTTTTTGACGAAAACTCAAGCTGGTCAAGCGATCTTGGCGTCAGTGGGTAGCGCTTTGCAAGCCTTCTGGGAATGGCTGCAGCCAGTCTTTGAGTCAATCGGCACGTGGTTGTCGACAGCATGGTCGGCTATTTCCTCGTTCTTTTCTCAGGCCGCGAGCGTGATCGGCACTATCGTGCCGTATGTTGTGTCGGTGCTTCTAACGCCGATAATGATTCAGGTGGAAATAGCGAAGGCCGCTATTCTTCTGGCCTTCAACTTGATTAAAGCCGGATGGGATTTGCTGGTCACCGGAATGGTCGCATTGTGGGAGTCGGTTTTGCACCCCATGTGGGACTTCATGGGCATGGTTGTGAGCACCCTGTGGTCGGCGGTACTCCAACCAATTTTCTCTCTGATCGGTGCGGCGTGGAACATGCTACTCAGCGGCATGGCGGCTGTCTGGAATGGTGTTTTACAGCCTGCCTGGAACCTTATGGGGGCGGTGCTACAGGGCCTGTGGAATGGTATCTTGCAGCCAATATTCACCGCGATTGGTGCCGTCTGGTCTGCTGTCGTCAATGGGATTAAAGCAGTCATTGATAATGTTTTGATTCCCGCCTGGCGCGGAATGTCCGATTTTATCTCGATGATTGTGGATAGGTTTGTGAAACCGGCGTTCGACAGGATGAGCGACGGGGTTAGGACTGTTCAGCATTGGTTCGAGGTTGCGGCTGATGGTATCAAGCATGCGTGGACGTCGGTGTGGGACACTATTCGTGATATTGCAAAGAAGATTGCTGGTGTTGCCTACAATAACGCGATTCTGCCTGCCTGGAATGCGATTGCGAATGTTACGGGTGTGCAGAAACTCGATCGTGTGAATTTCGCTACGGGTGGTGTGATGCCCGGCTATACGCCTGGCCGTGATGTGCATACGTTCTTCTCCCCCACCGCCGGGGTGCTTAACTTGTCTGGCGGTGAGGCGGTGATGCGGCCGGAGTGGACTCGTGCTGTGGGTGGGCCTGCTGCTGTGGCGCGGACGAATGCGCTGGCGCGGTCTGGTCGTGGTAGTGGCTTATCGGTGGGGTTTGCTGATGGTGGTGTTATTGGTGGTATTAAGCATGCTGCGGGTAAGGCCTGGGAGGTCACCGATGATGTGTTGGATAAAGCGATGGAGCTTGGTAGTGATTTCGCTAATGCGGCTAAGCGGTTGTTCTTCGGCAAGATTGATGCGGTGAAGGGCCGTCTGGGTATTGGTCGTGGTACTAGCTTGGCTAAGTCGGTGGCGCCGGCAGATCTGACTAAGGGTGCTGATAATGCGTGGAATTGGCTAAAGGAAAAGGTCTCAGAGGTTGCTAAGAAAGTGAAAGAGAGGTTGAGCGTCGGCGGCAACGTTGAGATGTATCGCGGGCTTGTCGAGCGGCTTCTTCGTGAAAAAGGGCAGCCTGTTTCCCTTGTTAATAGTGTTTTGCGCCGTATGCAGCAAGAGTCTGGTGGTAATCCGCACGCGATCAATAATTGGGATTCGAATGCGGCTAAGGGGACGCCGTCGAAGGGTCTTATGCAGACTATTGATCCAACATTCCAGTCGTATAAAGACCCTGGATATGACGATATTTGGGATCCGGAATCCAATATTCGCGCATCGATGAACTATGCGCTGGCCACGTATGGTTCGCTGTCGGCGGCATATGATCGTGCCGGCGGCTACAAGCGTGGTGGTGTTCTTCCAGCGTTCCTGCGTGATTCTGGCGGAATCCTGCCCAATAATTCCATCGCCGTCAATACATCCGGAGACAGTGAATGGGTCCTATCTTCCCAGCAGATGCAGGACTTCGCTCAGGGTATGACTGAAGCCTCTCAGCATATGGATGAAACCGCTCAAGCGTTTGCTGATGGTGTCGAGGCCTGGCTTAACGGCGAAGAAGACCGGATCGGGGCACCAATCGAATGGGGCGCGCAATTCCTCGGAGACATTCTCTCCGATGTGACCGAGGACCTTGGCTCACCCTGGGGGATTGACGGTACAAAGGCACCCGACATCCTTGATAATCAAGGACGGGTGAAGGTCTCTGTCGCAGGCCCTGCTGACGATCCTGGCCGTAGCGTACTGCCACCCGTGGAGGTGCACGTCAATATGAACGGGGACAATATGACGGTGTCATCAGATGATGTGCGGCGTGGGGTCAATCAGGCTTTGGCTGACTATCAGCGCAGGATTGAGGCCTTAGAGCGCGGCGTTCAGATCAATACGTTCACAACACCAATGGTGGTGTAACACCAATTATCCAGGGGGGCTGCTGATGAATATTCAGCTTTTAGACTATCGGGGGCAAACATGGCACCTCGCCGGGGACGATGAGGGCACCGAGGGGGTAACACTCGGCAAGATCAGTAACACCGTCGGCAACATCAGTGACCAAAAGGATAAACACCAATCACGTTTCCAGTCACCAAGCCTAGATATCGGTGAGCTTGACCCTATCGAGCCGACACTCACCGTGCAGATCACCACAACACCCGAACTCACCGTCGAGACAGTCACCCGTCGGTTCCTTAACGGCTTAGACTTTTTCAAACCAGCCAAACTCATCGTCACGGAATCTCGCCAACCATCACTGTGCCTCTTCGTGCATCTTGCAAAACCGGTAGGCCTGCCCGAGGACACCACCGCCATAGACGGCACCACCATGGAGGTTGAACTTACCGCTAAGGACGGCTGCTGGTTCGGCCCCCAACATAGCGGCACCGGCATTGTAGCCATCGAAAACACCGGGGATATTCCACTATGGCCAACTGTTCGCTGGCGTGGCATGGCAGCACGATTCACCGAAGACCGAAATGGCCTCATCGTGCTCCCGCCAGCCTTAGGCCGATCAGGACTGACGTATTACACCGACCCGGCCACCGGGGGCCTTGTCACCGATAACCAGGGTTATCCGAACCATACAGCCTGGGCCACCATGCGCGGTGTGGCCTGGACACGGCCAGTCATGCCAGGAGACGGCACAGCAGTGGAGTGCCACCATTGCCAAGTGCTGTGGCGAAACCGTTACCTTTCACCATGGGCGCAATCAGGGGGGATAATTTCTAATGCAGGAACATCAAATAACGCAAATGGCCGCGATTGGTCAGAGGCGACGGGACGACCATACGCCGTTCGTCTATTTGACTGACAAATACTTAACCCCGCAGGTTGTCGTCACCGGCTACCTGTCGCTTAAAGCCTCAGATAAGGTCAACGATGCTGGAACTTTCACACTCGAGGTGCCGGCCCACCACCCTATGGTGGATTTACTGATACCACCATTAGCCTTCGACGGCGACCCTAACTCGGCGTTGCGGAAACTCACCGACATACAACAATTCCTCATTGTTGAATATGGGCACACCCGCTACACCTACTTTGTCGACAAGATTGTAGACCACGCCCAGCGGAGTACCCCCACCGTCGAAATCAGTGGAACCTCCATCTATGAAATGACCGATTATCTTGTCATGGAATCTAACCCCATGTCGGTGAAATCAATCCAACCGAAATATATGGATGTGCGGGCCGGGGATTCACTCCGTGTGATAAAAACGTTCATCCTCATGAACCTGCGCAGGCTCTACCAATTTGACCTCCTGCCCGACCCTGACCCGTGGTCGCCGATAGCCTGGAGGGACTATGCGGATTGGCCGATTATGGTCAACCCTTTGCACAAGTCGGTTGATACTCCCTGGACGGTGCTTGCTGCCCGCTTCGACTCGCTATCCGACCTGACAAAAGAAACCTTGGATGCCGCCGGCCTCAGGCTCACCGTCACCCTGTGGATGCCGTGGGATCGGCAACCGTTCCCTACTCACACGCGCCTGTGGAAACCCACTTTTATTATCGACGTTCTCCCCGTAACAGCTGATTCGTCCGTGGCTGGCCATATCCGTGAAGGTGTAAAGAACATCAAGCGCAAGTGGGATCCGGAAGACAATGTGTCGACTGTCGGCATGTCCGCCCGCTCTAACCCGGACGGCTACAAACCCTGGGTGATGCTGCGGCCGAACCATATCGACTACGCCACCTCGGATGTCACCATCACCCGCTCAAAGTACGCTGACGTCACTGTTGGTGGGAAAAGTCCTGGGGCAATTAACCAACTGTTGAAGCGGGCAACAGCTTCTTTTGTAGGTGGGGCTATTGCGGGAGCGAAAACGGCGTGGCCTGGCCACGATAAACAATTAGATGAATTGCAGTCGAAGCTGGAGAAAGCCGGAAGCAAACTGACCGAGGACAAACTGTTGGCTTTTACCCACCACCAGGCGACTCGACGGGCGCGTTATCTAGGCCCCTACCGGCGGCGTGAGCTTGTTGCCTCAGGTGAAGGTTTCACGGTGGAAGGTGAACAACAGGCGTTTGAGGCGCTCGCCAAGGGCAAAGGCGGGCTGTCGGCAGCGTTTAAAATCGCCGACGGGTGCCCCTACACTCTCGGCTATGAGGTGAATGTGGGTGACCAGATTGGTGTCGAGTGGCGGAGCATGGTGTTGTCCACGTGGATTGATGAAGCCACAATCACGTGTAAAGATAGTCGCCCGCCGGAGATAGAGCTGGGCGTTGGTGAGGCAAAAGATCGTCGCTCTGCCTTGCAGCAACTCAACGATAATCAAAAACACATCTCGTCAGTGACCAAGCGGCTTAAAACACTCATCGGATAGAATATGGATTCGAAAGAGTAAACTTTATATTGTATACCCCAAGGGGGGTGGAGCACATGGGGGTGTGCCTGAGTGAAGATGCGCCGGCGGGGGCGTGGGTTGTTGGTAGACCCATGCTTAACACGATTAATGAGGCGCACGCATTGTTTTTCGGCCAAGACGACTACACAACAGGGCGATCAGCGATGGAAGCGCTGATACCCACACTACACACTTGGCTACCGAACAAAAGTTCGATCAACAAGTAGAAAAGAGGTCACTATGCCACTGTACGGACTCGACGTCTCCGAACACCAAAACGGAATGTATCTCCACCGCGCACAA
>OJLS01000138.1_pt1 | contig 18112 bp, 17 predicted proteins | sample 1597081 | NCBI WGS metagenome assembly OJLS01 (sample SAMEA3904663, study PRJEB24821) | metagenome | biome: Builtin; feature: hospital; material: surface | place: USA | collected 2013-05-22
CTCTTTGGCAAAGGCCTGACCAAGATGTACGGCTCGCTGGAAGTCTTCGCGGGTGTGGATCTCGCGATTGACAAGGGCTCGCGCGTGGTCGTGCTAGGCACGAACGGTGCCGGTAAGACAACGCTGCTCAAGCTCCTTGCAGGAGTGGAGCGCACCGACGGTGAAGGTGGCCTTGTCACCGGCCACGGCCTCAAGCTCGGCTATTTCGCCCAGGAGCACGACACGATCGACGGCGACAAGACCGTGTGGGAGAACACCATCGAGGCGTGCCCTGATGCCGGGCAGCAGGACCTGCGCGGTCTCCTCGGCGCGTTCATGTTCTCGGGCGACAAGCTCGAGCAACCCGCCGGCACACTTTCCGGCGGCGAGAAGACCCGTCTCGCGCTGGCGACGCTTGTCTCCTCCCGCGCCAACGTGCTGCTTCTCGACGAGCCCACGAACAACCTCGACCCCCAGTCCCGCGAGCAGGTTCTCGACGCGTTGAAGACCTACACCGGTGCCGTTGTGCTTGTCACCCACGACCCTGGTGCGGTGCGTGCCCTCGAACCGGAACGCGTGATCATCATGCCGGAGGGCGACGAAGACATGTGGAGCGACGACTACATGGAGATTGTCGAGTTGGCGTAGCCGTACGAGCTGGCGTGAACACAGGAGCACTCCTTGCTTCGCACTGCGGTGATGCACGGGACTTTTCCGGGCTTGTCTAATACGGCTCCCGAGATCGCTGCTCAGCGGCTGTAGCGGGCGGCGAAATTGGCCAGGATCTGGTTATTGGCTGTGTAGTCGTAGTCGTATGCCCTGGAGATTTGCGATTCGAACGTCTCCGTCGAGGTGTAGCCGAGGTGCGCGTACAGCCGCAACCGGAATTCGAGTGCTTCGGCGGTGAGCTCCGGGTGGAACTGGGTGGCGTACACGTTGTTGCCTACCCGGAACATCTGGGTGGGGCAGGCCTCGCCGGTGACGAGGACGGTGACGCGTGAGTCGTCGGGAAGCGTGGCCAGCGCCTCCTTGTGTCCCACTAGCGTGTCGAATGTGTCCGCGGTGTCGCCGAGAACGCCGTCCTCCGCATTGGTGCGCGCCACAGTAACGGGCCCTGCTTCCTCAGCGAACTCGTCGGAAAGCGTTGCCCCGATGACCGTCCCGATCGCGCCAATGCCGTAGCACGCCCCCAGAACAGGGAAATCCCGGTCGATGCATGCGGCGATGAGCGTTCCGATCTCGCGCTCCACGCGCAACTGCAGCTCAGACTTGCGCAGCTCGAGGTTGTTGAAGGGGCTGCCACCCAATAGAACACCGGAATAGTCGTCGAGGTCTACGGGGCCGAGCTGGTCAATCTCGAGCCGGCGCTGCTCAATGTCGCCCGTGGTCAGGCGCATCGCGGTGGCGAAGCTCTCCAGCTCTTCGGCCGCGGCTTCATCTTCGGGGCGCGTGCTCAGCAACAAGAAAGGACGGTGGGTGGTCACCACATTGAATGTAGCGGGTCAAGCGATGCGGACCGAAAACAACAAGCCACTTATTTTCGTGGATCGGCCGGTGCGGAAATGGATTCTTCTGTCGCCTGGTCGAGCGGACGCATAGGATGGAGCGCATGAACCCGATTGATTCTGTACTTGAAGCGTGGAAATCTCTAACCAAGAAGGAGAAGACCGCGGCCGGCATCATCGGCGCGATCGACACCGCCGCCAAGGGCATCGCCCTGTGGGATCTCGCCCGCACCAACTCGAACCAGCTTCGCGGCCCGAAGTGGTTCTGGACCACGTTCATCGGTGCTGCGAACACTGTCGGCTGGGCAAGCTACTTCACCGTGGGCAAGAAGCGCGGCGGCGACTCCAAGGACAAGAAGAAGAAATAAGCCGCTTCCGCTGCGCTAGTTGCGGAAGCCGTGCACGGGCGCAGGAATGAACCCGCCGCGCTCAATGAACATGGCGTTGCTGACCTCGTTGACGGGGATAACCGGCGCATAACCCAACAGACCACCGAAGTTCACCTCGTCGCCGGGCTCCGTCCCTGGGACCGGAATGAGGCGGGCGGCGGTGGTCTTGTGGTTCATCACACCGATGGCCGCCTCGTCGGCAATCATGCCCGAGATGGACGCAGCGGTGGTGTCACCCGGAATAGCCACCATGTCGAATCCCACCGAGCAGATCGACGTCATCGCCTCCAGCTTGTCCAGGGAAATGGCACCGGAACGGACGGCGTCGATCATGCCCTGATCCTCAGAGACCGGGATGAAGGAGCCGGACAGACCGCCGACGCGGGAGCAGGCCATCATGCCGCCTTTTTTGACGGCGTCGTTAAGCAGCGCGAGCGCTGCAGTCGTGCCGTGTGTCCCCACTTGGCCAAGGCCCATGTTCTCCAGGATGTGAGCGACGGAGTCGCCGACCTCGGCAGTAGGGGCGAGAGACAAGTCCACGATGCCGAACGGGACGCCGAGACGCTCCGCGGCGAGAGTGCCCACGAGTTGGCCGGCGCGCGTGATCTTGAAGGCAGCCTTCTTGATCTCCTCGGCGACCTCGTTTAAAGACTTGCCTGAAAGGGGAGTGATAGCGCGGTCCACGACACCGGGGCCGGACACGCCGACGGAAATGACAGTGTCAGGCTCCTCGATGCCGTGGAATGCGCCGGCCATGAACGGGTTGTCGCCCACGGCGTTGGCGAAGACGACGAGCTTGGCGCACGCGATGGAGGACTCGTCCGCAGTTCGCTCGGCGGCGTCCTTGATGACGTTGCCCATCGTCTTCACGGCGTCCATGTTGATTCCTGCGCGGGAGGACGCCACGTTCACGGAGCCGCAGACCAAGTTCGTCTCCGACAGGGCTTCAGGGATGGAGTGGATAAGCCGCGAATCCGCTTCCGTCGCGCCCTTTTCCACAAGCGCGGAGTAACCGCCAATGAAGTTCACGCCCAGCTCAGTCGCGGCGCTGTCGAGTGCGCGGGCGATGTCGGCCGGATTACCGTCCACTCCCGCGGCGACAAGCGCAATGGGGGAGACCGAAACGCGCTTGTTCACGATGGGGATGCCCAGCTCGCGCTCAATGCCCTCGCACACGTCCACGAGGCGTGCCGCGCGCTGAGTCACGCGGTCGTAGACGGCCTGCGCGGTGGCGTCCATCGTCGCCCGCGTGCAACCGATCAGGGAAATGCCCATCGTCACAGTGCGGATGTCCAGGCGGTAATCCTCGATCATCGAGATGACATCGACAATGTTGGAAGCTTTGAAATTGAGGTCGTTCGCCATTGGGCGTTACACCTCGTTCATGGCGGTGAACAGGGCCTCGGACTGGACACGGATATCCACGCCGAGGTCTTTGCCGAGTGCAGACATAGTGTCTTGCAGGCCGGCGAGGTCGAACCCCTCCGCAGGCAGCTGCGCGCGCATGATCATGGTGAAGAAGTCGTCCATGATTGTCTGGGAAACGTCGACGATGTTGAGGTCGTGCTCGGCGGCGGCCTGTGCGACACCCGCGATGATGCCCACGCGGTCGGGGCCAGTGGTAGTGATGATGGCGTACATGCGCCCAATAGTACGACTCGGGCACGCGGCCGACGAGATCGCTAGCGTGGGAACCATGAGCACTGAAGAAACACTCCAAGAGACATCCAAGTTCGTCCTCGTTCTCGGAGCAGGCGGCAATGTGTCCAAGCACACGGTTCCACTGCTCATTGAGTCGGGGCACAAGGTTGCCGCGCTCGTGCGCAATCCGGATCACGCGCAATCGCTTATCGACGCCGGAGCAACCGTCATCATCCAGGACCTCACCACCCTCGACGAGGAAGGCTGGGCCCGCCTGATCACCCCGTTCGACACTGTCGTGTGGTCCGCCGGTGCGGGCGGCGGCAGCGCGGAGCGCACCTACGCCGTGGACAGGGACGCCGCGCTGAAGGCCGTCGATGCGCTGGAAGAGCTCGGCGAGTTCGCGCCACACTTCATCATGGTGTCTTATGCCGGCGCCGCTGAGGCGACGGCGGAGGATGACGGTGGATCGTGGTACGCGTACGTGGAGTCGAAGAAGGCTGTTGACCAGCGCTTGCTCGCTTCGGACTTGCCGTACACGATCCTTGGACCGACTCGCTTGACCGACGAGCCGTCGAAGGGCCTTACAGTTCTCACCGAACTGCGCAACGCGGAATCAACCACCTCGCGCGAGCTTGTCGCTCAGGTCATCGTCGAGGCTGTGGACCGCGGCGGACTCCAGCCGAACCCCTTCGAATTCGAGGACGGCACGACCCCTGTGTCGCAGGCCTAGTTCACACCGCAGTAGGCGGTAAATCGCCGCAGCAACTCGTTGGCGAAAGTGGTGTCCACGCCGGGGAGCGACGCGACAATCGTGTCGTACTCCGCGGCGGGGAAGTACCCGTAATCGAAGAAGAAGTCCATCCGGGCCTTCATCGCCGCGTGGTCCATCTCCGCGTGGAACTGCGTCGCCCAGACGTGGTCGCCGTAGCGGACAATCTGCACGGGGCATGTCGGACCACTGGCCAGCAGCTCGAGCTGCGCCGGGTGCGGCTCAGCATTCTCCGTGTGCCCTGTCAGAGCCGTGAACTGTTCTGGCAGACCCGCCGTGAGCGGGTCATTTTCAGCTGCGGGGAGCAGCTTGACCACGGTCGGCCCCGCCGCCTCCGGATGCGTGTGCGCGACAGCGCCGCCGAGATGGTGGGTGAGCCAGCTCAGCCCGAAGCAGACGAAGAAGACCGGGCGAGGACCGGAAATCACCTCGGAGAGCACCTCGTCGACATGGCGCTGCCACGGAGACCATTCAGCGTTGGTGATGTTGAGGGAGCTGCCGCCGACAATGATGCCGTCAAAGCCGTCGAGGTTTCCCAGCGGTGTGTGCTCGTCCGGGATCATACGTCGTTCGACCTGCTCGGGACGCAGCCCCGTTGCGCCTAGGACATCGTTGTATTCGGCTTTCGAGACCTCGGGGCCAATTGCGCCGTCGCGCAGAGACAGAAAGAGCAGACGAGACATGACGGTGAGTCTATACCGCTTGGTCTATTGTGCGTGAATCCGGGGTGCGGGGAAGTGCGGCGTCGATAAGCGTGCAAAGCAAAAGGCCGGACCCCTTGAGGGATCCGGCCTTTTCAGAGCTCAGTCAGGCGCGAGCGCTCTTGCTAGCTCTTGACCATCTGACGCAGCACGTACTGGAGGATGCCGCCGTGGCGGTAGTACTCAGCCTCACCTGGTGTGTCGACGCGGACCTTGGCGTCGAACTCGACGGTCTCGCCGCCGTCCTTGGTGGCGGTGACGTGGACGGTCTCCGGGATGGTGTCGCCGTCGTTGAAGGCGGTGATGCCGGAGATGTCGAAGGTCTCGGTGCCGTCGAGGCCGAGGGACTCGTGGGACTCGCCCTCCGGGAACTGCAGCGGCAGCACGCCCATGCCGATCAGGTTCGAGCGGTGGATGCGCTCGAAGGACTCGGTGATCACGGCGCGAACGCCCAGCAGGTTCGTGCCCTTCGCAGCCCAGTCGCGGGAGGAACCGGTGCCGTACTCCTTACCAGCCAGAACGACCAGCGGGATGTTCTGCTCAGCGTAGTTCTGGGCTGCATCGTAGATGAACGCCTGCGGGTTGCCGTCCTGGGTGAAGTCCAGGGTGTAGCCGCCAGCGTCCTCGACGAGCTGGTTGCGGAGGCGGATATTCGCGAAGGTGCCGCGGACCATGACCTCGTGGTTACCGCGACGGGAACCGAAGGAGTTGTAGTCGTGGCGTGCGACACCGTTGTCGTCGAGGTAGTTCGCCGCCGGGGTGCCCGGCTTGATGGAGGAAGCGGGGGAGATGTGGTCGGTGGTGACCGAGTCGCCCAGCTTCGCCAGGACGCGAGCGCCGGTGATGTCCTCGACTGCCTCCGGCTGCTCCGGCATGCCGTCGAAGTACGGAGCCTTGCGGATGTAGGTGGAGTCCTCGTTCCATGCGAAGGTCTTGCCCTCCGGAACGTCGAGGTTCTGCCACTGCTGGTCGCCCTTGAAGACGTCAGCGTAGTCCTTCTCGTACATTTCGCGGGAGATCGTGTCGGCGATGACACCCTCGATCTCGTCCGGAGACGGCCAGACGTCCTTCAAGAACACGTCGTTGCCGTCCTGGTCCTGGCCGAGCGGCTGGGACTCGAAGTCGAAGTCCATGGTGCCGGCGATCGCGTAAGCGATGACCAGCAGCGGGGACGCGAGGTAGTTCATCTTCACGTCCGGGGAAATGCGGCCCTCGAAGTTACGGTTACCGGACAGCACAGCAGTAGCCGTCAGGTCGTACTCGTTGATCGCATCGGAGATCTCGTTCGGCAGCGGGCCGGAGTTACCGATGCAGGAGGCGCAGCCGAAGCCGGAGAGGTAGAAGCCCACAGCCTCGAGGTCCTTCCACAGGTCCGCGCGGTTGTAGTAGCCGTCGACGACCTGGGAGCCCGGAGCCATGATGGTCTTGACCCACGGCTTCGCCTTCAGGCCCTTCTCGGCTGCCTTGCGTGCCAGCAGTGCAGCACCGACCATGACGGACGGGTTCGAGGTGTTGGTGCAGGAGGTGATTGCCGCGATGGCGACCATGCCGTGGTCGAGGGTGTACTCGCCACCCTGCGGGGACTCGACGATGACCGGCTTGGAAGCGCGGCCTTCAGCGCCCTCGGCGGCGGACTCGCCGTTCGCCGGCCAGGACTCGTTGTAGGAAACGGTCTCGACCTTCTCTGCGCGGACCGGCTCAGCCTGGCCGTCGCCGGCGGTGTTGTAGTCCGGCAGCTGCTTGCGGAAGGTGTCCTTGGACTCCTCCAGCAGGATGCGGTCCTGCGGGCGCTTCGGGCCAGCGATGGACGGCTTGACGGTGGACAGGTCGAGCTCGAGGTACTCGGAGTACTCAGCCTCTGCAGCACCCTGCTCGAGCCACATGCCCTGGGCCTTGGCGTATGCCTCGACGCGGTCGATGGTCTCCTGGTCGCGGCCGGTGAGGTGCAGGTAGTTGATGGTTTCCTCGTCGATCGGGAAGATCGCGCAGGTGGAGCCGAACTCCGGAGACATGTTGCCGATGGTGGCTCGGTTGGCCAGCGGGATCTCCTTGACACCGTCGCCGTAGAACTCGACGAACTTCTGCACCACACCGTGCTGGCGGAGCATCTCGGTGACGGTGAGGACGACGTCGGTTGCGGTCACGCCGACCGGGATCTCGCCGGTGAGCTTGAAGCCGACGACGCGCGGGATGAGCATGGACACCGGCTGACCGAGCATTGCAGCCTCGGCCTCGATGCCGCCGACGCCCCAGCCCAGGATGCCCAGGCCGTTCTCCATCGTGGTGTGAGAGTCGGTACCGATGCAGGTGTCCGGGTAGGCGACGCCCTCGTTGTCGAAGACGACGCGGGACAGGTACTCGATGTTGACCTGGTGGACGATACCTGTTCCCGGCGGGACAACGCGGAAGTTGGAGAAGTTCTCCGCACCCCAGCGCAGGAACTGGTAGCGCTCCTCGTTGCGCTCGTATTCGATCTCGACGTTCTTGTCCAGAGCGTTCTCGGAGCCGAACGCCTCGATGATCACAGAGTGGTCGATGACCATCTCTGCCGGGTTCAGCGGGTTGACCTGATCCGGGTTGCCGCCGAGCGAAGAAACGGCCTCACGCATGGTGGCAAGGTCGACGACACAGGGCACACCGGTGAAGTCCTGCATGAGGACGCGGGCTGGAGTGAACTGGATCTCCACGGACGGCTCAGCCGACGGGTCCCAGTTGGCGATGGCCTTGATGTGCTCCTCGGTGACGTTCTTGCCGTCCTCGGTGCGGAGGAGGTTCTCGCCCAGCACCTTGAGCGAGTAGGGCAGTTTCTCCATGCCTTCGACGGCGTCGAGGGCGTAGTAGTCATAAGACTTGTCGCCGACCTCCAGGGTCTTCTTGGCGCCGAAGGAGTTCTTGCTTTCAGACACGTGAGCTCCGTTTCTCGTTGTTAAGAACTGAAAATCTGGGTGTGTGACCCATACGGGTCCCTACGTGTCAATGTTAAGCCACACACGTTGTTTCGGTGGTATTTGGTGGTGCACATTTACCCCTTTCAGACTTTCAGCTACCCCGAGCGGCGACGGCGCGCCCACGTCGTATTGAGGGGAGCGAACATTAGCCTTGTCACCTATGAGTCAAAGCGCCCCCGATGTACATGGTCTTGCAGAGCAGCTTGCCGACGGCGGCGTTGCATTCGGTACCGACGATCCCGCTAACGTCCCTCTGCGTGGCGATTTGGAGGCAGCCCTCGCGGATGTTGCGCCGGCCGCCACCGGCCGTACTGGGGTCATTGTTCTCGAGCAGACTGGCCAGCCGGCGGGGCAGCTCCGCGACCTCGCCCAAGACATCCAGGCGTTGACCGATCTCGACACAGTCATTGTCCGCACGCCTGCGTCCACTGCTGCAGTCAGCGACACTCTGACGCGAGCGCAAGTGGAAAAAGGGCAGTACGCACTCATCTCTGAACCGGATTACGCGGCAGGTATCCGAGCCTTCGGTGCCGAGGCGGACGGGTTCTCAGTCCCGTGGGGTCTTATTGCGGGGGCGCTCGTTGTTCTTATCGGTGTTGCTGCGGTCGCGTCGGCGGTAACGTTCCGCGCAGGCGTCAAGTATTCAGACTAGATCGGACGTAGCCGACTCTTCTTGCGTATCGCGTTATCGGCGCGCCTTCCCGTCTTACTGTCGTTCGCGTGCTATTGGGCGATCTGAAATTGTGTCCGATGTCACACTTATTCGCATTCGATGCATAACCGCAGCATGCGCATTTCTCACAGTCATGTGATTCAGCTTGACGCGTGTGAAAATTGGTAAAGGGTGTGCGACAGACACACTGTGTGGCCTATGGTTTCCATGTCGGCTCGTGGGCTGACAGCCGCTACAAAAACCGCAGACGCAACATTCGCAGCATTCGGGCATGTGGGGAAGCACGCCAAGAATGATCACGTTGCGCCGGGCGGCTAGTAGCGGCGAACCAGCCCGCGGGTCCACAACCGTGATCGTTCAATCGTCCGCACTCCAGGCTTGACGTCCTGGCGCATTCGCGGCTCGTCACTGGCTGGCGCAACAGGCTGGGCAGATACAGGCGAGCCGTTGATGACGTGTGCGGTGAGAGGAAAACCTCCGTGGATTTCACCGTCCATCCCGCGAGTACGCGGCCCCAACTGCCCCAGAAGCGCTCAAAGGCATTGAGCAAACCGAACAAGTTCAGTCTCCGTACGATTCTTCCGGCGGCTGCGTGCGTGGCTACGTTGTCCATGGCGAGCACATCGGTGGAAGCGGTCGCTCAAGAGTCGCCGCTCACAGCGATCATTTCCGAGATTTCTCAGCGCGAGGCGGACATTAACCGGATCAACCTCGAGATCGGCAATCTTCGTGAGGCAGTCAACCAGGCCCTCGTGGACTTGCACGACGCTCAGTCTCTCGCGGAACAGGCACGGCGTGGCGCCCATGAAGCACGGCAGCGTCTCGACGAGACGCAGGCGGAAGTGGAAAAGGCGCAGGACGAACTCGACCAGCTTTCCCGTTCCGCCTATCGCGCCACTGGTGCTAATGGTTCACCGGTCCACGCAGATGCGGATGCCCGAAAGGATTCCCTCGACCGCCAGACGTATCTGCGCAAGGAATCCGAGGAGAAGCAGCGTGCTCTCGAGGAACTGCAGCGCGCCCGCACGGAGGCAGCAAACAACGAATCCACCTTGCGTCAAGCCAGCAGGCTTGCCGACGATCGCGCAATCGCCGCCGAAGAAGCTGAAATCCACGCGCGTGCGACGCTGGAGTCGTCCGTGACATCCCTGGAGACTCAATTGGCTCAGCGGGATGCGGCCTCGGCTGAGCTGTCGCAGGCGCAGACTGAACTTGTCGAGCACCGCCCAGAAGCTGCCTCGGCATTGGGCATCGAGACTGAGTCCCAGCCGTCGCCCGCTGGCGAACAGGCGGAAGCATCGGTCTCGACGGATTCGACGGAGGCGAAGGACGCGGACGCTGCCGGAAACGGCGCTCTCGATGCAGCCCCGGACGCGCAGACGAACTCTTCTAGTGAGAGCGCCGCACCGGCTTCGACGGAGGCATCCGAGGCACATGGTGGCGAACCTAGTGCGTCGGCATCTGATTCGGCCGAATCGTCCACGGAGGCAAGCGAAAGCGCTACAGCGGAGATCGAAGAACCCACTCCCTCTGAAGCAGCGGAGGAGCACGGGGAGTCCGCGGAGGCCGCTGGAGGACGCGCCGCGTCGGAAGCTGAGCACGGCGCACCGGTCGAAGACTCTGCCGGCGCAGCTGACACCGACGCGGCAGTCGAATCTGACGTCACCCCGGACTCGGGCGATACCGAAGCCCGAGATAATGGGGAAGAAGACGGTGAAGACGGGGCACCTGAAGCTCCGACAGCGCCATCGCTCGAAGACTTCTCCAACCCGGACACCGTCCAGGCCGCTCTTGACGCATTCGCGGAAGCTGTCGGACAGACCCAGGCTGAGCACACCAGCTTCGACAGCCCGTACACGGAATCGGCTGCCACCGAGGAGAACAGTGATTCTACGTCGGGTAGTGAGTCGGAGGGGATCGCAGCGCCGTCGTCAAGCGATAGCGCCGATGCCGCTGTCGCAGAGACGGACGAAGAGCAAGGAACGAACGTCGCCGGCGTTCTTCCCGAGGTCGAGGACGCGAAGCAAGTGACCGACTCGCTGCGTGGGAGCGACACTGCATCCGACGGCAACCGCGAGCAGCAGATCGAGGCGGTCATCGCCCGCGCTGAATCGCAGATTGGCACCCCCTACGTGTGGGGCGGCGGCGACGCGAACGGTGCGACAATGGGACTCGACGGCCAGGGCTACAACGGGAAGGCCGGCTACGACTGCTCCGGTCTGGTTCTCTACGCCTACTCCGGTGCCGGCGTTTCGCTGCCGCACTACACGGGCTACCAGTACCAGCGCGGCACCCAAATCCCTGTCGACGAGGCCGAGCGCGGCGATCTTCTGTTCTGGGGTGACGGTGGAAGCCAGCACGTGGCCATCTATCTCGGCGACGGCATGATGCTGGAAGCACCCCAGACCGGAATGAACGTCCAGAAGACTGCGGTGCGCCGCAACGGACTTGCGCCGATGGCGGTTCGCCTGATCTAGGAATCCACCATTCAGTTGAACTAGACTGGCTGCATGTCTGAAAGCCAATTTGATGCATTCCTCGTCCTTTCCTTCGGCGGCCCCGAGGGAGAGGACGAGGTCATTCCATTTCTGGAGAATGTGACCCGCGGCCGCGGGATCCCACGCGAGCGCCTGGCGGAGGTGGGTGAGCACTACTTCAATTTCGGTGGCGTGAGCCCGATCAACGGGCAGAACCGAGAGATCATCTCGAACCTCGAGGCGGAGATCTCCAACCGTGGCGAGACTCTGCCGGTGTACTTCGGCAACCGCAACTGGCACCCGTACGCAGCTGACGCCGCGGACCAGATCGCCGCGGACGGCCACACACGCGTCGCCGTCTTCGCCACCTCGGCGTGGGGCGGCTATTCCGCTTGCCGTCAATACGACGAGGACATCGTGAAGCTGCGCGAGGCGCATCCGGATATCGAGTTCACCAAGCTATGGCAGTTCTACGGCCACCCGATCTTTGTGAAGTTGATGGCCGACCGCGTTCGCGCCGCATGGGAGGCGGCAGACCAGAAGAGCACCCGCGTCCTGTTCACCGCGCACTCGGTCCCGAACGCGGCCGACGACGCCTCAGGCGGCCCCGCCGACGCGAACCTTTACTCCCGCCAGGTCGCCGAAGCATCCCGCCTGATCGCCCTCGAGGCCGGCGTTCCCGACTACGAAGTCGTGTGGCAGTCCCGTTCCGGCAACCCGCGCACCCCGTGGCTCGAGCCCGATGTGGTTGACCGCACCGAGGAGATCGACGACGCAGGCGAGGGTGTCAAGCACATCATCTGCGTGCCCGTCGGCTTCATCACCGACCACATGGAGGTCGTCTGGGACCTCGACACTGAATTGAAGGAAGCGTGTGAGGAGCGGGGCATCACGCTGACCCGCACGCCGACGGTCGGCTTGGAACCGGAATTCGCGAAACTCGTCCTCGACCTCGTGGACAACACCGCCGCGGGCACCGAGCCGGAAAGCTTGTCGACGGTCACCGTCCAGGGCTGCACCCTCAACGGCGCACCGTGCAAGGAAGGGTGCTGCGCTCCCCAGCGTCCGAAGCCTGTTTCTTAGCGCCTGTTTCCTAGCGTCCGATTGCTAGCCAGTCGTTGCGCCTGTGCACTGGATGGACACCGCGCGTCGGAGCGGCGGCGGAATCTCCCGGTGCTTTTAGCGCTGGTAGTCGAGCACCGCGTCGGCCACCCCGGCCATCCGCGCGGTGCGGATGTGGCGCCACAAGCTGAACAGCTGCGGATCGAAGCTGTGGTCGTCGAGGCGGTCGACGACAGTCTCGATCACCGCGGCGACGGCATCGGCCCTGGCGAAGAGCTTCGCGGCGCGCGGGGGCGTTCCCAAGGGCAGGCCTGGCGTGTCGTAGAAGTCCGCGAGGGTCCCCACGGTCAGGCGCGGATCTGGCAGGTCCGATCGAGTGCCCCCAGCAGCCTCGATGAGAACGGCGGCCTCGTTGGTCGCGCGCGACAGCAACGCGTCGGCTTCACCGGGGGACAGCCAGGCGGGCTCGGGGAGCGGATTGTGCTCCTCGAACCAGCGCCACATGACACCGCCGGAGGGATTTCGGCCCTGCTCGCCAGAGCTGTTCGGGACCAGAATGTGCGACACTCCGCCGGTGCCGCGGAGCACGATCGCGCTGCCCGCGCTCACTTCAGCCGCGACCTGCGCCGCTTGAGAGCCCGCGGGTAGCTCCGGTGCCTGGCCAGGGCCAGAAAGGATCAGGCGTACAGCGGGGCCGGGGGTGAGAAGGTCGGTGGAGGCGCGGACGTCGTGAAGCAAATGCGCGAGCGGCTGCTCCCGGTAGCTGTTGCGGCCGAATAACTCTGTCATCGCTCCGACGAGGCCGTCTGTCGATTCATGGCCGTACAGCCACGCCGCCAACCAGACGGACGCGTTCTGCAGGGGCGAATAGACTTCGGCGCGCGTACTCACGGAGCGGAAGTATAACGGATACACTCTGGCGCACTATGAGCGGATTCAACAGCCACGCAGACCCGTACGGCGGCGATATCTTCGCCGGTCACGCACGCAAAAAGCCGAGGGCGTACCCGCAGGTCGAGGCCACGGGCGATATCGTCGCGGAAGTCTTCGGCGACGACTTCGTGGGCCTTGTGGTCGGCGTGGAGCGCACCTACGACGGAGAGTTCGTGCGGCTCGAGGACCGCTACGGCACCCAGCGCCTGTTCAAGATGCTGCCCGGCGCGTTCATGGTGGAGGGGCAGCGCGTGACATTGACACGTCCCGTGGCCAAGCAGGAAGCGCGCCGTTCCAATTCCGGGTCGCGACGAGTAGAGAATGTCCAGGCGAAGGTGGCCATGCCGTCACGGATCTGGGTCGAGGGCGTGCACGACGCCGCCATCGTAGAAAAGGTGTGGGGGCATGATCTGCGCGTCGAGGGCGTCGTTGTGGAGTACCTCGAGGGGTTAGACAACCTGCCGGAGCGACTCGCGGAATTCGAGCCGGGGCCGGGGCGACGGATTGGGGTGCTCGCGGACCACCTCATCGAGGGCTCAAAAGAATCCCGTCTTGTCGCCGGTGTCGGACCGCACGTGCTCGTCACCGGCCACCCCTACGTGGATATCTGGGCCGCGGTGAAGCCCGAGCGCCTTGGCCTGCGTGCTTGGCCGGATGTGCCGAAGGGGGAGGACTGGAAAACCGGGATCTGCCGCCGGGTAGGGTGGTCGGACCGGCGCGAAGGGTGGAACCGCGTGTACAGCGCCGTCGAAACATTCCGGGACCTCGATCACACGCTGATTGGGGCGGTAGAGAGGCTCGTCGACTTCGTGACCACGCCGGAACTGCCCAAGGAAAGTTTTTGAGAGGCTTATCAGCGCCGCGCATGCGTTAACCTGAGCATGTGGGAACAGTAATTTGGCTCATTGGCACTCTTGTTCTCGCCGGCCTCGAGTTAGCAGCCGGCGAGTTCACTTTCCTCATGCTCGCCGCAGGCGCGCTGGTCACGGCGGGCGCAAGCCTGTTCGGTATACCTCTGTGGGCGGAAATCGTGATTTTCGGGTTAGCGTCCGGTGCCCTGATTCTGTTCCTCCGTCCCTGGCTGCACCGCCGGTATATTTCGCCGTCTGCCTTGGACACATCTCCGAAGGCGCTTGTCGGATCCAAAGCAGAGGTGCTTGAGGACATTGGCCGCTCCGGTGGCCAGGTCCGTCTCGACGGGTCGATCTGGTCGGCCCGCGCCATCGACCCCAGCATGACCATTCCCGCCGGTGAGCATGTCACCGTCGCCGACATCGACGGCCCGACCGCCGTCGTCTGGAAGGAGTGACCGTGGAAACCCTGGTCCTGTTATTCGTCTTATTTGTCTTCATTGTCGTCGTTGTTTTCCGCTCCATCGCCCTGATTCCGCAGGGTGAAGCGGCAGTCATCGAGCGGCTCGGCCGTTACACCCGCACGGTCTCTGGCGGCATCACGTTGCTCATCCCGTTCGTGGACCGCGTCCGCGAGCGCGTGGACACCCGCGAGCGCGTCGTGTCCTTCCCGCCGCAAGCCGTGATCACGCAGGACAACCTCACCGTGGCCATTGACACCGTGGTGACGTTCCAGATCAACGACCCGGCACGCGCGATCTACGGTGTGGACAACTACATCGTTGGTGTGGAGCAGATCTCCACCGCGACCCTGCGCGACGTCGTCGGCGGCATGACCCTCGAGGAAACGCTGACGTCCCGCGAGACCATCAACCGCCGTCTGCGCGGCGAGCTCGATGCCGCCACTGCGAAATGGGGCCTGCGGATTAGCCGAGTTGAGCTCAAGGCGATCGATCCGCCGCCGTCTATTCAGCAGTCCATGGAGATGCAGATGAAGGCGGACCGCGAAAAGCGTGCCATGATTCTCACCGCAGAGGGTCGCCGGGAGTCCGACATCAAGACCGCCGAAGGTGAGAAGCAAGCCCGCATTCTTTCCGCCGAGGGCGAGAAGCACGCGTCCATCCTGGCGGCGGAAGCGGAGCGCCAGGCGACGATTCTGCGCGCCGAAGGTGAACGCGCCGCGAAATTCCTTGAGGCGCAGGGCGAGGCCCGCGCGATCCAGAAAGTCAACGCCGCGATCAAATCCTCGGGTGTCACGCCCGAACTCCTGGCCTTCCAGTACATGGAAAAGCTGCCGAAGATCGCGCAGGGCAACGGTTCGACGATGTGGATGATCCCGTCGCAGTTCGGGGACTCCTTGGAGGAATTCGCCAAGGCCTTTGCCAAGAAGGGCGACGACGGCGTCTTCCGCTACGAACCCGGCCAGATCGATCCGGAGGCCAAGGAGATCGCCAGCCAGGAGGACACGGACCAGTGGTTCGAAACGGCCTCCGACCCCGAGATCGTCAAGGCAGTCGCAGAAGCACGCGCGGTGGCGAACAAGCCGGTGTCGACGTCGCTTGACGACGCCGCCTCGGCAGCCGGAACAGCAACATCGAAGAGCGAGCAGACCGCGATCACGAGCCCCGTCGCACCTCAGGAAGGGGAGCCGGGGCAGTGGCAGGCTCCCGTCCAACAGCCTGCGCCTACTGAGCAGCCCCCGCAGCCCTAGACATCAGGTTCACGGCCAGCTGCCATCCAGCCTGCTCGGCCTGCCAGCCGGCAGCCTGCAGGCGCTGGCTCATCGCCTGCTTCGAGATCCCGAGCTCAGCCGCCGCCTCATTCTGGTTGAGTCCGGAGCGCACCAGCGACGTGGCTTCGCGCCCCTCGACGGTACGCTTAGCCAGCACATGGCCCAGAAGAGCGAATGTCGATGCGATATCGGCGGCATCGGTGCCCGGCTCGGTCTTCTCCACGACGGTTCGGACGCTTCCCGCTTTCGACCCGACGGCATCCGTGGCTGCATAGATCGCGGCGCCTGATTCGGTGATGCCGATACCCACAGCCCAGTTACCGTCGGACAGCAGCGCCATGACGAGCATGCAGGCAGCCTCGGCATCCTGGACGTGGGCCCGGATGTCCTCGACCCCCACGACCTCAAAACGTCCCACGCCCTCGAGCGTGGACAACGCTTCGGCGGAGCGTTTCACGATCTCGGCGCGGCGGTTGTCGCGGCCTCGGTAGCGGGCATGGACAGCAATCATGGGGCTAAGTTTAGACCCCGGGACCCCGGTCTACGGTTGAGGCTTGACGGGTGGGCGTGGCGACATCGGCCACCACGCCGCTCAACCCCACCACGGCGAGCACGACCATGATCGCGATGAAAACCGGGTCCGGGTCCCCGGTAAGAGTTTCGCCGAACAAGGTCACCAGAATCGTCCCGGGTGCCGAGCCCACGAATGTCGCCGCAGCGAACGGTAACACCGGCACCCGAGTTAGTGCCGCCGCATAGTTGAGCACTGAGAAGGGCACGCCCGCGATCATGCGCAGGCTCGTGATCGCCAACCAGCCGCGTTCTTCCAGCCGCGCGTTGATGCGCCGCACCGCAGGATGCGTCAGACGGGGTTCCACCCAGTCGCGCAACAGGAAGCGGACAAGCAACAGCGAGATCACTGCCGACACGGTGGTCGCGGTCAGCGCCAGCAGAATACCTTCGACAGCTCCGAAGAGAACGCCCGCAGACACCGTCAGCAAGGTGCGGGGGATCGGGAACTGCGTCACTACCACGTACAACAGCCAGAAGACCACCGGGAACCACGCCCCGGTTTGGTCGGACCAGGCGCGGAGTTGGGGGAGGGAGGGGACGTCGATAAGCAACCAAGCGGCGATGAATGCCGCGAGTGCAACGACGAGCGCAACCAGCTTCCACCGTGCGCGCAATATGCTCTCCCTTGAACGAGCAAACCGGCCCTGCGAAGGGCCGGTGATTGTGCCCGAGGGGGGACTTGAACCCCCACGTCCGTTAATAGGACACTAGCACCTCAAGCTAGCGCGTCTGCCATTCCGCCACCCGGGCTTTGGGTGTTTCAGCCTTTCGGCTGGGCACTCGTAGAACTATAGGACGTGGCGCGTGCGTACAGCAAATCGCCACGTTAAACGCGAATCGACGGTAGAAAGGAAGCATGACTGTTTCTTACGACTCCGACCGTTTCCCCGGCCCCGACCCGTACGCTCCGCTCGTCCGCGTTCCTTCGTTCCCCCTGAGCTCCACCGACATCATCGACGGCGAGAAGCTACCCGACGCACAGACCGGCGACGACGGTGTCTCCCCGCAGCTGTCGTGGTCCGACCTTCCGGAAAGCACCAAGTCTCTCGCAGTGACATGCTTCGATCCGGATGCTCCCACGGCGTCAGGTTTCTGGCACTGGGCCGCTTTCAACATTCCCGTCGACGTGACGGAGCTGCCCACCGACGCGGGTTCGAAGGAGGGCCTCGGCGTCGGCGCCGTCGTTCTCACCGGTGATTCCGGCGTGCAGGGCTACTACGGCTCCAACCCGCCGGAGGGCCACGGGCCACACCGCTACCTCTTCGCCGTGCACGCGGTGGACACGGAGCTGCCGGCCGACGGCGTCGCCAACCCGACGCAGCTCGGCTTCAACCTGAACTTCCACTCGCTCGGCCGCGCCATCATCTGGGGCTGGGACGAGAATTAGTCCTTCCAGTCCAGTCCGCTGCCCACGGCCTCACCGATCGAGTTCAAGCCGTGGGCTTCGACCTGCTTGGCTAGGCCGCGGTGAATTCGGCGGATCCAGCCGAGCCCGCCATAAATGAACGGCGTGTAGCCCTGCAGCAGGTTCGCGCCCGCGGTGATACGCTCCCATGCCTTCTCCGGCGTGGTGATTCCGCCGACGCTGACAAGCACCAGCTTTCCTCCCACGCGCGCGTACAGTCGCTTCAGCACCTCGAGAGATCGCTTATCGACGGGCGCCCCCGAGATTCCTCCCGCCCCCATCGCCTCGACCGTTTTCGGGTCGGTGGCAAGACCTTCCCGGCTGATGGTGGTGTTGGTGGCGACGATGCCTGCCAGCCCCAACGCGACTGCCAGGTCGGCGACGGCGTCGATATCCGCGTCGCTCAGATCCGGGGCGATCTTGACTAGAACCGGGGTGTCCGTCGCCTCTTGCACTGCCGCGAGAATGGGA
>OJLS01000149.1_pt1 | contig 16906 bp, 13 predicted proteins | sample 1597081 | NCBI WGS metagenome assembly OJLS01 (sample SAMEA3904663, study PRJEB24821) | metagenome | biome: Builtin; feature: hospital; material: surface | place: USA | collected 2013-05-22
GACGACCCCCACCGCAACCACCGGGGACGGATCAGAATCCGAAACGGCACACCCATCTGGGTCTCACCGCGAGGCAGACCCGCACCCAACACCACCCACCCATACGGAGCCATGCACCAACTCTTCGGACGATAACCAAGGCAGGATTCAAGCAACGAACGTGGAATAGCGTCATGGTGAAGAAGAAGTGGTGAACAAGGAACGGTAAAGAAAAAGCGCTAAAGAAGAATCGGTAACGAAAAATGGCGGTCCCGCACAAAAAGCAGCGGGACGGCCGACACAAGCATGCCCGAAGCATGGGGGTCGCCTCCGCTAGGAACACAAGCTATGGGTGCGATCCTGGGAAATAGGCTTGCCAGCGGATCCGAATCGCAATCGGTTTCGCGCGTCGGTTTCGTGCTTCGGTTTCGCGCGCCTATTCCGTGCGCCTACTTCGTGGCGAAGGCGTCATCTGTCACGAAGAGAGTGGTTTCGGCGAGGGCAGGTACGCGTGTGGCGGGCCATTCGTCGGAGGGCTCGCCGTCGACGAGGTGGCTGATTGCCTCGGCTTTCTCGGAACCGGAGACGAGGAGCCAGACCTGCTTTGCGCGAGAAATGGCGGGCAGGGTGAGAGTGATGCGTTCAGCTGGGGGCTTGGGTGAGTCAGCGACGCCCACGACGAGTTTTTCCTCTTCCCCGAGTTGCGCGGAGAAGGGAAACAGCGAGTTGATGTGGCCGTCTGGGCCCATGCCGAGCAGGTGCAGATCGAAGCCGCGGGGAGCGTGTTGGAGAATAGCGTTGGAGTAGTTTGCGGCTGTGTCGTCGAGTGGACGGTTGCCTGGGCGATACCCGTGGATGTTCGATTCTGGGATGCTCACGTGGTTGAGCAGCGCGTATCGGGCCTGTCCCTCGTTGGAGTCTGGAGCGTAGACGGGGACGTTGCGTTCATCGCCGAAGAAGACGTGGATGCGGGTCCAGTCGAGGTTTTTGGCGCGGACGAGGCGGGAGAGCAGTTTGATGCCGGCGCCGCCCCCAGTGAAGACTACGCGTGCGATTCCGTCCCCGTGTACGCCGCCGGTGTCGGAGGCGATGATCTCGCTGACGGTGTCGACGAAGCGGGTGGAAGCTTCGTCGATAAGCACATCGAGATTGGGGACGTTTTCGACGGTAATCATTGCTATCGCTCCTTCAAAAACTGCTTATCTTACGACTCTAGACAAATTTCACGTCTGGCAGTGACCGCAGCGCCTGAGAGTAGGCCCAGTCGGGGTCAAGATGACGGAGTTCTTCCGAGAGGCAGTCGGCATCGCTGCGCGTGCTCATGGCGACGAATGAATCAGGCAGTCCCGGGACGCGCACGCGAATTGTCTTGTCGTCTTTGACACTGACGGAAACGGGCCCGGAGTCGCGTTCCAAAGTCAGGCGGCGGACAGGGAACAGACGGCTGGATTCTTCGCGGGTCGCGTCGCTAGCGGTTCTGGTGACGGGGGCATCCAGGCACGACGACAGCCACGCTGCGGCGATGTCGACGCTGGGGTCGTCGGCGGGGCCGTCGATTTCTACAGCGGTGACGGGTTCGTGCGGGTAGCGGTCGAGTGCGGACGCGACGACGCCGCGCCAGTGGGTGATGCGGGACCACAGCATGTCGGAATCGCCGGGGCAGTAGCCGTTGGCGAGTCGCAGCAGAGCGTTCCCGTCGACGTTTTCGCGGGCGTTGGTGATCCGGCGGTGCGCGAGCTGGCCCAGGGGATGTTCGGCGGGGCGCGCGGGTGCCGTTGATGGCCACCAGGCGACAATCGGGGTGTCGGGAAGCAGCAGAGGCGTAACGACGGACGCCAGATTGTTTGCCAGGTCCCCGTGCAAATCCATGACGATGATTTCGGAGGCGCCCGCGTCGTCGGCGAGAATTGCTTGGGCGTCGAGGACGTCGCCGCTTTCGGGGTTGCCGGTGATGAGCATGAGCACGCGCGACGGGTGCTCGTGGGAGGCGGTGCGCACGTGGTCGAGGATGGACTCCACGTCGTCGTGAATGTCGGCGACGACGATGAGGGTGAGCACGCGGCCTGTGGCCAGCGAGTAGTTCTCTTGAGTGTCCAACAGCAGTTTGGTGATTTCGCGGGTGGACGTGTCGGACATGGTGATGATCATGCGGGACTCTTCTCGTGGGTGGGGTGCGTTCGGGGGCGTCGGCTGGGGGCGATGGGTGTGTGGTGGTGGTGCGTCGTTCTGATGCGTCGTTTTGGTGCGTGGTACTGGTGTGTGGTGCGGGTTCGTCGTGCATGGAGCTGGGCGGGGCGAGAAATGAGTCCTACGGGCGGCGCCAGGTCCGGCCGTGTGCGGCCATCATTTCGTCGGCGGAGGACGGGCCCCAGGTTCCGGCGGCGTATTCGTCGGGGCGGCCGTTCGCGGCCCAGTAGTCCAGGATGGGGTCGAGGATTTCCCAGCTGCGTTCGACTTCGGCGGCGGTGGGGAAGAGGCCGGTTTCGTCCAGAAGCGCGTCGAGGATGAGGCGCTCGTAGGCTTCAGGCGACTCTTCGGTGAAGGCCTCCGTGTAGGAGAAGTCCATGTTGACGTCGCGGACTTCCATGGTGGAGCCGGGGACTTTAGAACCGAATCGGAGCAGGATGCCTTCGTCGGGCTGCACGCGGATGACTAGGGTGTTGGCGCCGAGCTGGCTGGTGAGGCCCGGGCCGAATGCTTCGTGCGGCGCTTTCTTGAACACGAGGGCGATCTCGGTGACGCGCCGGCCGAGGCGTTTGCCGGTGCGCAGGTAGAACGGTACGCCGGCCCAGCGGCGGGAGTTCACGCCGAGGGTGCAGGCGGCGTAGGTCTCGGTGGTGGACTCGGGGTCGAAGCCGTCTTCTTCGCGCAGGCCTACGACTTGCTCGGAGCCCTGCCAGCCGGCGGTGTACTGGCCGCGGGCGGTGGTCTCCTCGAACGGGCCGATAGGTTTGGTGGCGCGCAGGATCTTCAACTTCTCGTAGCGGAGTTGCCGCGGGGAGAAGGAGACGGGCTCGTCCATGGCCACGAGCGCCAAGAGTTGCAGTAGGTGGTTCTGGATGACGTCGCGTGCGGCGCCGATGCCGTCGTAGTAGCCGGCACGGCCGCCCAGTCCGATGTCTTCGGCCATGGTGATTTGGACGTGGTCGACAAATTGGGCGTTCCACAGCGGCTCGAACATCTGGTTGGCGAAGCGCATGGCCAGGATGTTCTGGACGGTTTCTTTGCCTAGATAGTGGTCGATGCGAAAAACGGCGCGTTCGGGGAAGACGGCGTTGATCGTCTCGTTGAGCTCGCGTGCGGTTTCGAGGTTGTGGCCGAACGGCTTCTCGATGATCACGCGGCGCCACTGCCCGTCGGCGGCCTGCGCCATACCGGTGCGGTCGAGCTGGTCGATGACGTTGGAGAAGTACTCCGGCGGGACAGAGAGATAGAAGGCCCAGTTTCCGGCGGTGCCGCGGGTGGTATCCATGTGGTCGAGGAGTTCGGCCATGTTGTCAAAGGCCTCGTCGTCGTCGAATGCGCCTTGGACAAAGTGCATGCCTTCGGCGAGGCGGGCCCAGACGTGCTCGTCGAAGTCGGTGCGCGCCCCGATCTCGACTTGTTCACGGACGTAGGACTCGAACTCTTCCTTCGACCACGGGCGGCGTCCGAAGCCGACGAGGGTGAATCCGGCGGGCAGCAGACCGCGGTAGGCGAGGTCGTAGATGGCGGGCAGGAGTTTCCGCTTGGCCAGGTCGCCGGTGACGCCGAAGATGACCATGCCGGAGGGGCCTGCGATCCGCGGTAGGCGCCGGTCGGCGTAGGAGCGGAGGGGGTTCTTCCATTCGGGTGTCTGGTTCGACACAGGTGTCAGATTCGACACAGGCGTTGGCCTTTCGTCCGGTGGGGCGGGGCGTTGGAGCGGCGCCGCGAAAATGGAGTCGCGGCCGTGAACCAATTAAGAAGATTAAACCCTAAAAGGACGGCCGCGACGAAGGAATTGGCTATTTCAGATTCTCGAGCATGGATTCGAGCAGTTCTTGCCACGCGTCGACGAATTTCTCTACGCCTTCGCGTTCGAGGACGGAGACGACGTCGTCAAGCTCGATGCCCGCGGCGGCGAGTTGCTCAAAGACCGCGCGAGCCTCGTCGGCGGTGCCGGTCAGAGTGTCGCCGTGGATGTTGTCGGCGTTGAGCACGGCATCGATGGTCGGCTCGGGCATGGTGTTGACGGTGTCGGGACCGGCGAGTTCGGTGACGTACATGTCGGCGGGGTAGTCCGGGTTCTTCACGCCGGTGGATGCCCACAGCGGACGCTGCTTGTTGGCGCCCTCTGGCAGTCCGTCATCGGAGCCGAATGAGTCGAGGAACAGCTGGTGCGCGAGACGTGCGTTGGCGATGCCGGCCTTGCCTTTGAGCGCGCGGGCTTCGTCGGTGCCGATGGCGTCGAGCCGGTTGTCCACCTCGGTGTCCATGCGGGAGACGAAGAAGGACGCGACGGAATGGATCTGCGACACGTCGTGCCCGTTTGCGGCTGCCTGCGCGATGCCGGCTTTGTACGCGTGGATGACTTGGCTGTACCGCTCGACGGAGAAGATCAGGGTGACGTTGACGGAGATGCCCTCCGCGAGCGCCTGGGTGATGGCGGGCAGTGACGCATCGGTCGCCGGGATCTTGATCATCACGTTCGGGCGGTCGACGAGCTCCCACAGTTCCTTGGCGTGGGCGACGGTGCGTTCCTCGTCGTCGGCGTGGCGGGGATCGACCTCGATGGAGACGCGTCCGTCGCGGCCGCCGGTGGCTTCAAAGACGTCGAGGAAGAGGTCGCAGGCGTCCTGGACGTCTTTGATGCTCATGGCGTAGACGGCTTCGTCGACGCCGACTTTCCCCGCTTTGAGTTCGGCGATCTGCTCGTTGTAGGCCGTGCCGGAGGACATGGCTTTGGCGAAGATCGCCGGGTTCGTGGTCACACCCGAGAGGGTTTTCGCTGCCTTGATTTCGGCGAGGTTGCCCGAAACGATTCGGTCGCGCGAGAGGTCGTCGAGCCAGGTGGAGGTTCCGGCTTCGGCGAGACGGTCAATGGCGGTCATGGTGTTCTCCTTTGTGCTTTTCGCTTATCGACGTTTCCCTGCAGCCCTTTACACCCCGTCACCGCGCACGGGGCCGCGCTCCGGGTCGGCTGCGGAGTCGGCGGTGCGGGTGCGCACGGAGTCGAGGGATTCGCGTGCGGCGGCGACGACGGCATCGGTGGTGAAGCCGAAGCGTTCGAAGAGTTCTGCGCCCGGGGCGGATGCACCGAAGTGCTCGAGGGAGACGTTGCGGCCCTGGTCGCCGGTGAAACGGAACCACGGCATGGCAACTCCTGCTTCGACGGAGACGCGGGCGAGGACGTCGCGTGGGATGATCTCGTCGATGTAGGAGCGGTCCTGTTGGAGGAACCAGTCCATAGACGGCATGGACACGACGCGGGTGGCGATGCCGTCGGCCTCCAGCTCCTTCGCCGCTTCGACAGCGAGCTGGACCTCGGAGCCGGAGCCCATCAGGATCACGTCGGGGGTGCCGGTGGAAGCCTCGACGAGGATGTATGCGCCGCGGGCGACACCGTCGAAGGCCTTCTCCTTGGTGCCCTCCAGCACGGGGAGATTCTGGCGGGAGAGAGCGAGCGCCTTCGGCTGCGGGTCGGCCTCGATGGCGGCCTTCCATGCTGCGGAGGTCTCATTGGCGTCGGCCGGACGGATCACTGCGAGGTCCGGGATGGCGCGGAGGGCGGTGAGGGTCTCCACGGGCTGGTGAGTCGGGCCGTCTTCGCCGAGGCCGATGGAGTCGTGGGTGAACACGTAGTAGCCGTCGATGCCGGACAGAGCCGCGACGCGGATGGCGGGGTAGAGGTACTCCGAGAAGATGAGGAAGGTGCCGCCGTAGACGCGGGTGTTTCCGTGGAGGGCAATGCCGTTCATGATCGAGCCCATCGCGTGCTCGCGGATACCGAAGTGCAGGTTGCGGCCGTACGGGTGGGTCGTGAACATGTCGGTGGAGATCGCTTCCGGGCCGAACGACGGCTCGCCCTTGATCAGCGTGTTGTTGGAGCCGGCCAGGTCGGCGGAGCCGCCCCACAGCTCAGGCAGAGTCTTGGCCAGCGCCTGGATGGACGCCTCCGATGCCTTGCGGGTGGCGATGCCCTTGGCATCCGGCTCCCACGTCGGCATCTCGTCAGCCCAGCCCTCCGGCAGCTCGCGTGCGGCCAGGCGGTCGAAGAGGGATTTGCGGTCGGGGTTTGCGGCGGCCCAGGCGTCGAAAAGCTCTTGCCAATCGCTGTGTGCCTGCGCGCCGCGCTCGACGAGTCCGCGGGTGTGCGCGATGACGTTATCTTCGACCGGGAACGAAGCGGAAGCGTCGAAGCCGAGGACCTCCTTGACCGCCGCGACCTCGTCGGCGCCGAGCGCCGCGCCGTGGACAGCGCCGGTGTTCATCATGTTCGGGGCGGGGAAGCCGATCACCGTCTTGACACGGATCATCGTCGGCTTCGACGTCTCAGCCTTCGCCTGCTCGACGGCCGCGAGGATGGCGGTGACGTCCTCGCCGGACTCGACGGTGAGCGTCTGCCAGCCGTACGCCTCGTAGCGCGCTAGGACGTCCTCGTTGAACGCGATCTGGGTGTCGTCCTCGATAGAGATGCGGTTGTCGTCCCAGAAGGCGATGAGGTTGCCGAGCTGCTGGGTGCCGGCAAGCGAGCTGGCCTCGCTGGTCACGCCCTCCTGGAGGTCGCCGTCGCCGGCGATGACGTAAATGAAGTGGTCGAAGGGGGACTGCCCCGGCGCGGCGTCCGGATCGAACAGGCCGCGCTCGCGGCGGGCTGCCATGGCCATACCCACAGCAGACGCCAGGCCCTGGCCGAGCGGGCCCGTTGTGATCTCCACACCTGCGGTGTGGTTGTACTCCGGGTGGCCCGGGGTCTTGGAACCCCAGGTGCGCAGTGCCTTTAGATCCTCGATCTCCAGCCCGAAGCCGCCGAGGTACAGCTGGATGTACTGGGTGAGCGACGAGTGGCCGTTGGACAGCACGAAGCGGTCGCGGCCTGCCCAGTGCGGGTCAGCCGGATCGTGACGCATGACGCGCTGGTAGAGGGTGTACGCCAGCGGCGCGAGCGACATCGCGGTGCCCGGGTGGCCGGAACCGCAATTCTCCACGGCATCGGCGGCCAGGACACGCACGGTGTCGACTGCACGGGTGTCTTCTGCGGTCCAATCCTCCGGGTAGCGGGCCACCGTCATGGCCTGCAGCTCGACGGGGAGCGACGCGACGGCGTCCGAGACACCCGTTGTCGGCTGGGAAGAGTTATCGGAAGAGGTAGTCACAGGGTCCTCACTTACCAGTGTGTCGGAGCTAACTAACTCCTTACACACTAGTGGGAAAGCGGGGGCGAGGGACGCGGCAGGCCGGGGTTTGCGCGTTGATGGGTCCGCGCGGGCACCGCAGGTGGGCAGAGCTATCGCGGCGGAAAGGTGGCAGCAGCCGTGGCGGACGTGGCAGCAGCCCGCCGCTGATTCAGTCGAGGTAGTCGACGACCTCGACGGGCGTGTACGTGTTCATCACCGAGGTGATGTGAGCGCGGGACTGCTGGACATCGACCCAGCCGAGCTCGGTGGCGTCGGCAAGCGGAATCACCTTGTAATCCGGGGTGTAGGGCATGCCCACGGTGTAGGTGGGCATGAAGCGGATGCGGTCCAGGCTGAGCGAGCCGTCGGTGTGGCGGGTGATGGTGTATTCGCCGATGCCGCCGAATTTGGTCTGCTCGTCGTATTGTCCATGCAGGAAGTTGCCGTGGGAGAACCACGCGCCGAGGCCCGGTTCGTTGTCGGGGTAGCGCTGGAAGGGCTCGAGGACGTGCGGGTGGCCGGCAAGAACGAAGTCGGCGCCGGCGTTGCGGGCGGTGTCGGCGGCGTCGATTTGGGATTGGACGGGCAGCGTCTCGTACTCCTCGCCGGCGTGGAGGTTGACGATGAGGATGTCCACGTCGTCGCGCAGCGCCCGAATGTCGTTGCGCATGAGATCCGGGTCGATGAAGTTGACGGCGTATTCCTCGCCGACAGGAACGGGAATGCCGTTCGTGCCGTACGTGTATGCGAGGAAGCCCACCTTCAGGCCGTTGCGCTCAATGATCCGCGGCGTCGAACGGTCTTGCGGGGAGGCGAAGCTGCCCATGTACATCACTCCGCGTTCGCGCAGATTGCTTGTCGACGCCTTCACTCCCTCCGTCCCCCGATCCATCGAGTGGTTGGTGGCGTTGTTGACGATGTCCACGCCCGCGTCCTTCAGCGCATCCACGATTTGCGGGGGTGAGTTGAATGCCGGGTAGCCGGAGTGCTCGAAGGCCGGGCCTGCGACGGGCACCTCCATGTTCGCGGTGGTGATATCGGCGTTGCGCAGGTATTTTGCTACCGGTGCGAGCATGGGGGCGAAGTCGTAACCCTGGGCGGCGCCGGATTGTGCCTGGTCGCCGCCAGCGTTCATCGCGGCGTCGATGGCGGCTCCCTGCTGGGGGTTCTGCTGGGCGTTCGCTGCGGCGTCGAAGTACACCTCATTGTGAATGAGGATGTCGCCGACGGACCTGAATGTCACCGAAACCTCGGCGAACTCGGGGGAGTTCTCATCGGCGGTCTCACGGGGCGCGATTTCTGCGTCCGATGCCTGAGCCACAGCGGTCGGAGAGCTGGACTCACCGGAGGCTGAGCCGGTGTCGGGTTCATCAATGGTGCAGCTGGAGAGAACCGCGGCGCACGAGAGGAGTGCGGCGGCCACGGCGCCGATGCGCGGGGAGCGACTGAGAGACATAAATAATCATTAAACAATGTGCGGCACGCGTTCGCGCGTTGATTTCTTGCGGGTGCAGGCGGGGACTAGGATGCGAAGGACGTAAAGAGACGGGGCGTCGATAAGCGCGGGAACTTACGCGCGCGCGGCTGCGACTAGTCCCCAACGTGAAAAACCGCGCTGATTGAGGAGTTGTGTTGGAGACCGTCAAAGCGTATTTCGCGCTGACGAAGCCGCGAGTCATCGAGCTTTTGCTGGTCGCCGCTATCCCCGCGATGCTGCAAGCTGACCGCGGCGAAGTGCACGTGTGGCTGATTCTGGCGACGTTGTTCGGTGGCTGGATGGGCGCCGCCGCCGCGAACACATTCAACATGGTCGCCGACTACGACATTGACCAGAAGATGGGCCGGACACGCGCGCGGCCTCTCGTGCGCCACACCGTGACCAAGGAACGCGCCCGCATCTTCGCCTGGGTGCTGCTGGTTCTGTCGGTACTGTGGCTCGGACTGGTGTGCGGCTCGTGGCTGGCGGCCTTCTTCATTGTGCTGACGAACTGGTTCTACATCTTCGTCTACACCAAGTGGCTCAAGCGCCGGACGTGGCAGAACGTGATTTGGGGCGGTGCCGCTGGCTGCATGCCTGTGCTCGTCGGCTGGGCCGTGATCCGCGGCCATGTCACCGACGGCAGCCCCGACCAGTGGTGGCAGGCGATCGTCCTGTTCATGATCATCTTCTTCTGGACACCGCCGCACACATGGGCTCTGGCCATGAAATACCGGGACGACTACGAGCGCGCCGAGGTGCCGATGCTCCCTGTGGTGGCGACACCAGTGGCCACCACCCGCCAGATCGTCTTCTACTCGTGGCTGACCGTCATCACATCGCTGCTGCTCGTGCCGGCTGCGTCGTGGGTGTACTTCGCGGTGGCCCTGCTCTCCGGTGGTGCCTTCTTGATCATGGCGACACGCCTGCACGCCGGAGTGAAAGCCGGCGGCGACGTCAAGCCGCTCAAACTGTTCATTCTGTCGAACAACTACCTCGCGGCGCTGTTCCTCGGGCTCTCCGTTGATGCTGTCTTCGGTCTGCAGACCTTGGGCGAGCTCGTCGGCGGGAGCTTAGGCTCGCTCGGTTAGCTGCTAGCCGCCGCCGGGGGATGGGACGCTCTAGCCTCCTGGCTATTGACTGCGCGCCGTAAAGCCCCGTCATCGGGGAGCGGTTAACCGGTGATATCGAGGACGATCGAGCCGGTCGTCTTGCGGCCCTGCAGGTCACGGTGCGCTTGCGCGGCGTCCGCGAGCGCGTATGGTTCTTGGACTCGAAGGGTGAGCGTTCCGTCGTCGACCGCGCGGACAACCGCCTGGGCACGCATGCGGAACTCGTCGTCCGTTGCGGTGTAGGCACCGATGGATGGGCGTGTGAGGAAGATCGAGCCGTGGGTGTTCAGCAGCTGCGGGTCGACGGGGTCGACGGGGCCCGAGGCGGCGCCGAAGAGGCACACGAGACCGCGGGGACGCACGGCTTCAAGCGATTCGCCGAAGGTGTCTTTACCCACGCCGTCGTAGACGACATCCACGCCGCGGCCACCGTTGCGGCGCCGGACCATCTCCGCGAGGTCGTCGCTGTAGCGGAACACCTCCGTCGCGCCGGCCTCGTAGGCCAGCTCCGCTTTCTCGTCTGTGGAGACGACGGAGTAGACGGTTGCCCCCTGCGCCGCCGCGAGCTGTGTGAGCAGCAGCCCCACGCCACCGGCTCCGGCGGTGATGAGCAGGGTGTCGCCTGCCTGGGTGTCGTGCACCCCGTAGAGGAGGTAGTGGGCAGTGATTCCCTGGAGGAGCATCGTTGCGGCCACATGCGGCGGAATCGACTCCGGCACCGCGACGAGGCGGTTGCGGTCCACGCACACGTATTCAGCGTACGAGCCTGGCGCGGATTCCCAGGCGACAACTGTGCCGGGGGCGATCTCACCGGCCGGGTCCTCCACGACCTCGCCGCAGCCTTCGAGGCCGGGAATGAACGGCAGCTCCGAGTGGTAGATCCCCTCGCGGTAGTAGGTGTCGATGTAGTTGACGCCGGCATAAGCGACTTTGACGAGCACCTGACCGTTGGGGGTGTTGGAGGGGGTGGGCGTGGGGACGTCGGCAAGCGTGAGCACGTCCGGCCCGCCGTTTTCGGTGATCTGGATAGCCTTCATACGTATCCAGGCTACGCGTGGGATACGAGGGGCGTGGCGCACTTGACCGGCTTCACTGGGTTTCCGGGCGCGTGACGGCAGTCGCCGCACCGCACGCACCATGCCGCCGCTTTACGACGTCGAGGTGTTGTACTGCCCCGGTTCCAGCAGCGGCAGCCGGCGGTTTCCGTGGCTGAACAGGAACGCGGTGAATGCGACGACGATGCCGGACATGAGGATGTGCAGAGGCACAGTCCAGCGCGGGACTCCGAGGTAGAACTGGCCGACACCGATCGCCCATTGGATCACGATCATGGCCACGAGGACGAGGGAGGTGTTGTAGGCGTCCTTCGGGGCGTTGTCGCGGCGCAGGATGTACACGGAGAAGAGGGTGAACGCCAGGTAGAGGTACATGCACGCGGCGTGGACGTAGGCGAGAGTGCGGGTGGGCAGTTGGAGGCGCCCTTCCATGCCGGCGGCGGCATCGCCCGCGTGGGGGCCGGACCCGGTGACCATCGTGCCGGTCACGAGAACGAGGCACAGTGCGACTGCGGCAGCCACGACGAGCCACTGGGCGGTCGGCGAGAAGCGGCGCGTGGGCGCGATGTCGTCGGGCTCAGCGATACGCATGTAGAGAACAGCCGCCACGAAAACCAGGATCATCGACGGCAGGAAGTGGATTGCCACAGACCACCAGCGCAGGTCGAGCAGCACTGAGATGCCGCCCAGTACGGCTTGCACCACGACCCCGATACCGGAGACCACCGAGAGTGCGATGATTTCTTGGCGACGGTTCGCCCGCAGCACCCCGATAAACAGCACGATGGTTGCCGCCGCCACGACGAAAGTCAGTGTGCGGTTGCCGAACTCGATGAGCTGGTGAACCCACGGGTTAGCACCCGGGACCGGGAAGAGTGAGCCTTCGTGGCACAGCGGCCACGTGTCGCAACCGAGCCCCGACCCGGTGACGCGCACCAGGGAGCCGGTGAACGTGATGCCGGCCTGCGCGATGAGCACGATGAGGGCGAAAATGCGCTGGGTCTTCAGCGTCGGCACGCTTTTCAGGCGCTCACCGAAACTGCGGTTGGGCGCGGCGGGTGGGGTGGATGTCGGGGTTGACACGGTCGGAGTGCGCCTTTCTCGTGATTGTGGTCGTGTGTGTCTGAGAGGGATTGCGAACAGTCTTGAGGGGTTCTGCCTAGCCGAAGGGCTCTGCCTACTCGAGGGCTTATGTCTATCCGTCGAATCGGAACCACCGGATAGTTCCCAGGACGGCGAAAACAGCCCACCCGATCAGGGCCAGCCACGCCCAGGGGTGGACGGTGGCGGAGAGGGCTCCGTCCATGGCGTCGGCAAGCGCCACAGAGGGGACGAGATCCCACAGACCTGCGGTGCCGAGGTTGCCCGAGTACACCACCCAGCCCAGAACTGCAAGCATGACCAGCCAAATGAAGTTTGCTCCCGCCAAGACGATTTCGGAAGATTGCGTCCCGCCAAGCAGCAGCCCGAGAGCAGTGAAAGCGGTGACCCCGGCGAGCAGCGTCAGGAATCCGAGTGCAGCGCCGCCCGCGGAGATGCGCCAGCCCAGGGCGAGGGCAATGCCGCCGAGAACGACGATCTGGACAAGCACTGTGGCGAGGACTCCGAGGACTTTGCCTGCGATGATCGTCCACGCGGGAACACCGGACGCGCCGGTGCGCTTCAGCGCACCGTACCGGCGGTCGAATGCCAGTGAAATTGCCTGCCCTGTGAAGCCGGCTGAAGCCGCCGCAATGGAGAAGACCATGGTGACGATCTGGTCGAGGCTCGTCTGGGCACCGAGCACCGGAACCACCGTGGCACCGATCAAGATCGCTGCGGGAATGAGCAGGTTCAGGAGGATTTGCTCACCGTGGCGCAGCAAGAGGATGGCCTCGATGCGGCCTTGCGATGCGATCATCCGTCCCGCGCTCGCTCGCCGAGGAGCTGGAGTGAAGGTGCCGGGCGGGAATTTCGCAGCGGACTTTGCGCTGGCCTCCGCGTTGGTGCGGACAGAGGCGGAAGTGGCCGCCCCATCGGCGTTGACGGTAGTGGAAGCGTTGTTCGGAGCAGTATTCATAGGTTTCACGGCAAATCACGCTCTCAGTTCGCGGCCGGTTAGATCGAGAAAAACGTCTTCGAGAGTGCGGTGGTGCACCCCCAATTCCTTGATTAGAACGTTCTGCCGCGCGGCTTCGGCGGCGACCGAGGCGATGATTTCTGGGTCTCCGGCGGAGTGGAGGCGGTAGGTGAGGGGGGAGTCGTCGATAAGCGATGTTTCCGCGGAAAGCGCGGTGAGGTCGAGCGGACGGTCGGTATGGATGAGGAGAGCGGGATGATCGCCGGTGTCGGTGAGCTCTTGTGGCGAGCCCGAGGCGACGACGGATCCGCGGTCGATGATGACCACGTTGTCCGCCAAGCGCTCAGCTTCGTCCATGAGGTGGGTGGTCAGGATGACGGTGACTCCATCACGCTTCAAAGCTTCGACTAGACCCCACACGGCATGTCGCGATTGCGCGTCCATCCCCGCGGTCGGCTCGTCGAGGAAGATCATTTCCGGCCGGCCGATCAACGCCAACGCGAGTGACAGCCGCTGTTGCTGGCCTCCGGACAGGCGGCGGTACGTCGTTTTTGCCACCTTGTTCAGGCCGAGGGTGTCCATGAGCCACGCCGGGTCGATCGGGTCCGCGTTGTAGGAGGCGGTCAGTTCGAGCATTTCCTTGACACGGATCCCGGAATAGGATCCGCCGCCTTGGAGCATGATTCCGATGCGTTCGCGCACCTTCTCGCCCTCACGCTGCGGGTCCATCCCTAGGAGCGAGATCGAGCCGCTGGTCGGGGCAGTGAAGCCCTCGCACATCTCGATGGTCGTGGTCTTGCCAGCCCCGTTCGGACCGAGCAGGGCAAGGACTTCGCCGCGGCGCGCTGTGAAACTGAGATGGTTGACGGCGTTCACAGAGCCGAACGACTTGACCACGTCGCGGACGGCCAGTGCCGCTTTACTTCCGGCGGGTGCAGTTGTGCTCGTTGCCGCGACGGATTCGCTGGTGGATTGTGCAGGTTTCATCGCGCTCAGTGTAGAACTTTTTGTCCATGAATCCGGAACCATGCCCACGCGCAGGCGGCAATCGCGACAACGGCGAGGAGTGCGTTGACGTATATCGTCGCAACCGCGGCGGGGGGCAGCGCCAAACCGCGGGGGAGCACAACGAAGCTGAAGAGCGCGCTGTAGGCGGCTGTACCTGCGCGGAAGAATGTGCGGTCGGCCCACGCAGCCAGCGGCATGATTCCCCATAGCGGATACCACGGGTGCACAACGGGGAAGAGGAGGACAAGGACGAGGGTGGACACGCCGAGCCCCCCAACGGGGTGAATCGTGCCCTTGTACGTGGCCCACAGCATGCGGAGGATGAACCCCGCCGCGATGAGCAAACCGCACGTGCGGGTGACCACGAGCGCAGCCTCCGAATGGTCGCCGAGTCCCAGGAGCTGACCGACGAAAGCGGAGATCACCCCGACATCAGTGGTGAGGGAGAGCCAGCTGCGGATTGTCGCGGCGCCGCCTTGCCCGCTGACCCAGCCAAGCCCGATACCGGTGAGCGCAGTGGCCGCGGCGATGGAGGCGACCATCACTGTCGTCTGAACCGCGATCGCTCCGGCGATTCCCAACAGGCCGCCCCAGCGCCGCGCCAGCGCCATTCCCACGAATCCGAGCGCCAGAAAGCCGGTCACCTTGACCATCCCCGCACAGCTGATGAGGATCCCGGATGCGACCAGCAATCCCCAGCCCGCAGTTCCGCCGAGACGGTCGACGCCGCGCAGACCCAGTTCGAGGCCGACCAGCAGGATGCCCATCATGATGGCCTCATTGTGGATGCCACCGATGAGGTGCAAGATGACGAGGGGGTTGAGGGCACCCAGCCACACAGCGGCCGAACGGTTGACCCCGCACCGCCGCGCGAGCGCCACGATCGCCCATGCCGCCGCTGCCAGTCCGATCAAGGCGATGAGGCGGTGGCAGATCACGCCCCAGAAAATAGATGAACCGGTGAGACGCGAAATCGCTGAGGAGATGCCAAGGGCCACCGGCCCGTACGGAGAGGGCGACTCCGCCCAGATGAACGGCACACTGCGCGCCAGCGGATGCTCCTGCCCGAGCAGCTCGACGGGGCCCGCCGAATACGGGTCCATCCCGCGCGCCACAATCGCTCCTTGCGCGAGGTACGAGTAAATGTCCTGCGTGAACAGCGGCGCCGTGAAAATGAGCGGAAGGATCCACGCACCGAGAGTTCGCAACAGCGTGGGCGCCGCAACGCGCGACGGCCCGCCGCCCGCGCCGACGAACGCGCCCATGAGCAGCCACGCGAAAACCAGGAAAGCAACGCCGACGAGCACGAGGCTTGACGACGCCAACATCATCCTCCCCATCCACGCTCCCAACGGAAGTGAAGCGAAGGAGGTGGCTGATGCGTCGACCACCGGCAGTGCCCCGCCCCCGAGCCCCCCGAGCGCAATGAGGAAAGTGCCGGTCAGCCCGAGGACGCGCAGTGCCTCGAAACGGTTTCGCTCCCGCATGGACGGCGCGGTTTCAGACGACGAGGCCGATCCGAGCGGACCGGTGTGCAGCTCCGCGGATCGGGACCCGGGCCGGCCGAAGCGGGGGAGTTCACGCGTGACGGACACCACCGGCGAACGGCCACGGTGGGCATTGCGGCCCTTATCGTGGTCATCTGCGCGGGACTCGAATTTCACAGACGTAGTGTACAAAAACAGTGCTGTGTCAAGGTTCGGACACGGAACGACTACCCAGATACGGACCTTGAACAAACGCCGAAATTAGCGCACACTATTGTTGTCTAAAGGTAGAAAGACCCGTGTATGGGCGGGCCGGACCAGCGCACGGAAAACCGCGGAAAGTCGCGGTAGATAAGGAGCGGAGAAAGGCATGGCAGGTGCACAACGGTCGACCGACGGTCAGACCCGCAGCCGCATCATGTCCTGCATGCTCCGGTCCGGTCCAGCGACGGCGGCCGACCTCGCGCAGCAAGTGGGTCTTTCACCTGCCGGTGTACGCCGGCATATAGACAAACTGCTCGACTCTGAGCTGGTGGAGGCGTGCGACGCCCCAGCCCAGTCGCCCGCGGATAAACCCGCGCGGGGACGACCAGCCCAGCATTACCGTCTCACGGAAAGCGGCCGCGATAGCTTCGGCAATGGATACGACGAGCTCGCACTCGCCGCCTTCGCCGAAGTCGAGGAGCTCGGCGGCCGCGAAGCCGTGAAAAAGCTCGCGCGCAAGCGGGCGGAGCGGTTGCTGGGGGCGGCGGGGGACGTCGATAAGCGGAAAACGCGCGAGGCGCGGGACGTGGAGGAGGCCGCAAGCGATGTCGCGGACGCTTTCGCAACCCACGGCTACGCCGCTGAAACGAACCACGTAGGCTCGAGTCTGCAACTGTGCCAGCATCACTGCCCGGTTCACGCGGTCGCGTCCGAGTACCCGGAGATTTGCGAGGCTGAGCACGAGTTAATTGCGGAACTGGTGGGCTCGACTGTCGCCCCGTTGGCGCTGATCGCGAATGGCGATGGGGTGTGCACGACGCATATCAGTCTTGCAAAGAGCAACCAAGCTGGAGGAACCACAATGCGAAAGGAGCGGAGACGATGACTAGTACGACTCCCGCACCCGGCCTGGAAAAGCCGATGAACGACGACGAGATCATCGAGTCGATGGGCCCGTACAACTACGGGTGGCACGACTCGGACGAGGCAGGCTCTGCTGCCCGCCGCGGTCTCGACGAGGATGTTGTGCGCACTATCTCCGAGGCCAAGAACGAGCCGGAGTGGATGCTTGAACAGCGCCTGAAGGCCCTGGACATCTACAACAAGAAGCCGCTGCCGAATTGGGGTCCCGACCTGTCCGGCATCGACTTCGACCAGATCAAGTAC
>OJLS01000152.1_pt1 | contig 16677 bp, 15 predicted proteins | sample 1597081 | NCBI WGS metagenome assembly OJLS01 (sample SAMEA3904663, study PRJEB24821) | metagenome | biome: Builtin; feature: hospital; material: surface | place: USA | collected 2013-05-22
CGTATGCAGTACCAATGGTGACTCCGGTGGTCCGGTGTACGGCGAAGTAGAAGGAAAGCAAACCATCGTGGGTGTGGTCTCGGGAACGACGCAACGCCTCGAAGAAGGCCACACCTGCCAAACCACGCCGACGGACATGGAGCTGTCTTTCACGTTGGCCACCGATATTCAGCTTCTAGCTAAAGAGGTCTTGGGGCCCGTGGTCTAAGTGCGCCGCACTGGTCTACGCTAGGTGGCATGCCGACTCCAGATTTTATTATTCAGCTGCGCGAAAAGATTGGCCACGAGCAGATCTTCGTGCCGGCCTGCAGCGCCATCATCATCCGTGATGTTCCGGCAGACGCCGCGCTTTGGGAAGTCCCCTCCGTGCTCCTAGTAAAGCGTTCCGATAACGGTACATGGACCCCGGTGGAAGGAATCTGCGAGCCAGGCGAGGAGATCACCACCACCGCGCTGCGAGAAGTCAAAGAGGAAGTGGGGCTCGACGCCAAGGTGGAAGCCCTTTTGGGCGTGGGGCAGTCCGGACCAGTGACCTACCCCAACGGTGATGAGTGCACCTTTATGGGAACGGCGCTGCGCGTATCAGTAGCGGATGGCGCAGAGCCGGTCATCAGCGATGAAGAAAATACCGAGGCTGGGTGGTTCTCCGTGGCGAAGCTTCCCGAAAGCGTTTCGCGCCGCCACCGCCTCATGATTGCCGACGCCGTAGCGCAGATGAAACATCCCCGCGGTTTTGCCCCGCGCATGGGCTGGATGAAGCGCAGCGAGCAACCGGGACTGTAGGGCTAGTCTTCTGCGGCGTCGGCAAGCAGCCCGCCCAATTGCTGTGGGGTCTCGGCAGCGATGAGCTCTTGTACAATGCCAGCGCGCGCATCGGCAATGTTGTCGTTGTCGCCGCAGGAAATCACGGTATCGCTGGTAGTGACCAAGAGCTTGCCGCGCCGGGCTAGGTCATAAAAGAGCGGGCAGTCTTGCACGCCCCAGCGCCAGGCAGTGGCGTAGAAGTCCCGCGCGCCTGAGCCAAGCCACGACGTCTCCAAGAGCAGGTGGCCGCGGCGCAGGAATATGCCGTCTCGCTGCAGGCCGGCGAGTACGTCTCTCACCGCAGCCAGGTTGGCGCGATCCCAAGCGATGAAGGTGATAGGGGAGCTATTATGCATCAGCGGCGCCGGCGACGATTGCCATCTGCGCGGCCACCGGAATAGGCGCGCACGGAATTCTCGCCGCCCTCGGGGCCCAAGTCATCTATGCCCCAGGAATCTTCCGCATAGATTGCGTATTCCCTGCTCCAGTGCTCGCGCCGCGGTCGCGCTTCACGCGTGCGGCGGCGTGTGCGGCGCTTGCCTCGTTCAAAGCTAACGTCTCGCATAGTGGCTGCGCCTCCTTACTACCTTTCTGGACCCGTCTTAATGAGTGGTTCTTCAGGGCCGGTTTCCTTCTTTCCCTCCCACACCCAGCTGAGGAAGCGGGTGGAGCACAGCATCCAGTGGGCGGTGAGGAGGACGGGAATGGTGAGCGCAATGGCGTCGATAAGCTCGGAGCCATTGACCAATGCTAGCTGGTGGCCGCCCATGCTTACGGTTCCTGGCGGGAATGTGCAGGACCACCACGCCGGGGAGTACGGAACCCACCGTGCCACATTGGGATAGAACGTAAACATCGCGTAGATGGACAGCGGAATGGCGATAATAAGCGCCGTAACGCCGTAATAGATGGACACCGGGCCGGGGAAGAGAATCTGCATTGCCGTCGTGGACTGGCCCACTACACCTAGCGGGACCCATGCGGTGGCTGATTTCGCGCCGGTGAAATCCACCTTGCCGTGCCATGCGGCCCAGTACACGCGAGCGAAGGTGGGCACCGCCGTCACCAGGGACATGAAGAAAAATACCGTACCCATCACGTGGTAGAGCGGGCCGTAGTCATTAGCTAGCCAACCGGAAACGGAAGCTGAAATCATAGGGCCGACCAGCGGCAGGCCCCAGGTGAACTTCGGTTCGCCATCAAAGCGCGTGAGCTGGATAGCCCACGTGATAACCGTAACCGGGCCACCGATCCAAAAGCCCACTAGACGGAATGTAGGGATATCCGTCAAACCGGAAAGCGCGGCACCGAGCGCCAAGATTCCGATGAAAAACATCGACCACTCCGCCATAGTGGTGCGCTCAAAGCTAGGGTGGCGGTAGCGCAAGAAGCCCGCGGTGAGAACGACAAAGATGACGCACGCGATGGCGGCAAAAATGCCCGCCAGGATCATCATGCCTTCTTCCACGAGCAGGCGCGAAACGATGGAGGTGCCCATGAGGCTGCCTCCCCACGCGGGGCCAGGGGCTGGGAGTTGGCGGAATCTATCTGTCACACCCACATGTTAATTTCTTTCGGTCGGATTATCAGAATTTTGCTGTCGTTTTTGCTGGTGAGAACTCTCGCTAAGCGTGCCTATAGGGGCGGGGGTCAATCCCACGTGAATGTGTGTCTGGGGTCGCACTATGAAAGTGTTCGGGAGCCAAGCAGGCGATTTTTGGGTACCGCGGGTGGATTGGTCAAAGTTACAGGAAAGACCAATGAGGTGATAAACGCCGCTTTGAGTGCTAGTATCTAAGCGGTAAGCCAGAGTTGAGCGTAAGCAAGAATACTCAGGGCAACAACTCCGAAAGCCTGCGCTTGGCGTGGGCTTTTGTGCTATCGGGAGAATTGGGTGCTGCTAGCATATATCGATGAAATCGGACAGACTGGGGCATTTGTCCATCCTCGGCATAAGAGATTCTCCGACAGCCCCGCATTCGGGTATGGCGGGTTTCTGATACCCGAAGATAAAGCTCGGGATTTTGGTGCATATTTTGCTCATTCGAAGCAACAGTTGTGCAAGCATGAAATTCCGAAAGGAACTGATCCCAACCAATGGGAAAAGAAGGGATCAGATTTACTCTATGCATTGGTGTATGAGGAGCGACGGCAAAATCTGCGAGTACTCGGTTCATTAATTTCGAAGCTGAGGAATCTCGGAGGTCAACTCTTCTACTACGCGGAGGAAAAGCCACTGGGTACTCCCAAGGAAACGAACTGCGGACCAGATGAGTTTAAGGGGAGAGAAGAGTCTGCGATGCGCGAGTCTCTGAACCGGCTTGCGCGTGCGGCAGATGCGAACGATGAATCTGTACTTGTCTTGATGGACCAAATCAATGAAAAGTCGCGAAAGCAGCGTCTGCCAGCAATGTATGCACATATTCTCGGCCGTGCTTCATGGCATGAAGAGATGCGTAGAATTGTGGAGCCGCCGATGCATATCGATAGCCAGCTATCCGCAAATATTCAGTTTGCCGATTGGGTCTGCGCCATGATTAAACGCGCAATCGAATACCAGCTGGTGGAAGACTCGAGATACGCATGGATTGCCGAGGCTCGCGAACTACAAGCAGCATTCGGGGCTTTTACTCACGAATCAAAACTCCATTTATGGCAGCGCAGTATCGACGACCTTCATCACTCTGAGGTTTTAAATAGAGAGCGCCGAGTCATAGCACGGTCAGGTTCGTTGCTTCAAAAAGAGGAAAATCAAAGGATGCTTGAGCGGGTACGTATGGCTAGTCAGAAGAACGCCTAATCCGCTCGCATATTGAGCAATAGAGGCCAACAGCTGGTCTCGAATGAAACGATCGAGGTTGGTACTTTCTCGCGGCCAGCGCAGAGAATTAAGTAACTGCGAGGTTTAGCTGCTTCACAGAATGGGGGAGGCGATGAATACTTAGCGCTATTCAAATGGCCAAGTTCGTGGGCATCTTTCAGGTTGTAGCGCTGGTTGGTCTTCTCTCTATCCCGCGAAGATCCCGCAGTTTGCTTTGGCACCGACATAGTAGGAAATATTAAAGTCCCGTGGCCTGCGGTGATAAGGAAGCCACAGACCACGGGACCAAGACCTAAAAATCAGCAGTCGTAGTACATCTCAAACTCCTGCGGGGTAGGACGCAGGCGAACCGGGTTAATCTCGTTCTCGTACTTGTAGTTGATGTAGGTCTCGATGAGATCCTCGGTGAAGACATCGCCTTCGGTGAGGAAGTCCATGTCCTCCTGCAGGGCCTTGAGGGAAGCCTCGAGGGAGGTCGGTGCCTGTGGGATGGACTCAGCCTCTGCTGGCGGCAGCTCGTAGAGGTCCTTATCAACTGGAGCGTGCGGCTCAATGCGGTTCTTTACGCCGTCGATGCCGGCCATCATCATGGCGGCAAAGCCCAAGTACGGGTTGCCGGATGGATCCGGTGCGCGGAACTCGATGCGCTTGGCCTTCGGGTTGGAACCGGTAATCGGGATACGGATTGCGGCCGAGCGGTTGCGCTGGGAGTACACCAGGTTAATCGGGGCCTCGAAGCCCGGCACTAGGCGGTGGTAGGAGTTCAGCGTCGGGTTGGTGAACGCGAGAACTGCACCAGCGTGGTGGAGGACACCGCCGATGTAGTAGCGGGCGATATCGGAAAGGCCTGCGTAGCCAGCCTCGTCGTGGAAGAGAGGCTTGCCGTCCTTCCACAGGGACATGTGGGCGTGCATGCCAGAACCATTATCGCCGGCCAGCGGCTTGGGCATGAAAGTTGCGGTCTTGCCCCACTGCGCCGCAGTCTGCTTAATCACGTATTTGAAAGTCTGGATGTCATCGCCCGCGTGCAACATGGAGTTGAAGCGGTAGTTGATCTCATTCTGGCCGGCGCCGACCTCGTGGTGGAAGCGCTCGATTTGGAAGCCAACCTTTTGCAGGTTCTCTACCATGGCATCGCGCACCTCACCGTGCTTGTCATACGGCGCGGTGGGGAAGTAGCCGCCCTTCATGCGCGTCTTGTAGCCGGTGTTCGGGGTGCCGTCGAAGTTGGTTTCCTTATCGCGGTTCCACCAACCCTCATCGGAGTCCACCTCATAGAAACCGTGGTGGGCATCGGTGGCGTAGCGCACGGAGTCAAAGAGGTAGAACTCGGCCTCAGCGCCAAAGTTGCAAGTATCGGCAATGCCGGTGGACTGCAGGTACTCTTCCGCCTTGCGCGCGATGTTGCGCGGGTCGCGGGAGAAAGGCTCAAAGGTAAATGGGTCGTGGACGAAGAACTTGATATTCAGGGTCTTGGCCGTGCGGAACGGATCGATATGCGCGGTGGCTGGATCCGGCAGCAGGGTCATATCGGACTCATCGATGGTGGTGAATCCGCGGATTGAGGAGCCGTCGAAGGCAAGGCCATTTTCGGCATCTTCTACGGTGAACTCATCTGCTGGGATGGAAAAGTGGTGCTCGGTGCCTGGGACGTCCGTAAAGCGGATATCGACGAACTTTACGTCCTCGTCCTTAATGAATTGGACGATGTCCTGCACTGTCTCGAAAGACACGTTTGTCTCCTCGTTGTTGACCGGTGAATTGTCTCTCTATAGCCTACTAGGTTCTCCCCGTGGGCATCGCGATTCCCCTCGTTTCACATCTCACTTTGTGCCCGCTAGATTGGTGAGCATGGCAGACAAGCGTACGTGGCTCGACGGGCCGAATATTCCGGGCGAATACGATGACATGGAAGGCCCCGGCCGCTGGCCGGGCGAAAAGCTCGGCCTTCCGGAGTCCGGGCCGGGGTCACTGGCCCCCGTTGGCCGCCGTGCCGGCGCCGTGGCCATTGACTGGATCGTGTGCATGCTCATTGCCAACCTGATCCACATGTTCACCACGGAACTTGGGGGCGTGGCTTTCTTGGGCTACGCCCTGTGGGTCATCATGGGCATCGTGTGTGGTTGGCTCTTTGCTCGCACCCCCGGCATGCTGCTGTTGGGTATGGGCGTGGCGCGACTCGATGTCCCCGGTGCCCGCGTGGGCCTTTGGCGCGCGGCGCTGCGCACAGTGCTCACAGGTGTGCTGTTTCCAGCGGCCATGGTTGATGCGGATGGACGCGGAATGCATGACCGCGCCACCGGTACCATCGTTATTCGCTCCTAAACAGCCTGCTTTCAAAGGCATAAGAAAATCCCTGCTACGCCGTAGACGGTGTAGCAGGGATTAGCTTTAGCGCTTATTTATTCTTCTTGCGCTGCTGGGCGCGGCGCATGCGGCGGTTCATGCCCGCCATGTTCTGCGCCTGGTGGGGCATCGGGCCCTTGGGCATACCCGGGGTGGTACCCGGCATGGAGTCCATGGCCTCGATGCGGCGGATGTTGTCGTAGGTTTCGTTCTTATTGAAGTTGCGTGGCAGCTTCATGACCTTATTGCGCAGCTTGGATACGGGAACCTCGTCCTCGCCGTTGCCCACGAAGATTTCGTAGATGGGAACGCCGCCGGCGATCTTGTCTACACGCTTCTTCAGCTGGTTCAAGGTGGGGCGGACACGGTTCTTATTGCCCTCGCACACGAAGATGACGCCGGCGTTGCCGATGACGCGGTGGATAAGATCCTGCTGGCGGGTAGCGGCCACACCGGTCTTTACGGACCACACGATACCCACCGTATTGCGCAGCTGCTGCTCCAGCGCCCAGCCGGCAGCGCCCGGTTGGTCCTCCACGCGCTTGTACATATCGCGCTCAAGGCGGCGGGTAAAGAGGAACATGGCGAGCAGCGCGCCGATGCCCAAGCCGAGGATGAGCATGAACCATTGGCCGCCAAAAAGCCGGCCAATGAGGAAGAAGAGCAAGCCCATGCCCAGGAAGGCACCCAGCATGATAGGGATAAGCGCTTTATCCTGCTTGCGCTGCATATTGAATGCTTGCCACATCTGGGACCAGGTTTGCTTACGCTGCTGGCGCTTGGCCGCGCGTTCTTGCTTCTTTGCAGCCTTTAGTGCTGCCTTGTCATCTTTCGCCATGGCTCCTACTTTAAAGGTCAACGGGCATAAATGTTAAAACGGCCCACGCGAAAACGCAGGCCGTTGTGAAAACGTTCGGTTTAGCGGATGGTGGCCGCCGCCGAATTCGCATTAGCCGGGGTCTTGGCCATGCGGGTGGTCACAGGAGTCTCTTCCGATGGGCCGTACTTCTCCAGCAGAGTGGAGGCCTCTTGGGCGGTGGCACCCTGGGAGGTCTCGGCCAGATGCTTGAGGTTTTCTGGAAGCTCGAAGCCGCGCTTTTCCATGGCCTGCACGTAGAGGCGGCCGGCGCGGTAGGACGAGCGCACCAGCGGGCCGGACATGACGCCGCCGAAGCCGAGCTCCTTGGCCAGTTTGGAGTGGGCGACGAATTCCTCTGGCCGCACCCAGCGCTCAATCGGGTGGAAGCGCGGGCCGGGGCGCAGGTACTGGGTGATGGTGATGATATCGCAGCCAGCAGAGCGCAGGTCACGCAATGCTTCCTCGACCTCATCCTCGGTCTCGCCCATGCCCAAAATCAGGTTGGACTTGGTAATCAGGCCATAGTCGTGGGCCTGGCGGATAACGTCCAAGGAGCGCTCGTAGCGGAAGGCCGGGCGGATGCGCTTAAAGATGCGCGGCACGGTTTCCAAGTTGTGGGCGAAGACCTCTGGCTTGGCTTCAAAGACCTCTTCCAAAAGGTCCGGCTTGCCGGAGAAATCCGGGGTGAGGTTTTCCACGCCGGTATGCGGGTTAAGCTCGTGAATCTTGCGCACCACCTCGGCATAGAGCCAAGCGCCCTCATCCGGAAGATCGTCGCGGGTAACGCCGGTAATGGTGGTGTAGTTAAGGTCCATTTCCCGGATATTTTCGGCCACGCGGCGCGGCTCGTCGCGGTCTAATTCTTCCGGCTTGCCGGTGGCAATATCGCAGAAGTCGCAGCGGCGGGTGCACTTATCGCCACCGATAAGGAACGTAGCCTCGCGGGATTCCCAGCACTCGTGGATATTCGGGCAGCCTGCCTCTTGGCACACGGTGTGCAGGGAAGCGCCGGCCACACGGGATTTCATGTCCTCGTAGCCCGGGCCAGTGCGGACCTGGTTGCGAATCCAGCGTGGCTTTTGTTCGATGGGTGACTCCGCATTCTTCTTTTCAATGCGGAGCATCTTGCGTCCTTCAGGCTTTATAGTCACAAAAACTCACTTTATCGGTTGACGGTGGTGATGGCTAATAGCTCTTCTAGGTATAAGTCGCCGGGGTCACATCCTATTCCGCGCCAGCCCCGAACGAGGGCTAGTGCCGCGCTTGCCGACGCCTCTCCCGTGCCCTTTCATTCGCCAGCTTCGTGGGATCCGGGGCTGAGCCGAAGGTGTGATCAGCGACGATGAGACGACCCGAGAGGGCGTCGTCCAGCGCTTCCAACAGCGGCTGGGTGGCGTCCTCGAGGGTGACCTTACGGCCGAGTTCTAGGGACAGGGTGGTGACGTCGGCGTCGTCGATGCCACAGGCCACAATGTGGTCGTAATAGTCCAGTGTATTGCAGCAATTGAGCGCCAAGCCGTGCATGGTCACCCCGCGGGTAATGCGGATGCCGAGCGCGGCAATTTTGCGGTCGCGTTTCGGCGCGGATGGATCCTTGGCCTGCGCGGTGGAGGGGACCCAAACACCCGAGCGGCCGTCGATGCGCCCAGCGGTGGTAACTCCCATCTGTCGCACGGTCTGGATGGTGGCTTCCTCTAAGCGGCGGACATAGTCGACGACGTCGACAGGCTCGGCCAGTTTGATAATGGGGTAGATGACCAGCTGGCCCTCGCCATGCCAGGTGATGCGCCCGCCGCGGTCCACGGTGATAACGGGCAGGCCATTATCCGGCATATCCTCTGGCTGGGTGCGTTTGCCGGCGGTATAGACGTTCGGGTGCTCGACTGCAAGCACCACGTCGCCTTGCTCGCCCTTGGCGCGGGCGGCTGCTATCTCGGCCTGGTAATCCCACGCCTCTTGGTAGTCCATCCGGCCCAAGAAACGGACCTCTAGTGGCTTATCGGAGGCGCGGATGGAGCGCTCGGCGGGGAAGAAAGGATCGCGTGGTGCAGTCATAGCCTCAAAGTTTCCTCTGGTGCGGTGGGCAAAGCAAAGCGGGAGGATGCGCATGGCACACCCTCCCGCATGGGGCCGAATTAGTCCAGGCCGTTAGCGGATGCGTAGGCGCCGGCATCCATGAGCTCGCCGGCCTCATCTACCTCGACCTCGAAGAGCCAGCCCTCACCAAACGGGTCGTTGTTGATGACCGCGTAGTCACCGTGCACGGCCTCGTTAACGGCCTTGACGGTGCCGGTGACAGGGGAGTAGAGGTCAGAGACGGACTTGGTGGACTCGACCTCGCCGCAGGACTCGCTGGCGGTGACGGTATCGCCTACCTCCGGTAGCTCGGCGAAGACAACCTCGCCCAGGCGATCGGCAGCGACGGAGGTAATGCCGATGCGCACGGTAGCGCCTGCGACGGCGTCAGCGGTGGCGTTGACCCACTCGTGGTCTTCGGAGTAGGAGAAATCTTGTGGAAGGGTAGCCATGGTGATGTAGTCCTTTCGGGCTGGTTGAGAAGATGTTTACTTGTCGCGCTTGTAGAACGGCAACGCGGTTACTTCAAAAGGATAGCGCTTGCCGCGAATATCTACCTCGACTTCGGCGCCAGGCTCGAGTTCGGCGCTGGTTTCCAGCAGCGCGATAGCCACTGGGTGCCCCAGGGTGGGGGAAGGCTGGCCGGAGGTGACGGTTCCGACCTTCTTGTCTCCCACGAATACTTCGGCTCCGGCGCGCGCGGCGCGGCGCTGCGTGGAGGTGAGGCCGGTGATCGCCACCTGTGGGCCTTCGGCAGCGCGCTGGCGGATGACCTCGGCGCCGACGAAATCGGCCTCCTTCTTGGCAAAGGCACGCGCCATGCCCGCCTCTACCGGGGTGATATCGCGAGAGAGCTCGTTGCCATAGAGCGGCATGCCGGCCTCGAGGCGCAGGGAATCGCGGGCGGCAAGGCCGCACGGCTTGAGGTCGTATTCCGCGCCGGCCTTGAGCAGTTCTTCCCACAGCTGCGGGGCATCGGAGTTATACACGATGAGCTCGAAGCCATCCTCACCGGTGTAGCCGGTGCGCGCGATAATGGCGAAGGTGCGCGCTACCTTGCCCATGGTGGCAGCGTAGTAGCCGAGGTTATATACCTCGTCCTGCTTATTGTCTTCTACTAGCGGCACGAGGATTTCTGCGGCCTTAGGGCCCTGGACGGCGATCATGGCGACGTCGCGGGACTCGTTCTTCAGGGAAACATCGAATCCCTCAGCGCGCTTATTGAGTTCGTCCCACACGGTATCGGCATTGCCGGCATTCGGCACGACGAGGAATTTGTCCTCTTCAAAGCGGTAGGTAATCAGGTCATCGATGATGCCGCCGTCTTCAGCGGCAATCATGGAGTACTTGGCCTTGCCCACCTTGAGTGGCTCAAAGTTGGAGATAAAGGCATAAGACAAGAACTTGTCGGCGTCGGTGCCGTTGACCCAGATCTCGCCCATGTGGGACAGATCAAAGAGGCCAGCGGTGCTGCGCACCGCGCGGTGCTCATCCAGCTCGTTCTGGTACTTCAAGGGCATGTTCCACGGGCCGAAGGCCGTGAAAGTGGCGCCGAGCTTCTCGTGCTCGGCATGAAGCGGGGAGGTAAGTAGTTCGGTCATGGTTACTCCTCAGAATCGTCGATGTCGAAAGCTTCTGGTGGTGGGCAGCTGCATACTAGGTTGCGGTCGCCGTAGGCCTCGTCGATGCGGCGCACCGGCGGGAAGTACTTGTAGCTGTGACGCAGGGATTTCACGGGCCACGCGGCCTTTTCGCGGCTGAAGGCGAACTCCCACGTATCGGAGCCGATGGACTCCGCGGTAAATGGTGCGTGGTGAATAACGGAGCCCTCGTAGGAAACCTCGCCGTCGATGATCTCTTGAATCTCGGCGCGAATGGTGCGCATTGCCTCGATGAAGCGGTCCAGTTCGCCCAAGTCTTCAGACTCGGTGGGCTCGACCATGAGGGTTCCGGCCACCGGGAAGGCAAGGGTAGGGGCGTGGAAACCAAAGTCCACGAGGCGCTTGGCTACGTCGGCGGCGGTGACCCCGGAGGCGTCAGTAAGCGCGCGCAGATCCAGGATGCACTCGTGTGCCACCAAGCCAGCGTTGCCGGTGTAAAGCACAGGGAAGGAATCTTTCAAGGACTTGGCCAGGTAATTCGCGCCCAAAATGGCGTGGGCGGAGGCTTGTGCCAGTCCTTGCGCACCGGTCATGGCGAGGTACGCCCAGGAAATCGGCAGCACACCCGCCGAGCCGTACTTGGTATTGGTAATCGGCACGCCCTGGCCTACTGGGGTAGCGGCGGTGGCATCCAGCTGCGGATCCGCGGCGTTGGTGGGCAGGAAGGGGATGAGGTGCTCGGCCACTGCGACCGGACCCACGCCTGGGCCGCCACCGCCATGCGGAATGGTAAAGGTCTTGTGCAGGTTGAGGTGGGACACATCGCCGCCGAACTGGCCTGGGCGGGCCCAGCCGGTCAGCGCGTTCATATTCGCACCGTCGATATAGACTTGTCCGCCCACCGCGTGGACCTTATCGCATACGTCGCGGACCTCCGGATCGAAGACACCGTGGGTGGACGGGTAGGTCACCATGATGCCGGCAATGTGGTTGCTGTGCTTGGCAATCTTGTCATCCAAATCCGCCAGGTCAATAGAGCCGTCCTCGGCGGTCTTCACCACTACAACGCGCAGGTTAGCCAGCGTTGCCGAGGCCGCATTGGTACCGTGCGCGGAGGCTGGGATGAGCACTACATCGCGCTCGTTATCGCCATTGGCTACGTGGTAGCGGCGGATGGCCAAAAGACCCGCCAGCTCGCCCTGGGAGCCGGCATTGGGCTGGATGGAGACCTTGGCGTAGCCGGTGACCTCGGCCAGCCACCCCTCAATCTCTTCTACCAGTGCGCGCCAACCGGCGGTCGTTTCCTCTGGCGCGTAGGGGTGGATGCCTGCAAACTCCGGCCAGGAGATGGGTTCCATGGCGGCGGTGGGGTTGAGCTTCATGGTGCAGGAGCCCAGCGGGATCATGGTGCGGTCGAGCGCCAAGTCCTTATCGGCTAGCTTTCGCAGGTAGCGCAGCATCTGGGTCTCGGAGTGGATGCGGTTGAAGATCTCGTGTTGGAGCGGCTCCTCGCCACGCTGCAGCTTGTCCGGCAGGGCAAAGTCGGCCTCAGTAGCATCGGCACCGAAGGCTTGGGCGAGCTTGGCGACGTCCCCCTTGGTCGCCGACTCACCAAAGGACACCGATACCTTATCCTCGCCGATGGTACGCACGAGGTAGCCCTCTTCTTGGAGGTCAGCCTTGATGGTGGCGGCGTCTATGCCGGAAACAGTAACGGTATCGAAGAAGTCCTCGGAGACTAGTTGCTGTCCCGCATCCTTGACGGACTGTGCAAAGGAGGAAGCGAGCGCGTGGACGCGCTGGGCAATGGCCTTGAGACCTTGCGGGCCGTGGTATACGGCGTACATGGAGGCGACGTTGGCCAGTAGCGCCTGCGCAGTACAGATATTGGAAGTAGCGCGTTCGCGGCGAATGTGCTGCTCGCGGGTCTGTAGTGCCAGGCGGTAAGCAGGGCGACCATCCGCGTCCTTGGACACGCCCACGATGCGGCCAGGCATCTGGCGCTTGAGCTTTTCCGTGACCGCCATGTAGGCAGCGTGCGGGCCGCCGAAGAAGAGCGGAACGCCAAAGCGCTGGGAAGAGCCGAGCACAATATCGGCGCCCAGCGAGCCAGGTGCCTCCAACAGGAGCAAAGAAAGTGGGTCGGTGGCCACGGTAGCCAGTGCGCCGCGGGTGTGTAGCTCCTCGATGATGGTGGAGGGGTCAAAGATATCGCCCTCGGTGCCGGTGTAGGCGATTACTGCGCCGATGAGATCCTCGCCCACGAGGCCTTCGCGCAGGTCCACGATTTCTACCTCGAGGTCAATCGCGCGGGCGCGCTCCGCGGCGACGGTAAGCACCTGCGGGTGCAAGCGAGAATCCAGCACCACGCGGCGCCCCTTCTTGACCGCGCGGGACATAAGCCCCACGGCTTCCGCGGTGGCGGAGGCCTCATCCAGCAAGGATGCATTCGCGATGGGCAGACCGGTCAGGGACTCAATCATGGTCTGGAAGTTCAACAGCGCTTCAAGACGACCCTGGGAGATCTCTGGCTGATACGGGGTATAGGCGGTGTACCATCCCGCATCTTCCAATAAACCGCGGCGGATGACCGCGGGGGTGAGGGTGTCAGAAAAGCCTTGTCCATAGAAGGACTTCAGCACGGTGTTCTGGTTGGCGTACTCCCGCAATGTAGCCTGCGCCTCATCTTCCGAGAGTGCCTCAGGAAGCTGAGGCAGTTCTGCGGCGCGGATCTTTGACGGAATGGCGGCATCGACCAGCGCGTCCACGCTGTCGTAGCCTACCTTCGCAAGCATGGTGGCCTGCTCCGCAGAATCCGGCCCTAGGTGGCGGGAGATGAATTCCATGTCAGTGAGACTCCTTAATAGGGGGACAGTGGCTGTAACCGCCCCAATTATATGTTTAACAATGGGTGAACCGATCCCCCTTTGGAAACTTTTATGCAGCGCGTCACTGTATAGGGCGGCGCCTAGTGCGCTCACCATGGGCTTAGGGGCAGAGCTCCCTCTACACCTCGAATAAAAAGGGATGGATTAGTCCGGTGATTTTGGATCCGTCACCCCCACTTGGCACCCCAGGCATAGCTAAAGCCTCTTAGCTCCGCAGTGGGGCTAAGAGGCTTTAAGTGGCGATAGAACCTTTAGACTTCGAGGTCTGCCTGGAAGTCTGCGGTCTGCAGGCGATCCTTGATGGTGGTGATGAAGCGGCCTGCGTCCGCACCGTCAACTACCTGGTGATCATAGGTGAATGGCAGGTAGCACATCTGGCGGATGGCGATGGCGTCCTGACCGTTCTCGTTGACAACGACCGGGCGCTTTTCAATAGCCGCGGTGCCCAGGATGCCGGCCTGTGGCGGAACCAAGATCGGGGTATCGAGCATGGCACCCTCGGAACCGATGTTGGTCACGGTGAAGGTAGCACCGGTGAGATCGTTCGGCTTCAACTTGTTATTGCGGGCCTTATCGGCCAGCTCTGCAATCTGCTGAGCGATCTGCGGCAGGGTCATATCCTGTGCCTTGTGGATAACCGGGGTGAGCAGGCCCTTCGGGGTGTCAACAGCGATAGCGATGTTGACGTCCGCGTGGTAGGTCATCTCCTTGGTCTCTGGGTTATAAGACGCATTGACGTTCGGGTGGGAGACCAGAGCCTCGGCGGTAGCCTTCACGATGAATGGCAGGAAGGACAGGTTGGCACCGTGCTTGTCGATGAACGCCTGCTTGTTCTTCTTGCGCATATCCCAGATAGCAGTCATGTCGACTTCCTGGACGTGGGTCAGCTGCGCGGAAATCTGCAGCGCCTCCACCATCTTGGCGGCGGTGATTTCGCGGATGCGGTTGACCTTCTGGGTGGTGCCGATGAGTTCCTGCTTGGCCGGATCCACGGACTTGGTGGACCAACGAGCGCGAGGGGAGTTATCGGACTGTGTGCCAGACTTGGCAGGTGCATCGCCCTCGCCAGCAGCGGCGAGCACGTCCTGCTTGCGGATGCGGCCGCCCACGCCGGTGCCCTCAACGGTATTGAGGTCTACGCCGTGCTTTTCAGCCAGCTTGCGTACCAGTGGGGTGACATAAGGAACGTTGTCGCCATTGTTGACCTTGGCAGAGGTGTTCAGGGAGGAATCCTGCGTGGACTCCTTCTTTTCCTCAGCCTTCGGTTCTGGCTTCTTGTCTTCCTTTGGCTCTTCCTTCTTTTCTTCCTGTGGCTCTGGCTTGGCCTCGGAGGAGGATGCGGTGGCGTTTTCGTCGCCGATGCGGGCGATGACTTCGCCAACCTCGATGGTGTCATCCTCGTCAGCCTTAATTTCAATAATGGTGCCGGCTACGGGGGAAGGGATTTCAGTGTCGACCTTGTCGGTGGAGACCTCGAGCAAAGGCTCGTCTACCTCGACGGTGTCGCCGACGGACTTGAGCCACTGGGTGATGGTGCCTTCGGTGACGGACTCGCCGAGTTCTGGCATTTCCACGTCGGCTGCGTCGCCGGAGCCGCCGTTGGAGGAGTCAGCCTTCGGTTCTTCCTTAGCTTCTTCTGCTTCTTCCTCGCCCTTGTCAGCGGAGGAGTCGTTGGATGCGGAGCCTGCCTCATCCTCGTCACCGATGATGGCGATGACCTCGCCAACCTCGATGGTGTCATCCTCGTCAGCCTTAATTTCAATAATGGTGCCGGCTACGGGGGAAGGGATTTCAGTGTCGACCTTGTCGGTGGAGACCTCGAGCAAAGGCTCGTCTACCTCGACGGTGTCGCCGACGGACTTGAGCCACTGCGTGATGGTGCCTTCGGTTACGGATTCGCCCAGCTCGGGCATCTCAACGGAGTTCGCCATGAGTTATAAGACTCCTCGAAAGTTGGTAGTGTTCTATCGCTACCCGACAATCTTACAGCGTGTTGCTCCCCCTCGTGCAGATGTGGGGTTAGTAACTACCCTCCTTCCGGGTAAGCTAAGGAATTATGTTCAACCCCTTCCGCCGCAATAAGTCCAGATCGTCGCTGCGACCACCCCGCGGACCGGGGGAGACCATCCGTCCAGAAGACGCGCAGGATCTGCAACAATGGGCCGCTGGAAAGGTATACGTCGAGGCCTTTGTAGAACCGGAAACAGTAGTCAATGAGATGTCCGTTGTTGTGGTTGATGAAAACGGCGAGTTCATTCGCCGCCGCATCGGTGGGCCCAAAGGCATCGATGCGGTGGCCAAACTATTGAGCTGCGATATTTATGATGTAGAAGAAACCGGCTATCCGCAGCGCATGCGTGAACGCATGGAGCGAAACCGCATTCTGCGCAAGAGAGAAGAGCAAAGAAAACGCCGCGCCCGGTTCGAGCGCGGCGAGAACCCCGATACGGGAACTGAATTAAGCTAGATCGCTCTCTTCGCGTAGATAGACCTGAGACCCATTGCGGCGGAATTCGGCGGACTTTTCCTGCATGCCCTCCTCTGGTGCCGAGCCGTGGGCGGCCGCACGGACCTGTTCGCCCAGCGTCGGCATGCCTAGCTCGGCCATCTGCCCGCCAAACATATCCCGAATGTCTTGGCTGATGCGCATAGAGCAGAACTTCGGCCCACACATGGAACAAAAGTGCGCGGTCTTTGCTGGTTCCGCAGGCAACGTTTCATCGTGATAAGCCTGCGCGGTTTCCGGATCGAGGGAAAGCGCAAATTGGTCATTCCAGCGGAATTCAAAGCGGGCCTTACTCATGGCATCGTCCCAGGCTCGGGCGCCTGGATGCCCCTTGGCGACGTCCGCGGAATGCGCCGCAATTTTATAGGTAATGACACCAGTCTTTACGTCGTCTCGGTTGGGCAGGCCTAGGTGCTCTTTCGGAGTGACATAGCACAACATGGCCGTACCGCCCATTGCGATATGGGCAGCACCGATGGCGGAAGTAATGTGGTCATAGCCGGGAGCGATATCGGTAACTAGCGGGCCGAGAGTATAAAAGGGCGCGTCAGAGGCCCAATCCTGCTCGAGCTCGTTGTTTTCTTGAATCATGTTGAGCGGCACGTGCCCGGGGCCTTCCACCATGACTTGGACGTCATGCTCCCAGGCGCGGCGGGTAAGCTCGCCGATGGTTTTGAGCTCGGCAAATTGGGCGGCGTCGTTGGCATCGGCAAGGCTGCCGGGGCGTAGGCCGTCGCCAAGCGAAAATGCAACATCGTACTGAGCGAAGATCTCGC
>OJLS01000156.1_pt1 | contig 16541 bp, 13 predicted proteins | sample 1597081 | NCBI WGS metagenome assembly OJLS01 (sample SAMEA3904663, study PRJEB24821) | metagenome | biome: Builtin; feature: hospital; material: surface | place: USA | collected 2013-05-22
CGAACTACACCTCGAGCTACTCCGCGGAGGCCTCCCGTGAGGAGGTCGGCGTGGTGACGTCGGCTGCAGATGGTATTGCCCAGGTTTCCGGGCTGCCGGGCTGCATGACCAACGAGCTGCTTGAGTTCCCGAACGGCGTCATCGGCGTCGCACAGAACCTCGACACCGACTCCATCGGTGTTGTGGTCCTGGGTAATTTCGAGACCCTCACCGAGGGCGACAAAGTTGTGCGGACGGGTGAAGTCCTGTCCATCCCGGTTGGGGAGAACTTCCTCGGCCGCGTGATCAACCCCCTGGGCCAGCCGATCGACGGCCTGGGCCCGATCGAGGCCGAAGAAGAGCGCGCGCTTGAACTTCAGGCCGCAGGCGTTCTCGACCGCCAGCCGGTCGAGGAGCCGATGCAGACGGGCATCAAGGCGATCGACGCCATGACCCCGATCGGCCGTGGCCAGCGTCAGCTGATCATCGGCGACCGCAAGACCGGTAAGACCGCGGTCTGCATCGACACCATCCTCAACCAGAAGGCCTACTGGGAGACCGGCGACAAGACCAAGCAGGTCCGTTGCATCTACGTCGCCATCGGCCAGAAGGGCTCGACCATCGCAGGTGTGCGCCGCACCCTCGAGGAGAATGGTGCGCTGGAGTACACCACCATCGTGGCAGCTCCGGCATCTGACTCCGCAGGTTTCAAGTGGCTCGCACCGTTCGCCGGTGCAGCGCTGGGACAGCACTGGATGTACCAGGGCAACCACGTCCTGGTCATCTACGATGACTTGACCAAGCAGGCTGAGGCCTACCGCGCGATTTCGCTGCTGCTCCGTCGCCCGCCGGGCCGCGAGGCATACCCGGGTGACGTGTTCTACCTGCACTCCCGCCTGCTCGAGCGCGCCGCCAAGCTTAACGACGAGCTCGGAGCCGGCTCCCTGACCGCCCTCCCGATCATCGAGACCAAGGCGAACGACGTCGGTGCCTTCATTCCGACCAACGTCATCTCGATTACGGACGGCCAGTGCTTCCTGCAGTCCGACCTCTTCAACCAGGGTGTTCGCCCGGCTATCGACGTCGGTATCTCCGTCTCCCGTGTCGGTGGTGCCGCACAGACCAAGGGCATGAAGAAGGTCGCCGGTAACCTGCGTCTTGACTTGGCCGCCTACCGCGACCTGGAGTCCTTCGCAGCCTTCGCTTCCGACCTGGATGACGCCTCCAAGCGTCAGCTCGAGCGCGGCCAGCGCCTCGTCGAGCTGCTCAAGCAGGCCGAGAACTCGCCGCAGCCGGTCGAGTTCCAGATCATCTCCATCTACCTCGCCAACGAGGGCGCATTCGACTCCGTTCCCGTCGAAGATGTCCGCCGTTACGAGGCAGAGCTGCACGAGACGATCCGTGCCGAGGCCCCCGAGGTGTACGACCAGATCGACGGTGGTGTCGCACTGTCCGACGAGTCCAAGTCGACTCTGAAGTCCGTCAACGAGCGCTTCGCACGCAACTTCCAGCCCACCAACGAGGAGCACGTCGTCCGCGAGCCGGAGGCAAAGCCCCTCGACGAGGCGGATGTGTCGAAGAACCAGCTCAACGTTTCTCGTAAGTCGCAGAAGCGCGGCTAGTTCGTCCACTAAGTCCGAACTAGGTAAGCGAATACGACTCACTACGACTTAAGAGAAAGGAGGAGCACACACCATGGCTACACTTCGCGAACTGCGCGACCGAATCCGGTCAGTCAATTCCACGAAGAAGATCACCAAGGCCCAGGAGCTGATCGCGACATCGCGCATCACCAAAGCCCAGCAGCGCGTTGAAGCGGCCCAGCCGTACGCCAACGAGATGCAGGACATGATGGAGCGCCTCGTGTCGGCGACGTCCCTGGACCACCCGATGCTTCGTGAACGCGAAAACGGCAAGGTGGCGGCAATGCTCGTGGTCACATCCGACCGCGGCATGGCCGGTGGCTACAACCACAACGTGCTCAAGAAGGCCGGCGAGCTGGAGCGCATGCTCCAGGACAACGGCTACGAGGTGGTCCGTTACGTGACCGGCGGCAAGGGCGTCAGCCACTACGACTTCCGCGATCAGGAGATCGCGGGAGAGTGGACCGGCTGGTCCCAGGACCCGTCGTGGGAGACCACCCACGATGTGCGGCAGCACATGATCCAAGGCTTCGAGGCAAGCTCCGAAGGTGAAGCGAAGTGGCGTGAAGGCATTCGCGGCGCCGAGGGGCAGGCTGTGCGCGGTTTCGACCAAGTGCACGTTGTGTACACGAAGTTCGTGTCCATGCTGTCGCAGGAAGCCACTGTCCACCAGCTGCTTCCCATCGAGCCCGTGTTCCAGGACGTGGAGTTCGAGCAGGAAGACCTGTTGCACACGTCCGGCAATGTCTTGCCGGACATGGATTTCGAGCCGGACGCAGATTCGCTCATGGAGCAGCTGCTTCCCGCGTACGTTTCCAGGTCGCTCTACTCGATCTTCCTGGAAGCGTCGGCAGCCGAGTCCGCGTCGCGACGCACCGCGATGAAGAACGCGACGGACAACGCAACCGAACTTGCCGGCGAGCTCTCGCGTGAAGCGAACCAGCTCCGCCAGGCGAAGATCACCCAGGAAATCACCGAGATTATCGGCGGCGCTGGCGCGTTGTCCGGTAGCGGAGAAAGTGACTAGAACATGACTACAGCTCAATCTTTTGATGGGCGTAACGACGAGCCGACCGGGGCCGATGACAACGTCGCAGCCTCCGGTGCCGTCGAGAACGCCGCTGATAATGCCACCCAGGCTCGTAGCGCTGAGAGCACCCAGAACCCGCAGGGTTCCGAAAACGGCCGCGTCGTGCGCGTCATCGGTGCGGTCGTCGACGTGGAGTTCCCGCGCGGCGAGCTGCCGGAGCTCTACAACGCTCTGCACACCGACATCGAGCTCGAGGCAGTGGCAAAGACCATTACCCTCGAGGTCGCCCAGTTCCTGAGCGACGGTCTCGTCCGAACCATCGCCATGGCACCGACCGACGGCCTCGTCCGCGGCGCCAAGGTCGTCGACACCGGCAACCCGATTTCGGTGCCGGTCGGCGACCAGGTCAAGGGCCACGTCTTCAACGCACTCGGCGACTGCCTCGACGATCCGTCGGTCGGCCAGGACGGCGAGCGCTGGGGTATCCACCGCGAGCCCCCGGCATTCAAGGACCTGGAGGGCAAGACCGAGATCCTCGAGACCGGTATTAAGGTCATCGACCTGCTCACCCCGTACGTCAAGGGCGGAAAGATCGGCCTGTTCGGCGGTGCTGGTGTGGGTAAGACCGTTCTCATCCAGGAGATGATTACCCGTATTGCACGCGAGTTCTCCGGTACGTCGGTCTTCGCCGGCGTCGGCGAGCGCACCCGTGAAGGTACGGACCTCTTCCTCGAGATGGACGACATGGGCGTTCTTCCCGATACCGCCCTTGTCTTCGGTCAGATGGACGAGCCGCCCGGGGTCCGTATGCGCGTGGCCCTGTCCGGCCTGACCATGGCGGAGTACTTCCGCGATGTCCAGAACCAGGACGTGCTTCTGTTCATCGACAACATCTTCCGTTTCACCCAGGCAGGTTCTGAGGTGTCCACGCTGCTCGGCCGTATGCCGTCTGCTGTGGGCTACCAGCCGACCCTGGCTGACGAGATGGGTGTCCTGCAGGAGCGCATTACCTCGACCAAGGGCCGTTCGATTACGTCGCTGCAGGCTGTGTACGTGCCGGCGGACGACTACACTGACCCGGCCCCGGCCACGACCTTCGCCCACCTGGATGCGACCACCGAGCTCTCCCGTTCCATCGCCTCGAAGGGTATTTACCCGGCTGTGGATCCGCTGACCTCGACGTCCCGCATCCTGGAGCCGGGCATTGTCGGCGAGCGCCACTACGAGGTCGCCCAGAAGGTGATCAACATCCTGCAGAAGAACAAGGAGCTGCAGGACATCATCGCCATCCTCGGTATGGACGAGCTGTCCGAAGAGGACAAGATCACCGTTATGCGCGCCCGTAAGATCCAGCGCTTCTTGGGCCAGAACTTCTTCGTCGCTAAGAAGTTCACGGGTGACGAGGGTTCCTACGTGCCGCTCGAAGAGACGATCGACGCTTTCGACCGTCTCGCGTCCGGCGAGTTCGACCACTACCCGGAGCAGGCCTTCAACAACCTCGGCGGTCTGGACGACGTCGAGGCTGCGTACAAGAAGCTGCAAGAGAAGTAGGAGTAGCTCATGGCTGAAATCACCGCGCACCTCGTTTCTGTTGAGCGCAAGCTGTGGTCCGGAGAGGCGACGGTTGTCACCGCTCAGACCACTGAAGGTGAGATCGGCGTGTTGCCTGGCCACCAACCCTTCTTGGGTCAGCTCAAGGAGAACGGCGTTGTGACCATCACCCCGGTCGACGGCGACAAGATCGTCGCGGCCGTCCAGGGTGGGTTCGTCTCGGTGACTGGAGACAAGGTCACCATCTTGGCGGACTACGCGATCTTCGCCGACGAGGTCGACTCCAACGAGGCTTTCGACGAGGACGACCCCACGTCGAAGGCACGCCACGACGCGGAGCAAGCAGCTTTGCGACGTAGCGGCAACGCCTAAGCTCTCCCTCCCCGCCCGGACCCTGCCACTGGCTGGTCCGGGCGGTTTCTTTTGCGCTGCATTGTTACTCATCGCTTAATCCACCCCGCCCGCGGTGTGCAGTCCGCCCCGCCCGCGGTGCGCAGTCCGCCCGGCGCGCGGTGCGCAATCCACTGCAGCGACACCGCGTTTCCGTGGGGGGAGTCCAACTTTTGGCGGTTAAATTCTTGCAACATGAGTTATTAGACTGATCCTTTATGAAGCTTATGGGGTTCCTCTGCGGGGCTGTAGCGATCGTGCTGCTGGCCGGTGCGTTGTGGAGGTTCCTGACAGTGCGGAATAACGGTACTCCTGCGCTACTTCGGCAGCTTCCAGCGTCGGGTAGCCATGGTTGGCGCCACGGCATTGCTGTGTACACCGGAGAAACGATGCGGTTCTTCAAACTGCGTTCGTTGTCTTTTTCCGCTGATCTGGAGCTTGATCGCTCGACACTCGCTATCACCGGTAACCGTCAAGCCACCGAGACCGAACGGGATTTCATGCCCGGGGTCGAGGTGGTTGTTCTGTTTTCCTCGCAGGCTGAGGAGTATGAATTTGCGGCTAACCACCGCGCTGCCATGGCTCTGATCTCGTGGGTCGAGTCCGCTCCGGACAGCAGGCAGGTGCGCACGGACATGAATCGTTTGCACCAACGTGCCTTCCGTGGCGGCGTCTGATTTGTTTGAACTGTCTGTCCTCTCTGTTCTTTCCTCGCTGCCTGAGCCAAGGGCGGCAGCGGTTCTTGGCCTCGGGCCGGCGTTAGGTCGGCGGTAGCGGGTCCGTCGTTCATTCGGACCCTGACTGGCCATCACGGGCAGGGTCGCCGGGAGTTCCACGCGACGGCGTCGCTAGGGTAGGTAGCTATGCGTCTAGTTATCGCCCGCTGCTCGGTGGATTACGTCGGCCGCTTGGATGCGCATTTGCCACTCGCGGACAGGTTGATCATGGTGAAGGCGGATGGCTCCCTGTCGGTCCACGCTGATGACCGCGCGTATAAACCGTTGAACTGGATGACACCGCCGTGCACGATCGTCGAGGAACCGATTCTGGACCTGGACGGTGACGAGACCGGCGCACAGCTCTGGGTGGTGGAGAACCCGAAAGGTGAACAGTTGCGCGTCACCATTGAGGAGATTCATTCGGATGTGACGTACGACCTTGGTGTGGATCCCGGGTTGATCAAGGACGGTGTCGAGGCGCACCTCCAGGAACTCCTGGCTGAGCACATCACGACGCTCGGCGAAGGCTTCACCCTCGTGCGCCGCGAATATCCGACGCCATTGGGCCCCGTCGACATCATGGCTAAGGACGCAAATGGAAGGGCCGTGGCCGTGGAGGTCAAGCGCCGGGGCAATATTGACGGTGTCGAGCAGCTGACCCGCTACGTCGAGATGCTGAGCCGGGATGCGCTGATTGGTCCGGTGAAAGGTGTCTTTGCAGCGCAGGAAATCAAGCCGCAGGCGCGCACGCTCGCCGAGGACCGCGGGATCACGTGCGTCACCCTTGATTATGACGAGTTGCGTGGCATCGAATCCAACGAGTTGCGTCTGTTTTAGGGAGGGGAAGGGTTAAGGTGCCGCGGAGGAATCGTCGATACGCGCAGCAATTGCGTCCTCTTCCCCGAGACGGGGGCGCGTACTGGGGCACGCGCGAGGAGGAAGGTCCGCACGGCGATATCTACCTGGTCCGGCAGATCGGATCGGCGTCAGCGACGAAGTACTACGTGTGCCCGCGGTGCAACCAGAGTATTCCCCCGGGGGTGGCGCACATTGTGGCGTGGCCCCGGGATACCGGCGGTCGCGGGGATGACAGGAGGCATTGGCACCGGCACTGCTGGGAGCGTCGTTAGGCGAAAAGGGCGTCCATCGCTCCCTGTGTCGTGTTGCGCACGAGGTAGCCGCGCGGGGAACGCCACACCGGGGTTCCGTTGGCGTTGACGATGCGGCCGCGGCGGCCTTGCGCGGGGTCGTCGTCGTTGACGCGGTTGTGATACCGGCATAACGGCGCGAGGTTGGCGATATTCGTTTCCCCACCGTGCTTCCATGCCGTGATGTGGTGGATTTCGCACGCGTCGGCACCGTGCCGGCAGCCGGGCACTGGGCACGTGGGGCTCGTTGCGCGGGCGAGGGTGCGCTGCTTTGCATTCGCTAATCGACGTCCGCGGTACAGGTTCACAGCCCCTTCCTCCGGGTGGAACGTGGCGGCTTCGAGGTGATTCTCCGCTGTGGCGTAGTACTGGTTGAGAAACTCTGCACCTGTCATGGTGGTGCCGTCGGTGAGTTGCAGTATCGTTTCGTCGCCTTCGCCTTTGTGGATCTTCACCCATTCGTGGAGAGGAATGAGCAGGAGAGGACGCGGCACCGCGGAAGGAACGCCTGCGGTGGCGGTGCCGGGTGGCTCGTTGCCGCCGTTCTCGCCGCCGTCCTGGCCGCTGTTCCCGTCGTTCTGGCTGCCTGGCGGGTTGTAACCGCGCATGAGCCGCAGGAAACTCTCGAGCATTTGTGGTGCGACTGGCTTGGAAGTGTCGGCACCTATGGTCAGTGCGTGCTCGAGGTCCGCCATGTCGCGCTCGTCGGCGGTGACTGTCATGGTGCGGCGTTTTGCCCTCGACTGAGAGAATGTGACCTGCTTGCGGGGCGGGGGAGGTGAGTCCTCGCCGGGCACGAGGCGTTTGGCTAGGCGTGCGAGGGCTTTGTAGTCGCCGTGGGCGTCGAGAAGCGAAAGGCGCAGTTTCGCTTTCGTGCGGTTCGAAGCGATCTTCCTGATCTTCCGTTCGATGAGTGCGAGCTGGTCTAAAGAAAGGGAGCTTCGGCGCGCCTTCTCGCGTGCGAGGCGCTGCTTCTGCGGCGATGTCGTGGGGCCGAAATACGTCGCGTGGAGTTTGTCCCACGCATTCGCCCGATTGGGGTCGAGGCCCGCGTCGAGTGCGGCCTGCTTGTCGAAGCCCTCCAGCACCTCCATCGCCGAGGCCGTCATTGTCTTGATCAGGTTCTCGAATGCTGTCATACCTGGAACGCTAGCGGTCGGTCAAACCAGGTGTAAAGGCCTAAAAGTCCACCATAATGGACGTTTTCGCGGAACCGTCGTGCGCCGAATGTGAACGGAGGGAAGTGGGTGATCACCCGCGCTAGAGGGAGACTCGTGGTGCGCGGATCCGGTCCCGCATCGCCTTGGCGCGGAGTGAGGGCATGCCGGGGCCGGGGGTCTGGGGCGCTGTCACTAGGGCGTGCACCGGGAGCGCGCGCATTTCGGGCGTGCCGGAGGGCAGTGCGGGTGATTAGCCCGCGGTGCCGGCGCTGAGCCCGCGCTGCGGCTGCTACCGCAACCGGTAGAACTGCGCGCTCATCGCCGGGACGTGGAAGGACGCCGACTGCTCGAAGCTGTCCCACGGTTGGGGCTCGGTGGGGACGGCGGCCTCCAGCGCGTTGCCTGCACCGTGGTAGCGGGCGTCGTCGGTGTTGAGGATGAGCTCCCATTCCCCGGCGCGGGGCAGACCCAGGCGGTAGTTGGGCTGGGATGCACCGGAGAGGTTGATGACGGCGAGCACCGGTGTGGCATCCACACCCCAGCGGATGTAGGCCAGGATGTTGTGCTCGGAGTCGTCACCCTTGATCCACTGGAAACCCATTGGGGTGTTGTCCTGGCTGTACAGGGCGGGGGTGTCCCGGTACAGGTGGTTCAGGTCGCGGACGAGGGTGCGGATGCCGTCGTGGTATTCGCTGTCCCAACCCTCGAGGTTGTCCCAGTTGACGGAGCCGGCTTCGGCCCATTCGGTGGTCTGGCCGAACTCGCAGCCCATGAACATCAGCTGCTTGCCGGGGTGGGAGTACATGTACGCGAAGAGGTTGCGCACGCCAGCAGCCTTGTTCCAGGAATCGCCGGGCATGCGCTCCCACAGGGATCCCTTGCCGTGGACCACTTCGTCGTGGCTGAACGGCAGGACGTAACGCTCGGAGAACGCGTACACGAGGGAGAACGTGATCTCGTGGTGGTGGAAAGAGCGGTGAACGGGGTCGAGGGAGAAGTACTCGAGGGTGTCGTTCATCCAGCCCATGTTCCATTTAAGCGAGAAGCCGAGGCCGTCGGCGGAGGTCTGGGCGGTCACGCCGGGCCACGCGGTGGATTCCTCGGCGATGGTGAGAACGCCGGGGTGGGTGCGTTGGACGGTGGCGTTGACTTCCTGCAGGAATTGGACGGCGTCGAGGTTTTCGCGGCCGCCGAACTGGTTCGGCAGCCATTCGCCCGGGTTGCGGGAGTAGTCGAGGTAGAGCATGGAGGCGACGGCGTCGACGCGGATGCCGTCGAGGTGGAATTCCTCGAACCAGTACAGGGCGTTGGCGACGAGGAAGTTGCGTACTTCGTTGCGGCCGAAGTCGAATACGTAGGTGCCCCAGTCTTTCTGTTCGCCGCGGCGCCAGTCGGGGTGTTCGTAGAGGGGGGTGCCGTCGAAACGCGCGAGCGCCCATTCATCTTTGGGGAAGTGCGCGGGAACCCAGTCGACGATGACGCCGATGCCGGCATTGTGAAGCTTATCGACGAGGTACCGGAAGTCATCCGGCGTTCCCCAGCGCGCGGTGGGGGCGTAGTAGCCGGTGACCTGGTAGCCCCATGACCCGCCGAAGGGGTGCTCGGCGACGGGGAGGAACTCGACGTGCGTGAAGCCGTTCTCCTGGAGGTAGGGGACGAGCTCGTTGGCGAGTTCGCGGTAGCCGTAGCCGACGCGCCATGAGCCGATGTGAACTTCGTAGACGCTCATCGGGGCGTTGGTGGTGTCGGTGCCGGGGCGTGCGGCCATCCATTCGTGGTCGGTCCACGCGTATTCGTCGACGTCCGCGACCACGGAGACGGTTTCCGGCGGGGTCTTTGTCTGCTTCGCCAACGGATCCGCCTTATCGACGGCACGTCCGTCCGCCCCCTGCACCGTGAACTTGTATTCGGCGCCGGGTTCAATGCCGGGGATGAAGATCTCCCAGATGCCGGTGGAGCCGAGGGTGCGCATCGGGTACTGGTTGGGGTTCCAGTTGCAGAACTCTCCGATGACGGCGACACCTTGGGCGTTGGGTGCCCACACCGCGAAGGAGGTGCCTTTCACCTCACCCATCGAGGTGTTGTACGTGTGCTGGTTGGCGCCGAGCACTTCCCAGAGGCGCTCGTGGCGGCCTTCGCCGATGAGGTGGAGGTCGAAGGAGGTCAGGGTCGGCAGGAAGTGGTACGGATCGGCGATGATGACGGGGTCGCCCTCCGGGTAGGTGACCTGGAGGCGGTAGTCGGGCGCTAGGTCGTCGCTAAGCGGCAGCACCCAGATGTCGTCGCCGATGGGGGTCATGGGCACGCCTTCGTTGTGGATGAGCACTTCCACGTGGGTCGCGCCGAGGAGGCGTGTGCGGATCACAGAGCCTGTCGACGTCGCGTGCCACCCGTAAAAGTCGTGCGGGGCATGGTGCTTGCACTCGAGGAGTCGGCGCCGGTCCTCGTCGGGAATGTAGTGCGCCGGTTCCAGCTGTGCGGGGGTGTCGTCGAAGCCGGAGGTCATGATGTTCCTTTGCCTGGTCGGTGTGGTGTGTCTGTCGGAGTTGTCTGAGTTGGGGCTATTTGCGTTGTGTTTGTCGGCTGGGGTGGCGCACGGCGGCCGATGCATGCTGGCTGATGCACGCTGGCCGCTGCACAGTGTCACGGTGTCACAGTGTCACAGTGTCACGGTGCCACAGTGTTGTGGCCGCCGGCACACCCCGCTTGTGGGGCCATCTTACGGGCGATAATCCTCGTCTGGGATGTGACGGAAGGCGAGGTGGGTGCGGGCGGGTTCGTCGATAGGCGGAAGCCGGAAGATGTGCGCGACGTTGTCCATGGGGCTTAGGCGGACGTAATTGCGCATCGTCCAGTCGTAATCCGCACCGGAAACCTCGTCGTGGACGGGGAATGTCGCGCCGGGTGCGAGGCCGAGCGCTTCCATGTTGAGCGTGACGGTGGCTTCTTGCGTGTACGTCGGGTCGAGGTTGACCACGACGAGGATGCTGTCGCCGGTGGCCGCGTCGAATTTGGAGTAGACGAGGATGCTGTCATTGTCCGCGTCGTGGAAGTGCAGGTTGCGCAGCTGCTGGAACGCGGGGTGCTCCTTGCGGATGCTGTTGAGAAGCGTGATGTACGGCTCCAGCGAATCCCCACGCTCGAGGGCGCCCTGAAAATCACGTGGGCGCAGTTCGTACTTCTCGGAGTTCATGTACTCCTCGCTGCCGGGGGCGACAGGCTCGTGCTCGTAGAGCTCGAAGCCGGAGTACATGCCCCACAGCGGGCTGAGTGTCGCGGCGAGTGTTGCGCGGATCGCGAATGCCGCGCGGTTCCCGGTCTGGATGAACGCCTGGAGGATGTCCGGGGTGTTCACCCAGAAGGACGGGCGGGAAATGTCGGCGAAGCGGACGCAGTCCTGCACGAAGCCGGTCAGCTCCTTCTTCGTCGTCTTCCACGGGAAATAGGTGTAGGACTGCGTGAATCCAGCCTTGGCCAGACCCAGCAGGCGGGGCGGGCGGGTGAAGGCCTCGGCGAGGAAGATGATGTCGGGGTGCGTCTCGTGGACTTTGGCGATGAGCCAGTGCCAGAAATCCACCGGCTTGGTGTGGGGGTTATCCACGCGGAAGGTAGTGATGCCCAGCTCGACCCACACCATCAGCGCGCGGTAGATCTCCTGGTAGATCCCGTCAGCGTTGTTATCAAAGTTGATGGGGTAGATGTCCTGGTACTTCTTCGGCGGGTTCTCGGCGTAGGCGATGGTTCCGTCGGCGAGGACGGTGAAGAATTCGGGGTGCTCTTTCGCCCACGGGTGGTCGGGGGCCGCTTGGAGGGCGAAGTCGAGGGCGACTTCCAGGCCGAGTTCCTGTGCGCGGCCGAGAAGCGCGCGCAGGTCTTCTTCGGTGCCCAGCTCGGGGTGGATGGAGTCGTGGCCGCCGTCGGCTGAGCCGATGGCCCAGGGGGAGCCCACATCGCCGTCTTCGGCGACGAGCGTGTTGTTCGGCCCCTTGCGGTTCTTTTCGCCGATCGGGTGGATGGGCGGGAAGTAGACGGTGTCGAAGCCCATGGCGGCGATGCGGGGCAGCGCCTCGGCGGCGGTCTTGAAGGTGCCGTGCACGGGTCGGCCCTCCTCGTCCCAACCGCCGGTCGAGCGGGGGAACAGCTCGTACCAGGAGCTAAACAGAGCTTTCTTGCGCTCGACGAGGATCTGGCAGTCGGGCCCGGCGGTGACGAGGTCGCGCACGGGGTGCGCGGCGAGAATCTCGGCGACCTCGGGCGATAGTGCCGGTTCGAGGCGCTCGCGCAGGGGCGCGTCGGATTCGAGTGCGTCGGCGGCCTGTTTCAGCGCAGCGGTGCCGGCGGCGTGTGCTCCGGCCTCAGTCGCGGCGCGGCGCAGCAGTTCCGCACCGTGCGCCAAGTCGTTTGCCATTTCCGAGCTCGACTGCCCGGCCGCTGATTTCTTGGTCACGGCGTTGCGCCACGTCGCCACCGGGTCGGACCACGCTTCCACACGGAAGTGCCAGAGCCCGGTGACGTCGGGGGTGATGACAGCGTTGCAGTAGTCAGGCCGGTCCGTTTCCGGGGTCATGGGCACCGTGTATTCGTGGTCCTCTGGGTCGGTCACCACGACGGTCGCGGCGATCGCGTCGTGGCCTTCGCGCCACACCAGGGCGGAGATGGGAACGACCTCTCCCACGACCGCCTTGGTCGGCAGTGCGCCGTCGGTGGTGCGGGGGCGGACATCGTCGATTCCAAGACGGCCGATCACTGGCTTGGCGGTTGCTGGATTGCCGATCACTGGGTTGCCGATCACTGGGTTCACGTCAATTCACCTCGTCGGTTAGAAGTCGGTCCGGGGCTGCGAAAACGCCCCACCAAACCCAGAGTAGCGGAGGAAAGGAGGAGGGAATGGTGGCGTCAGTGAACCGTCGGCAAGCAAAATGCGCCACAATGGGAGGCGTGACTGACCGAACTCCCGAAATTGAACCGACCGACCCCGACTTGCTGCTCGACTTCCGTGGCGTGGAATTCCGCCGCGGCGGTAAAACGCTGGTGGGGCCCGTTGACTGGCAGGTGGAGCTGGACGAGCGCTGGGTGGTCATCGGCCCGAACGGCGCCGGCAAGACCTCTCTGATCAGAATGGCAGCGGCGCAGGAATTCCCGTCGACGGGCACCGCGTTCGTGCTCGGGGAGCAGATCGGCAAGACAGACATGCGCGATTTGCGTGCCGTGATCGGCATGACTACCTCGGCGCTGGCGGACCGGGTTCCGGTGGATGAGCGGGTCGAGGACCTAGTGCTCTCCGGCGGCTACGCGGTCATCGGCCGGTGGCGTGAGGAGTACGAGGAACAGGATTACGAGCAGGTGCACGACGCTCTCGACCAGGTCGGCGCGTACCACTTGCTCGGGCGCCGCTGGGGCACGCTGTCGGACGGCGAGAAGAAGCGTGTGCTCATCGCGCGTGCGATCATGGTCAACCCGGAGCTGCTCATCATGGATGAGCCCGGCGCGGGTCTGGATCTCGGCGGCCGGGAGGACCTCGTGGCGTACCTCGGGGATTTGGCGCTCGATCCGGATGCCCCGGCGATCGTGATGATCACGCACCATGTGGAGGAGATCCCGGAGGGCTTCACGCACGCGCTGCTTCTTGACGAAGGCGAGGTCGTCGCCCAAGGCCTCATCGACGACGTGCTCACCAGCGAGAACCTGACTAAGGCGTACCACCAGCCGATCAAGCTGTCCAAGGAAGACGGGCGTTTCTTCGCGCGGAGGGAGCGGAGGGGTGGTACGCACCGTCGATAAGCGAAAGTGCGGTAAGCGGAACTTGCGGAGGTAGCTCATGCCCACTCGCAACGAAGAGGACATGCTGGGAATCAATTACGGCCGTCTCGCGGCAACCGTGATTCTCGTGCGCGACGGTGTGGCAGGCCTTGAGGTGTGGATGCAGGAGCGCGTGCTCACGATGCGCAATTACCCGGGCATGACGGTGTTCCCGGGCGGCGGTGTGGACATCCGCGATTTCCCGTCGAACAAGGACGAGGCGAAGGAGCTGTGGTCGGGGCGTTCGGCGACGGACCTGGCGAAACAGCTGGACGTCAAGCCGCGCCAGGCGCACGCGCTCGTGTTCGCGGCCGTGCGCGAGCTCTTCGAGGAGACGGGCACGCTTCTGCTTGTCGACGACACCGGTGCCCTCCTCAGCGACGCCCGCCCTTTCCACGTCGAGCGCAAACGGCTGGAGAGCCACGAGCTCTCGTTCACAGAGCTGCTCGAAGAGACCGGGCTGGATGTCGATGCGACTCTGCTGCGACCGTCCGGCCGCTGGGTGGGCAAATCCGAAAAAGGCACCTGGTTCGACACCTTCACGTTCGTCGCAGAATTGCCCGCCGGCCAGGAGCCCGACGTGGCCACCGGCGAGGCGAGCGACGCCAACTGGTTCCCACCGAGCTTGCTTATCGACGGCTGGCGCCAAGGCCTCGTCCGCTTCGCCCCCTCCACGTGGGCGCAGCTGTACGACATCTCCGAATTCTCGTCCGTCGACGAAGTCATGGAGTATGTGAGGGGTTTGTCGATCGAAGCCGTTGTGGGCGATCCCGTGGACAATCCGCGTTACGCCGAGCTCTTTGACCGCCAACCCGTGAACCGGATGGGGAAGAAGTTTGAGCTTTAGCCCCGAGGAGGTGCGGTTCCTCGTCGCCCACACCGACGAGATTGCGCACGCCGCCGCTGACACCGGCATCCAGCTGACCGCCGCAACCGCGATTTCCGACCGCGACACCCTCTCCGCGCTGTTCGGCGATCACGGCCGATCCGTTATGGAGCTCCTCCGCGCGCGGCGGACGCTTGCCCCGAAACTCGTTTCGCCCGCCCACCTTGTCCCCGGCGCTCCTGAACCGCCCGGAGCGGGTGCACAACCTGCCCAGGCTGACCTGGCTGCCCAGGCTGACCGGGCTGACCGGGCTGCCAGCGGCGGCGACGTGGCCGCGGCGTGGCTCGCCGACAGTGATTCCGCGCAGCAGGCGACCCCGCTCGCCGTTTCCCAGGTGCGTGCGGGGAGGATCGCTGCTGCGGGTGCGGCACTGGTGCACGATGTCACCTGCTCGATCGGCACGGAGGGTCCCGCGATGACTGCCGCCGGGATGGACTGGTTGGGCACCGACGTGGACTACCCGCGCCTGCTCATGGCGCGCGAAAACGTCGGCAACGTCGGCAACGTCGGCAACGTCGGCACTGGCACGGTGCGGGGTCGGGTGCGGGCGTGGGTCGCGCAAGCCGACGCGCTCGCTCCCGTGACCACGGCGGCCAGCAGCCCGGGGCCCCGGATCCGGGCGTGCTCGGGAACGGGCTCGCGGCCGGGGCGTGTCATCGTGGCGGACCCGGCGCGCCGGGCGGACGGGCGACGTATCACCGACCCGGCGAAGCTCATCCCGCCGCTGCCGGACCTACTCGCCGCATACCCGGGTGCGGCGATGGCGGTCAAGTGCGCCCCGGGAATCGACTACTCGGACTGGCAGGGTCTCGTCAGCGTGGTCAGTGTCAACGGGGGAGTCAAAGAAGCGTGCCTGTACACCCCGGAACTGGCGGAGCCGGGGCACACCCGGGAAGCAGTGGTCATCCGGGACGAGTTCACGGAGAGGGTGAGGGATGGTGGGGGTGAGGTGGACGTCGATAAGCCGAAAAGCTTCATCGTCGAGCCGGACGGCGCTGTGATCCGCGCCGGGCTCGTGCAGCAATGGGCGGCACGGCACGACCTGTCCATGCTGGACCCGCACATCGCGTTCCTCACCGGCGACGCTGTGCCGCCCGGCTATTCGGGATTTCCATTCATCGAAGCGGTGCCGCTGAAGAAGCTGCGGCCCGCGCTGCAGGCGCACGGCGCGGGTGCGGTGGAGATACTCGTGCGCGGAGTGGATGTGGATCCTGACCAGCTGCGTCGCAAGCTGAAACTGAAAGGCGACCGGCCCATGAGTGTCGCGATCGCACGGATTGGGGACAGCGCCACAGCGTTCATTTGCGGCGCCCGCGTGCGCTAGGCTCGTGTGAGCGAATCTGACAGATGGAAGGTGAAACTTTTATGCCCACCATTGCTGTTTTGGTGAAGAACGTGCCGGACACGTGGTCGACGAAGTCGCTCGAGGCGGACAACACGCTCGACCGCGCGAGCGCCGACAACGTCATCGACGAGATCAACGAGTACGCCGTCGAAGCGGCCCTGCGTCTGTGCGACGCGGGCGATTACCGCGTTGTCGCCGTGACCATGGGGCCGGAAGGCAGCGAGGAAGCGCTCCGCAAAGCCCTGGCAATGGGTGCGGACGACGCAATTTCGCTTATCGACGACGCCCTCGCCGGCTCCGACGCCATCTCCACCGCATGGGCGCTGCACAACGCCCTGAACACCATCGACGATCTAGCTCTAGTGATTGCCGGTAACCAGTCCTCCGACGGCGGCACCGGCACGCTGGCGGGGCTGTTGGCGGAGTACCGTCAGGTTCCGGCGGTGACGCAGGCGCATAACCTTCGGATCGAGGGCGGCGAGGTTCTGGCCACCCGCGAGGACGAGCGCGGCACGTGGGAGATCGCCGCGCCACTGCCGGCCGTGGTGACCGTGACGGAGCAGTCCGACAAACCGCGCTTCCCGAACTTCAAAGGCATGAAGGCCGCAAAGAAGCACGAGATCACGCGCCTGACCATCGACCAGATCGGCGTCGAGGCCGGCCAGGTCGGTCTGACCAACGCCGCGACGAACGTGACCAGCGCGTCCGAGGTGCCTCCGCGCGCAGGCGGCGAACTGCTGGAAGGCCCAGCGGATGATGTCGCTGCGCAGGTCGCGGAAAAGCTGGCAGCCCGTAATCTTCTGTCCCGTTAATAAAGGAGCCGAAACCCAATGCACGTCTATGTACTGGCAGAACACGCAGGCTCTGAGTTGAGCCCGCTCACCGGCGAGC